>ENA-ORBV01001602-ORBV01001602.1-microbial-mat-metagenome-genome-assembly--contig:-NODE-1602-length-49981-cov-24.164095_pt1 | contig 49981 bp, 80 predicted proteins | sample MGYA00237777_ERZ505514 | MGnify/ENA primary metagenome ERZ505514 (study PRJEB26160, sample SAMN06269048) | microbial mat metagenome | isolation source: Oligotrophic lake microbial mat | place... | reverse complement strand
CACGGGCATCCTCCCTCCCAAATAATCACCCGGCCCCATCAAAATCGGGAAAACATCCCCTCACACGCCTCACCATGCCCTCTTCTCGCCACCACCCCATCCCTCCACCTCACTCACCATTCAAACGTCACCATCACCCCGTAGAAAATCGGGAAAAATATGGTCCGCTCACAAGGAATCATCCCAGCTTTATACCCAAAACAGGGCACTTCGCACTGTCGATGGGGATCGAATCTATATATAAGGGGCGCCCATGGGGCAAGGGTGGGGGTGGGGTCCGGGCTCGATATAGGCCCCGATCGGCCCATTCCCTGCTTCTCTATCCCGTTGTCGTTCAATTACTTGTGACTTCATTATACATGAACCTTATTGTGCCATCTTATGCCTTTGACTCCTTGATAGAGCTCCCGCTCACCCCATCCTGGGACGGGGTCGATGCGTAATTCTTACGTCATTCGAGTAAATACGGGATTGGCGTAACAAGTCATCATTTGGTCGTCCAGGTCTGGTCGCCACCTGGTCGCTTCACCCCGTCATTGATCGAGCGGCTGGACGGTTGATTGAGTGCGGTCCTTACCTGGTCTGATCGGACCGGGTTGGAGACTCTCTATCGATAGACGAGAGAGTGTACTGTCGTGAGCTGAACCGCTTCCGCGTCTCCGTCTACGCTGGACGGACTACAGTGGCGCTGCGGCTACGGGGGATTGTAAGGGGGATTCGGGGTGACATGTCAAGCTCTTTTTTTGGTTTCCCCTTTTCCATCGGATCATTGCGATGCGACGAGCCTCTTTCGCCGACAGTTTGCGCCGTGATTTCGCGCCGCCCTTTGCTCCGATTCGGGCCAAGTATTCCGCGGGTGTTTCGCTCACCCATGCCACCCCATCCGGATGGCCTCTATCAGCCTCAGCGCCTGATAGACCGCCTTGGCTGGGTCCGCATCGGGGTCCCTGCCCCATTGCTGGGCGTGTATCGCGGCGGCCACCTGCGCCACGAGGGCAAGAGGAGGTTCATCCTCCTGCTTGGGGTTGGCCTGCCGCTTGGGTGACTTGCGGCATTTGAGTTTTTTCATTTTCGGCGTTGCTTTCATGGCCCGGAGTATCGGATGCGTAAGCGGGTTACGGCAAGGATTATTTTTCGGCGCCTTTCGGGCTTCCCGGATTCCGTCCACTCCCGGAAAAGCGTTTAGCCACTTCCAGAAAAGCGTTTATCCACTTTTGGGAAAAGATCGGATAAATGCGCCATTTAATCCGTCGTTGTGGGAATTATTTCACGTCGTAAAATGTTGATATCCAGCCGATTAAAACTTTGTTAAAAATACTTCATTGACACGAAACCGCAGTCGTGGTCTGTTACGGGCATGAACACCACCAACATCCCCAGCATGCACGTGTGTGACGGCTGCGGGAAGCGCGAGAAACTAGGCCCGGTCCCCAATGGCGCGCGCAATCATTATTGCGCGTGTAATCCACGCGCGCCCTTCTACATGACACCCATGACGGTCCGTCAAATATCTCTGCGCGCGGCGCAATCAATCGGCCGCATAGCGCGGCCCCAACCAAACAAAGGAACCCAAACACAATGTCATTCGCAGCTCAAATCTACGTCGACAAAAACGGCACGGTATACGGCGCGAGCGAGACCGATCAACGCTACACGTCTCACACCCTGGCCTCCGATTCTACCGCTCGCACGGTGAGCGGGAGAATCGTGGCCTATGCCGGAAAATGGTACGGGTCACAAATGGATTATCGCCCGTACTTGGATGCCGTCCGATCGGCATCGGAGAGGGCCGCTGAACTAGAGAGTTGCCTCCGCTAACCCCAACCAACCAACCAAACACAATGAAAGTCACATACACAGCCACAATCTCAGCCGACCGCGCCCCGGCCGCTGCCCTCCACTACGTTAACACGCTAAAGGACCTCCGCGCAATTGCCGCGCCGATCTTCAAGGATCATCCGGCATGCCTGACGGTGAACATTAGTTCCCGGTTCGGCTCGGTCGCAGTCAGCCGTGACGGGTCAATCCGCCTCGCGCCGCCGGTCACACCGTCAGACTGGATTTGACCCCCCAACCCAACCAACCAACCAACCAACCACAACCAAACAAAGGAACACAATGAAAATGCAAACCGCTCAGCCCAAAGTCGCCACCGAAAACAATCAGATCTGTATCATCTGGGGAAATCTGCGCTATTGGATCGATGATATCAACAGCGCGACAGTGGAATGTGTCGAATCGGCCTGCGCCGAAGTAGGCGAAACCGACGACCTCGAAATGTTGATCGCTACAATCGACGAAAAAGTAGATGCCTCGTCCGGCGCGGAGGCTGTCTATATCGACCAGCGCAAATGGGAGGAGGATGCGGAATAAACGGCATCCCACCCCACCCCACCCCAACCCAACAAAGGAAAACAAACACAATGAACGCAACCACTGACACTATCGGATCCGAAGGCACTGAGTTTCTCGTCACGATCCCCGCCGGAAAGTCGCGCCGCTACAACGCAATATGCAGAGCGGCAAACGACGAGGGCACGATCCAAGCGTGGGACGCGCGGGAGCTTTTCGCCAGGCCCGAAAACCACACCACAATGAGCTTGGCGCGTGCGTTGCGCCTTTCGGGATTTTCGCTGGAGGAAGTCTGACCCCAACCAACCAACCAAAGACAAAGAAAGAAAGACACAAAATGAAACACAAATGGACAGAGAACCAGGCGCGTGGCGTGACAGGCGGCAGCGGACGCCCGCATGGAGTGGATGAGTCATGGACGTGCGAACGCTGCGGCGCGAGCAAGGGACGCGGCCCGGAGAGTACATTCACCGGGCGCCGCGTAATCCGATGGCACTACACTGATGCATATGGGTACCTCGCGGAGAGTCTCCCGAGTTGCCGCGGCTAACCCAAACAAAGGAAAACACGAAAATGAACACCTATAAAACGCTGGAATTCCGCTTTTCGGAAAGCCGGGGGAAAGGCACGTGGGGCTACAATATCTGCTCGCTGTACGTAGACGGGCGCAAAGTATCGTCGTGCAAGGGAGGCGGCTACGACATGCAGGGCGAGAGCCTGGGCGACTGGGTTGCGCGTGAGTATGCGGACCGGTTGCTGACGCTGAAGGATAGCTGCTTCTACGGCCTAACATTCCACAATCCGAACTACGATCCCGGCAAGGCCAAGATCGGTTCGGATTGTCACGACCGAACGCTCGCGGGCGCTGAGGGCGAGACAGTGGAGCAGGCCGAGAAGAACGGCAAGAGCTTTGGGTTGGAGCGCTATCAGGCGTTCCATTCCGCCAGCTCTAAATTTCCGACGCGAGTGCATCGGCGCCCGCTGATCCACGGAGCCTGCGGCATGGAAAGCGTAAGGGAGATCATGCAGGCCATCAAACTTGAAATGGAATACATCACAAAATCATCGAACGCTACCATCTATCGTCTCCACGACCGGCGGCGGACCAGGGCGAAAGGAACAAAATGACATGGCCAAAAATGTTCGTGGCCTGCGGAATCGTCATTATGGTATGCGGGATAAACGTCATAATGATCAACATACCCGTTGGCCTGGGAGTGATAGGAGTGGGGTATATTGTCGGCTGGTTCGGCAATGATTAACGACAACAAAACAACAAACCAAACAAAGGAACTACGAAAATGATCACATTGAAATTCGACAGCGGCGAAGCGGGCAGCGACTACGGGTTCTTCTACGCGGACCAAAACGGAGAGCAGGAAACGATCGGACCATCAGCCCCGACGCAAGAAGAGTGGGAAAAACTCAACTACTCCGAGGAGGACGCGATCAAGGACCTCGTCGCAAGTGGGTTCGATCGTTCAGAAATCGAAATTCGGGGATAGGAGGACTCCAAAATGAAAATTGACCTCACGTCAGAATCGGCCGCGTTTTCCTACCTCCGATCTCTCGATCCATCGACCGAAGTCGAGCTCCCGGGAGCCTATGAGGCGAAGCCGCACGGCGCCGTTGCCGATGCCGTCTCCGTCATCACTGGCGAACCCCCCAACGCATGGGCTACCTCCATGAATCGCTGGGAGTGGACTGCCGGGGAAATAATCGCGGCACTGGACCGCTGAACCCAAACCAAACAAACAAATGAAAACCGAACTCACGAAACAACAGCTCGAAGCCGATCACGTTGCCGCAGGAATCGCAAAATGGGGAGAGGCAGAACGCACCGGCCTCGAAAAGCAGGCACGCGCCAAATCCCGCGAAACGCTGCGCGTCGAGTATGACCTCCGGCACGCAAACGACGAGGGAGCCAACCAGCGGGTCCTCGATGAGAGCATGGCTCGTCAGCGCGCCGCCGGAGCGCTCGACATATACCCCGAATATGGGCTGGAGGCGAATACGTGAGCTGAACCCAACCCGCAACCCCCAAAGCCCCGAGCGCAACCCGCTTGGGGCTTTTGGCGTGTGGTCATCCGGCTTCCGTGCGCCTCGCTACGGGGTTTTCCGGACGCGAGTGGGACGTGGATGCCCGGGGCCAGTGCCGGGTTCTGCTAGGACCCGCCAATCAGGCCCTCGTTCAGGCGGTCCGCCCGCCCGCAAATGCCAGCGCTTACGCTAGGATTATTTTCGACTATTTTTCGGGCCTTGGAATCGCCGATTCCGTCCGCTCCCGGAAAAGCGTTTAGCCACTTCCGGAAAAGCGTTTAGCCGCTCCCAGAAAAGCCGGGAATCGCTGGGGAATTTGGCGATTCCGTCCACTCCCGGAAAAGCGTTTAGCCACTTCCGGAAAAGCGTTTAGCCACTCCCAGAAAAGCGTTTAGCCGCTCCCGGAAAAGCGAATGTCCGGATTCTTTGAACCATTACAAGGCGGGCCGATTTAACTTTTTTCGATTCCCGATCACTTTTTGCTTGCGCCAAGGCGGGCGGTTGTGGATGTTTCGCCCATCCAACCGGATAAAATTTCGGGGACATCAGCGAGTGGATACAATTTTAGACCGCCCACTTGGGGAGTACCGCGAGGCTCCCTCCCTGCATGTTCCAGGAATTTTACAAGTGGGCGGTCTCTTCTTCTAGGGGATCTTCTGCGGGACAACCGGGCGGTTCGACAACCCGGTTCGCGGCGTCACAGCGACCGGACAGCAAAGAGTGCATCGGAACGCGGCAAAACTCGACGGGCAACGATTACGAGGGTATCGACCCGGCAAAGTCCACAAGGACGAGCGTCATGCCGCCCGCAAATGCAAATGGTCGCCATGAGACTGTGATTCCCCAAACCGGGGATAGGACGACCAGGGGAATGACAACATGACCGAGGTTCCCCTAGAGCAAGGCGGGCGGGCAACTGGATGAAAGTCCGGTCCCAAACTGCCAAAATTGCCGCCAAACCGCTCTCACTCCGATTTCAGCGATCCTCTCACCCGAGAACCGCAAGATCCCTCCTGCCATTAAGAAGTCGGGGAAAGAATCATGGGAATCGAGAGTTCAAAAGAGAGAAAACCACAAAAAAGTCCCGCGTTTGGGCTGATTTAATCCCGTCTCAACCGAGGCTCATATTCCCGCTGAATTTCCTTGAGACGGCGTTTATATCGTTCCGACGCCTCGCGCTTGGTGTCATTTGCCCTGGTTGACCCGGTAATATTCCGAAGTTCCCGTGTGGCCTGAGTTTGCTGTTCCCGGCGTTCAAACAAAAGATTTCGTTCGACTGTGCGCGGATTGATTTGTGCGATTCGGACACCGACGAGAGAAAGAGCGGCCCTGCCTGGGGTATATTGCCTGCCCGTGCGAGTGTCTTCGATGCCGCGACCGCCCTGATTATTGCGCGAGAACGATTTAATTAGTTCCTGGGAGCCATATCCACCTGCCAACGGGGGCGCCATGTTGCGAATGACGGTCTGGGCGGCGCCTTTCGCGTTTGGTTCGATGGGTTGACCGGAGAACAATTGTCGCCCCGCCATGAGCTCAGCGACTACGTTCAAGAGAGGCGTACTTCTCATACCGCCGACTGGATTATCTCCAATAATGGCGTCTAGATCCCGGTTCCAAAGATTGCGCAGTGTCTTGGTGTAGTCGCCGACGATGTTGAACGGGTCCGCGTTGATGAAATCGAATTTACCGGTCTTTTTGTTGCGCGAGAATGGAATGCGAAGTTGGGAACGCTCCATGGGACTGGACTGTCGGATCATCCGATCCCAATCCTTTTTGTCATCATCGGAAAGCATGGATGATTCCACGATTTTCTTAATGGCAAGAGGCGTGGTGACGAGCCCGGTAAGAATGGCCGCGCTGGTCATGCGCTCTTTGACGCTGAGAAGCGGGTTGCCAACATCTTCGGCCAGGTTCTTCATCACGCGAAACATCTGATAATTATAAGTGATAAATGGATTGACGAACGGGAGTTTGCTGGCGATTTGGATTCCCTTTGGTGATGTGCCGTAGTTATGGGTGTAACGATCAGTAAATCGGAGTGCCTGAGACTCGTTCATGCCGCGAAGGCGGGAATTACGATAAGTGACGAATCGGACGAATGAATCGGGTTGGCGATAGATTTTTTTTGCGAAGTCATCCGCCGCCTTGAAAGTTGCCAGCGCCTTTTTTACAGGTCGAACGCGACCGGAAATCTGATCTGCGACACTTTCGATAAATTCATGATCAACCTGGGTTGCGCCAAAGACGCCCAATCGATCCGCTTCATCGAAATACCCGGTTTTACTGCGCAAATCCTTGAGTGCAGCATGCCATTCGACCGGGTTGAAATTTCGTGCGGCGAGAAGAAACAAAGGGATGGTCGCGTAATTGCGGGAGACTGTTGCCGGGTTCCTGAGCGTGACATTCTGCTTCACCTGACTATTGATAAAGCCGATGCCGGAATCCCGAATAACTCGTTCAAACGCGGAATTGATGGGAACGACCACACCGATTCCACGGGCGACCTCTTGATGAACCCACTTATCAGCCAAAGGTCCAAAGGACAGGTTATCATCCAACTTAACGAACCGTTGCAAGACGGCCTTTTCCGCGTCGGTGGCGGCGTCAAGGTAGGCCGGAAAATTAATGGCACTCAATGCTGCCGGGACATTGTCCAAATGCAACTCATCGAACATCTTTAATGCCTTGGAATTTGCCGCACTGGTGATAATTTTTGCGCCCGTGCGAGCTGCAATTTCGACCGGGTTTAGACGCTCCCCATAAAGGCGGCGGCGCGCATCGGTCATTACCTTTGCGTCGGCAATTTCCTTTTGCTTGGTCGTGGCGATTTCCAATGTGTTCTCGGCATTACGAAGGGCGGTCCTGGTCTCTTTGGTGTTCGCGTTTTTATTTGCTTTTTTTGCCTGATCCAAATCGGAGTTCATTCCATCGATTTCCGTGGCAATCTGTCTCAACTTCATCCCCTTTTCGTCAGGGGTGAGCATCCGATGCTCATAAATAGATGATTTGATGGTCGTCTTACCACCTGAATCCGAACCGAACCGCTCTTCATTCCGAAGCTCGGAAAGATGCTGGCGGAGATCCATGGCAGCGGCTTCACGACTGCCGCCAAACTCCCCGACAAGCTCGCTCACAGTATCCTCGAACGCCTGCGGATCGCGCTTCCATTCCCTGCCATTGACAAAGATGTCATACTGTCGCGCCCGGTAAATTCCCTTGGTATTCTGGATTGCCTTGCGTCGAACGGGGTCGGACTCGCCTTGCAATAGAGCATCCTGTAACTGACCGATTGCGTAATCAGATTTGCGCTCCGCATCCTTGTAAGCCTGGGGAATATCGGGATGCGCGAAAAACTCATCATCACTGATTATTCCGTTGACGCGCTGACGGCCGATTTCCTGCTGTCGATCCGTTAATTTAGATGCCCATCCTGACGCTCCTTCGTAGGCGCGTTGGATCAGTTTATTGTAATAACCAAGATCGCCCTGTCGTCGGGTCAGAACCTCCTGAACGGCGGGATGAAACGCACTAAAATTCTCCGTGATCATGCGCGTGCCGCGAGCGACGAACCCAGCATCAGGCGCGTGTGTTGATCCATGAGCGGCCTGAGAAATCTTGCCGGTTGGCATTTTGGTCAACGGTCCTTCAAAGAACGCCTCGTTCGGGTCCATCTTGCCCGTGGCAACCGCATGTTCATGCTCGGCCTTGAACCTGCCAACGCCGTCCCCGGAATCATCTGCGCGCTTGTAATCTTCCTTGGCGACCAATCCCCGCACGCCGTTCCAGATATTCTCGATGTGCGCTTTGATGGACGGTCCAAACTCGCGAATCATATTTGATGACCATTGCGTGAATTGAACGCCCTTCTGATAGATCGTGCGCCCGAAATCCACGGCGCCCCTGAATACGTCGGCATCAATGAATGCGGCCTCGCCCTTGGCTTCGATCTTATCTTTGAGAGGTTTGAGTCGAACCGGGTCTGTGATGGGGGGTTCGGGAGCAACTGGTTGACCATTCGCATCAACCTTCGGTGCGCTTGCCTCGACAATCGGATGATTTTGATCCGGGGAAATGCCGGGGGCGACGATCTCAGGATCGGGTTTAGGTGACGGCGTGACGGCACTTTCGGAAATTGGGGGCGTCTCAACTGCCGGAATCGGGGCGGTTGGCGTCTCGACTGACGGGACTGTGGGGGGCGGTTCCACGATGTTCTCCGTAGCGTTTCGCGGATAGAATACGCGTTGACCGTCTCGTTGAAGCGGAGATGGTCGGTCCATTCCTGGCTCTACGTTGATGTATGGCTCGTGCAAGTCTTGTCGCGGATAGAACACGCGCCCATCTTGTTGAATCGGGGGTGATTGATCCATCCCCGGGTCTACGGCCCTCGACATGCGTTCGCGGGGATACCTCGCCCATGCAGAGAAAATCGTGTCGGTGGCAAGTTGAGTCATGCCCTCCCGGGTCATCACATCGTGCCCGTCAAGCGCCTGTGAGCCCGCTGACAGGGCGGCTCCCCCCAGAGCGCGCCCCGCCAACGGAAGCCCTTGTAGCGCTCCAAACGCCGCGAAAGTTGGTACGGACCATGGATTACCGGTTTGCGCCTGCTGGAATGCTCCAGCGGCCACGTTCCCGGCTAGGTCAGCTACGCGAACGCCAGCTCCCAAACCGGTCGCCATCTTGGCTGCGCCCACATACGGTATGGCAAGCGCGGCGACCTGCGGGGCAACGTCGCCGACTACGAAGTCAACGACTTTCCCGGGAACGGATTGAGCGCGTTCGAGATCCGGGAACACGTTGGTTCCGGCCCAGTCAATCGGTTCATAGCCGTCGCTGGACCCCGTTTGGCCCATGTGATCCAGCCGATCAAGTGCATTGACGTAGCTTTCAAACACTCGACCCGGGATCTGCGCAGTTCGCTGAAATGCTCGGGGAATAAACCCCGTTTCCTCTGGCGGTTGAGGTGGTTGCGACGCCAACGAATACTCACTGAGAAGTGAGTCGAAGATTGATTGTGCTTCCTCGTTGAGAGCCATGATTTCGTTAGTAGTCTGTTCCTAATACGTAGTTCGATGTGGCCGCTCCGACTTCCCGCAAAGCAACACCGGCCCCGAGACCTGTGCGTGTGACACCTCTTTCAAATCCAGATACAACTGCCTCGGCGTCCCCGCCAAGTGTCCGACGTTGGCTTGGCGCCTGAGTGGTTGAGCCTGCCGCCATGGCAGCTTCTGCCACTTTTTTAAGCTCAAGATCGACCAGTTCTTTGATCATATTTTTGCGAAGCCCTGGAAATTTTGCGTCAGCGGCCAGAATTTTCGGCTCATCAACTTTTTTTGCGATTTGCAATTGGATGTGTTCGGGAAGTTGTTGGATCATGCCGATAGATTCGGAATCCCATCGTTCCGGGATCTCAAGCCCGGTTTCCTGCGCGACAAGTCGCCGTGCATAGTCAATAATTTCCAGGGGGATTTGCTTCACAGTGGGTTCCCCAAGCTCGCCGTTTGGTCCCTTATTTGGCATGACAAGAGCTTTCTTTTCTGGGTCGTAAAATCCAATCGCCTCAGCCGGTTGAATCCCGCCTGTCATTTCCGAAAACCGTTTCAGTTTATTGTCCAATTGCGATTGATTGTAGGCACGCTGATCATAATCTTCCTTGCGACGGTTTTGGTCCATGGTGGCCAGCCTCGCTCGATCTTCGATTGATATCGATGGTCCGGTCGGTAATCCAAACTGGTTCGCCATATTCACATACTGCGATTGAGCGATTGAAGCATCGAGTGTGTTCAATTTGGTATCATTTGCGGCCCCGAACGACTTGGAATACCCAAGGTTATAGTCTCGCATCTGCCGGACGCTCGGGACCTGATTTCCGTTCACGTCAAGATTCAAGTTCTCGATCTGTGATTGGTGACGCAAATCTTCGTCAATCGATCTGAGGTTGCTTTCCTGATAAACCTCCTGCATCTGCTGGGGACTCAAGCGGCTGAATCTCGGGTCGTTAATCAAACGCTTGTTTAACCCCGCCTGATCACGCCCCATTAATGCGCGTTCGAGTTGATTCCCAGAAGAAAACGATTCCTCGTTCTGCATTTGGTCATATTGCTGTTCCGTGAACGTGCCGTCCATGGCTTGCCCGTTTCTGAACACCTGACCGCCAGAATAGGAATACGGCCGTGATTGGGTGACTCCGTAATCCCTGACCAAACCCCTAGTAGACATTTCTTGTGCGGTGGGGGCGTTCGCCTGGATGTCAGCCTGGCGTCGGAGGTTATCTTGATACAAAAGTTGCGCCCGTTGGGCGATGGCCATATTCCATTCTTCGTCTTTCGCTCTTTGCATCTGCCAGTCATCCGGGATCATCGAATCCCCGGCCATTCTTTGAAAGTTCTGAGTGTAGTTCATGGGGTGTGGTGGGTTCGTGAATTAAATCGGGCTCCAGCCTGTAGCTCTGCGGGCGACATCCAGGTTGTAGCTTTGCGTTCTTTGCTGTTCGGTTTGCGCCGGTGGACCATATTGAGCCCCCGGTCTGCTCACGGTACGAGGTCTGGGCGTGGTTCCAAGTGAGAATGGATTGTAAGATGCGGGTCGGTTTTCCATAAACCTCTGCGTTGGCGTGACGCCCGGATTCCGATCCTGCCATGCCGCGAACTGCGTGGATGGGGTGAATCTGCTGTTCATATTTGAAGTAAAACCCGAATACCCACTAAAAACGTCTGCCTGATAGGCATTTGACGGGCCGCTACCGCCACCACCTGCCGGGGCACGAACAGGCGACGTTGCCCCGGACGAAAATGCACCGCTCGACCTGGTGAACTCGTTCTGTCGATTTGCCAATTCCGCCTGCCATTGGGCATTTTGGTTTTGGATTCCGAACATTCCTTGGTTGTAGCCAGCCAACATGGAACGATACGAGGTTTCGGCTTGGGAAATATCCTGGTTAATTCCGCGCTGATAGTTCGCCAACCCCGCCCGCTGAGACGCAGCGAACTCTTCCCCCTGCAATCGCAATTGACTGGCCTGCTGTAGACCGGGCATCATGGATAACGCCCGCGCAACACCCGCCCCGTAGCCGCTGGTGCCATTCCGATTTGCCTGTGCTGAGTATTGCCGAGCCGCTGCGTTCCCGGCGTTCATCCCCGCGCTGGTGACGAAGTTTGCCTGATTATTCACTGCCGCCATGTATGGCTTGTAAGCGAACGCATCGGGCGCGTTTCGTAGCGCCGTTCGGAACCCGCTCGTTGTCGCTCCGATGTCGGGCAAGTTTTGCGCCTTCAAATATTCGTTGAAGTTCGCCGGACCCACATTGTAGGCCGGTGATGTGCCGAATGAGCCGGATGAACCGGAGCCCCCGGAAAAACCGGGCATGGAAGATGATCCAAACATGTTGATAATTGCCTTTCGTTTTATGATGTCATGTCAACTGAACGCTATACACAGTTCCTGCGTCATTCCAAGCAAAATACCGGATCGGACCTGTCGAATTGTAGTGGAATCCGTAGTCTTGTGAGACCGGGTATTCGGTGGTCGTTGGGGCGGATGCGCTGCTGGTTCGCCCAAGAAAGTAATTGATTTTGGTCTTGTCAGCGGATGACAGGAACCCGGCAACGCTTGTTGTGGCGTCTGCGTGTAGGGTTCCGCCTCCTCTAGCGCCGTGCGTCGTGTCGTCCAGTGCCGTTACGGGGTGGGCATGGTCCGCTTTGCTTGCTGATGTGGACGAACCGGCTGACCCAGCCCCCGCGACGGTCACTGTGGCAGGAGTGGACGCTGAGAGCGGTGTATTCGTCGCTCCGGTCGCAATGCCGTCCAATTTGGTCTTGTCAGATGTCGATTCAAACCCCGCCTGGGATGTTGTGGCCACCGTGTGCAAGGCATTCCCGCCTGTCGTCACCCGCCCAAGCGCTCCATGCTGGTTTTCGGTGATCGACCCCGTGAACGAACCGAAATCGAAGTAAATCCACTGAACCCCATCGAACACCGCCACCCTTAAGCTGCCTGTCGAATAGTCATAGAGAATATCGTTCGGATTCGGTGCCAGAGGATACGGTGAATTGCTTCCCAACCGGGTGTAAGTCACGGTCTGGGAGTTCAGTTGATCGATCAAGTCGCGCAAGTTGGATTCCAGCGCAGACCGGAACTCTTGCGGGTCTTCGATGTCAACCAGAGCCCTCGAAACGTGGATGCGGGATCCCATGTCGTATTTACGGGTTGGCCACGATCTTCAAGACCGTGTTGAAAAACCTCCATTGCTCGTAATTGCGGTTGATGATCTTGACACCAAAGGCCCGCGATTGTTCAGCCGGTATTTCTTTCTTTACGAACCATGTATCCGTCCCAGCGGTCGGTGTGGACAGGTAGGTCACTCTGGTTGGACTGATGCTTTTGATATATCCGGTTTCATCTCGATCACGATAGTATCGGACATAGGTTCCACCTGCGTTTCTCATATTCAGCCATTGTTCGATCACGTTCTTTGACGTGCTTGGCTTCTGTGCATCGAAGTATTTCGATATGGAACATTCGATCAGGCCGATGTAGAATAGCGCCCCCTGCACCGGCACCGGGTCGAACTGCGTTTCATTACCGCCACCCACGCACAGGTCAATGGTCAGGGTTGATGCCGACACAGCGCTGATCCGTGCCCACTGCTCGTTCTCTCCCGCTGAATCCGTTACCAAAACCCAATTCCCGATCATCCCGTCGTTCGCGGTGTCAAAGTTCGTTGCCCCGCTGCGGACGAGGGTCGTGGCAGTCGCGCTTGCCACCGTGCCCGTTGTCAATCCAGTGAGCTTATTCAGCCAGTCCGAGAACACCCCTGGGACCATGGCCGTGCCGTAAATTCCAGCCTGAGTTCCAGCCCCCGTCACTTTGGTATTCGCTGTCGTGTCGGACAAAGTGGCCGAGCAGAGCAAGTCATGATCCTCCCGAAGTGTGATCGCCCCCGACTTTGTATCCTCGAAGATGCCGAGGTCAACCAACATAACGGAATCGGCGGTGGTCACCCACATACAATTCGTTTGCGTGCGAGGATCGTAAACGCCATGCGCTAATTCCTGTCGGGACCGGGTGGATGTCAAATCGCGCAAGGTCGGTCCGATCTCTTGCATTACCGGCCACATACGGATTCCGTCGCACTGGACGATTTCCCCATTCTCGTAGTCCATGCCGCGCAGGACGTTGGTTGCCCCCTGTCGAGCGGCGAATACGGATGCCTGATTCGTGAACGCATACACGTCCGAAATCAATCGCTTCGTAGAAAAGAAACTATCCTCTGCTGCCGCCCGAAGATTTAGCGAATACGTTTTGCTGGGGTATCGGGTGCAAAGCACCAACAATTCTTGGTTCGGCACCGTTGAAATCGACGTGCCATATCCTCCCCCGAGACGTTCGCCAAACTCGATTGGAAATTGCACGTCCGCAATTGCCTGGGTGTAGCCCCAACCGAATGGGTTGTTCAGCTTGCTCCTGTAAAGGGTCGTAGCCGGTCCCTGAATCGTCACCTGACCGCTACCGGTCGAGGGAAGCGCCACGGGTGAAGCGGAGGTGGTTGTGTAGACGGTGGCAGTCGTGGCCGTCAGCCATTTGAACCGGAACGTCCCCTGCCCGTCGTACCCCCCCGTGGTGATCCCAGCCAGTCGCACATTCATCCCATTCCTGCCATCGAACCACGTATCGCTCCCGGTCAGGGTGATCTTTCCGGTTGATCCGGTATGCGAATTGTCCCACGAAGCCGCCGCCGTGAACGTGTAGTTACCGAACCCCCAAAAATAGCTGCCATCGTAGACGCAAAACGCGAATGTCGCGGCTTCAAAATTATCCAACTCGATCTGTTCGGTTGGAGCCGATTCGTTATCCACGATTACCACGCTTCCGCCTGCCGTGTTGTTTGCGGCGAGCGACACGTAATATATCTGCCCCGCATCCGCGGCCGTCTGCGCTTCCAGTTGGGTGTCAAAGGCCGTGGTTCGATACACCCAAATCTCGGATATGTCCGCCCGAGTGGAGTAGGCGCATGTCACGTCAACCTCTTGGTTCGAGCCGCCGATTTGATGGGTCTGAACTGGCCCGGGATTGCTTCTTGGGGAAAGTTGACCGCCCCCTCCCGACACTGTTGATATCACGAACGGATACCGGGCAGTCGCCGCATACACGTATTGCCACGCATACCATTTGGTCGCCAGCAAGTTTCCCGCCCCGCCATCGGCTACGGTTGCCGCTGCGACTGGAGCGGGCAACCCTGCCGACAACACGTTCAGGTTGCTATCAATGATCTTAACCTTTTCCTCTCCATTCGCTCGCAACGCAATCCCGATGTCCGACGCAGCCGCGTAAGAATCTTTGTGTCGGGTTTGGGCAGTGGAAATAATGACTGGCATGAGGTATGATCGGTTATGCGAAAAAGTCGGCTTCTGCTATGGCCTCAACCGTTCCCGCTTTTTGAATGATGATATACGTTCCAAGCTGAGCAAATCCAAGAACCGGCGATGCACCTCGTCCGACCAATGATTTACCGGCGTCTCGGAACGCTGAATCCTGAGTGTCTGAGACACCCATAGCGGTAGACCACTTGCTTTCCCCGGTAGACGTTGGGCTGGTAAGATAGTCCGCCCCGTCGAATCCGGCGATAATGTCGTCTCCATCATTGTTTGTTTCGCGCTCCATGGGTTACGAGTCGGGGAACTGCTCAGTTGGCGGCGTGAACCCTGCGGTGTTGTAAAACACGGACTTGGAAAGGCGAACTTCGTCGCGATAAATCTTTAATCCAGTGCCGTAAATCACGTCGCCCGTACCTAAATAAAAACTTGAGTAGTTTACGCCAGCTATGGTTGCTAGTCCATTCGCGGATGTGAGTTTCAAAACGCCGTTCACATAAAACTTAATGTTATTTCCGTCTCGTAATACGCAAATATGATACCATTGTCCCGTAACCATTCCATGCGGGGCCGATTCCTGTGTGTCTACTCCGTTGAGATTTGTAAACCAGTAAATGTTCGTGCCATTAAAATACATATCCGAACCGAAATATTCAATATCGCTTCCATAGTAGGAGCCAAAAGTCCCAATGAGATATGGGTCATCAAAACTTAAAATGTTTATCCACATTTCCGCCGTCCATGCGCCCCATTGCCCCTGATAGAATGTGTTATCATTGGTTAACCATTCAATTGCGCTTTTGTTCGCCGATGCCCCGCCGAACTTGAAGATGCTCGTATTCGCTGATGCCGTTGTAGTAAATTCAGGATTCGTCTCAGTCGTCCGGTTCGCCTTCGTTTCCTTCCAGGCGTATCTACCGTTGACAAGCGCCACATCAACGGAATTCAAATGGCACAACAGGATAACGTCCGAATAAAGCGGCTGACTCCCCGTTGGGATCGTGTAGTCAATTGTCGTGTCGGTGAACTCAATCGTGGTTCCCGTCACTGATCCGAGAAGTTGCTGCAACGATACGAGGTAGCCGAACGGACTCCAGAACTGGAATAATCCCATGATCTGAGTTCCAAGATTGTCCGTCAGGCTTTTGCCGGGGCCTCGCCGGTTCTCTCCGGGCCTAGTCGCGTCAATCCCAGCCCCAGTCCAAAGCGACGGGTCTTGCGATGTCTGGCCAACAAGCTGGTTCATTCCGCCAGCCCCAAGAACCAAGATCGGGGATTTTGTTTCTCGTTCCATGGCGCATCAGAAGGCGAGGTCTTGCAGGATCTCTTTGTATTGCTGGCGCGCCCGCTCTTTGAACAGTCCAAATCGCTTCGCGTCCATGTGGTAGCTGTCCACGGTTGCGCAGGTATCCGACACAAGTATTTCGCTCAATTTCTCCACTTCAGGCGTGTCGTCCGGGTTGTAAAGGCGACGGGGCACCCGCTGCCACGCATACCGGATTGTCTTTCCGTATTCCGTGAATTGTGGCGTCATCACAATCATCGGCCCGGTCGCCGGTCGGATCGCATATTTCGCCTGAGTCAATGCCGCTCCTCGATATGCCTCCTCAAGAACCAGTGTTGTCGTGTTAGTCACGCTGGCGATCTTGTATCCGTAATTTCCGCCGCTGGCCGTGCTGGTTGCCGAGTAGCCGAACCGCATCCATTTCCCGGCATGGGCCGCGCTGGTCCAAGTCGTTCCCGTACCGGTCACGCCGGTTGACTCGTTGGCTACAGTCGCCGAACCCGTTGCGTAAAGGTCACTGCCCACGTTCCCACGGATCACCGCACCATACGGCCTGACTCCCTCGGCAAACCTGGCGTATCGCTGGACACTGCTGGGGTCCATGATGACATTCAATGATTGTCCGGTCCCAATGTCAGAGTTATAGTCGTATAGAAATGTTCCGGGTTGCAGGTTCGACAACGCGTACGGGGCGACGTAGGAGTATGTGTCCAGTGCGGTGTCAAACTCCTCTCCGTACACGATCAGTTCACGCCAGTTCTGTTTCCTGGCATATTCCCGATAAACCCGATTTAACGTCTGTTCGATGAGCGAATCGAGACCCTCGAAGTTGTTCACCCGAGATTCGTTCTTCACGAACTGCTGCATGTCGTAGTAGTTCATGCCTTAGCCGGTCCAGTTGGCCGCGTAATCAAGGAAGGGTCGCATCGAAAGAAACAGATTCCGCTCAGACCGACGGCGCCGCACCAACCCCCGCAGAACCCTTCCGCCACCACGCGACCATTTCAAAAATTCATCCGCCGCCACACTCCGCCGCCCCTCGTTAAGCCTCGCCAGTAACGAACTGCGATGCAGCGCGCCGGTGTTAAAATCAAAGGAGACCAGCGCCGCGAATTCATCATCGTTCACTGGCACCCTCACCAGCGCCTGCACGCGACTCTCGAACTGGTGCATGTCATACCGCAGCAACTCCACCGCCTCCTCGCGAGTAAGCGTACGCCCGGCATACACCGTCCCATCCTTGTGTTGTAGCCCCGTGTGACCCCAGCCAATCGTCCACACGCCCGCCGGGCACCGATAAGCCTTCAGGAAAAGCCCCTCAAACTCCTTCACTAGCATCAGTCCGTCCGCACTGATCACACGATGCGCAAGGGGACGTCCCGGCGAGCAGCCTCGCTCAAATCGTTGCTCCATTGCCGACCCGCCACAATCCTGAGTCCCGTCATGGAGACTCCCGGCGCGCTCGCCCCCGACCCCGAGAACGCGACTCCCGCCGCGACCGAATCGGCCAAAAGTAAGCAAAGAAAGCCAACTCATGGCCGCTTCTCCGGCTCATTCCACACCACCGGCACCGCCTGCCTCACCGGCATCCCCGTCTGCTCACTCACAGCCGTCGCCGTTTTATCCCCCCACCACCCATCCACATCCAGTTGGTATCCCAGTGACTGTAGCCACCTCTGCACGGGCTTTACAGCCTCTCCCAAAACCCCATTCACCTTCGTCAAGATCGTGACCATCAGCACCGCCATGATCATCACCGAGAGCTCATACGGGTTCACAATTTCCAGCAACGGCTTCATCCACGGCATCGATCCAGCCAATCTCGTCATCGCCGCACTCACCGCCGCCGACACCACGGCCAGCAAAATTCGGCCCATCGATGATACCAATAGATTCGCGATGAACTTCTTCATGGCAGCCCTCCCGCCTTCACTGATTCGAGATACAGCCCCTCCGCGTAAGCACTCAGGAGTGCCCGGATTTCATCGGGAGTTTTCGGATTTGCGCGGGCGAAATCATCAGCCAGCGTCTCCGCGACGGCCGACCAATGCGGCTTGTCTGGGGTCCATGCCCGCACGATCTCGTCGACCGTGGACCCATTGACCGCCGTCGGTAGCTGCTGCCAGAGCGCTCCGCTGAGTCCTTGTAGAAAATCGACTTTCTTTCCCTTGTCGAGTTGCCCCACCGCAGCCTGCAACACCGCCGACGCAGCCAGTTGCCCAGCCTCGCGAGCAGCGATGAGCACAGTGCCACGGATGGCGGAGCGATGATCCTTTATCCATGCCTGGGTGCCCGCGCAGCCCGATAGCGTTATTGACAGCGCCATCAGTATCGTCGTGATTTTCATAGTGCCTCCACTACTGTTCCCGCTTCTTGGATGATGATATCGCAAAGAGTTTTCTGAGTCAGGATAATGTTTTGTCGAGCCTTGCGCGCACTGGAAAACGCCTCGCTCGACGCAGCGATAATTCGGTAGTTCTTGCCGGTTAGCCGCCACCGATAGCCTGTTTTGGTTTTGTAAAGATACAGTTTGCTCATTTGATTTTCTTGGGGGTTGATTGTGGTGCTGGAAATAGGGTCGGCTCCGGGAATGTTTCGGGAGCCTTTAGGTGGACAAATATCTGGTCATCAGTTCGTAGGTGAAGCTCACCCGTTTTGTTGTCATACTCAGCTAGCCCACGGTCCAGCAGCGCTTTCCAAGTCTGCATTCCGTAGGCTTTAGCCCCTGAATCAGTCGTGTTAACAACCTTGGTTTCCGTGCGGACACGCTCTGGAGATATGGCGATCGTTGCGATGGCTGTCACAATAGCAGTTCCAAGAACTGTTGAGCCATACAAGAACCAGTCGAAATTTGGTTTCACCAGTCGATCCTTCCCCTGATCCCGATAGATTTCGGTATAGGCTTTCCCGTTTTCGGATCGATCTCCATCGGCACCCACGGCCGGATCGACTTGAGCAGTTTCAGTAGGGTTTTCCATAGTTTCATTTCCGAGTGTAGTAGTCTCGTGCATCATACGCAAATGGGCTGGCATCGTCACTCGCATTCTCGTCCGCAGGGTATCGGCCGGTCGCCAGTGCGAACCAACACAGGCCCACCACACCGGCAATCAGTGGTGGCAAACAGAACGCGAGCGTGATAATGTCGCCGGTTTTCACGGCGAGACCCTTCTCTTATCAAGTTCCATCCGAACCCGCTCCTGCTCAGTTTTCAGGGATTGCATAGTATCCGCCAACTGTTTCTGTCTGGAGTCGAACTCCGCCTTCGTGACCATCTGCCCAATGGATACTTTCATGTCGGCGATTGATGCCTGAATATAAGGAAGGCTCGTCTTGATCTCTGTCAGTTTTTCCGCATTCGCCTTGGAACCTGATAACAGCACCGATATGAGTAGGATCACGACGCCAGAAGTAATCGTCGTTACAACCGTATTTATGTTGATCCCGACCACTCCGCGGTTCGTGTCTGGCTCTTTATCCATTATATTACAATCCTTTCGCATTGAGAAACCGAATTGCCTCCGCCTCACCCGCAGGTCGCGCGGCGCAACCCGGCAGAGCCAGTGTCGCGAACGTCAGTATGGCGAGAACTAATGATACGATGCTAAATCTCATGCCGAAATCCTCATTCCGGCTCCCGCAGCCGGTCGATATTCGCACGGGCCGATACATGGATTGACCGCTTTGAACGGTCGCGAGAACCCTGCCGCATCCATCACGGGCATGCCAACATAAGCAAGACCGGCCCCGATCACGCCGACTTTTCCCTTGATCGGGACGACATTGATTGGGGTGAGGAGGTTTGTCGTATTCGGCCAAACAACAGCCGGATTAACCGCAACACCCGACCCGCTGCCGAAGCTCCAAGTCTGATAGGCAAGACCATTTATAATCGTGTTTTTCGCCGTGGCGGTAATGTCTCCCAAGGAATCATTCAAGAAAACTTCACCAAGCACGATGCAATGGTTTATATACACGTACGCGGAGGCTCCAATACCTCCAAAAGTTCCCGCTTCAACGTAAATGTTGTCAGCGAAAACGCAGTTATTGAGCACCACGTTTATTGATACACTTCCAAAACAAGCAAAAAATACATTACTCGCAAAGTAACAATTAGTAAGCGTCAAAGTGATATTCTGACCACCGGAGTCTTCAAGGAAAACGGATAACGAGCTCGGTGCGCCAAGAAAACCAACTCCAGTGATCGATCTGGTTCCTACCGATAGGACGTTAACGAGCGAAGAACAGATTGGGGCTGACAGAGCGTTAAGCAGTGTGTTCCCTCGAAACCCCGTAAACCCTGCCGCGACGTAATCATTCTGCGTCTCGAAATCAGCGGTGCCGTAATTCCCCGGAGGTAAATAAACGGTAGCCATGGCTAAAATCCTGTCAGCAACGGAAACACATCAAACGTGTCGGTCTGCGCGTTGTAAATGACCGTCAGGTAATCGTAGGCACCGGCACCGGTGGACAGGACAACCGCCGTAACATCATCCCCAAGATTGAATTTTGTCCCCAGCGTGATGATGCGCCCGCCAGTGCCATCCTGCGAGATTCTCCATGTGATGCGCTGGCCGTTGTATGCGCCAGTCGGATTGGCGAGCGTGAAGTTGCTGGTCGCCGTGAAGTAGAACATGCTGCCGGTCGAGGCGTTCGTGCTGAGCGGAGTGGCAAATGTGATCGCTAGCGCGGTCGCGTAAAACGGACCACCAACAATCTTCGCCTTCACCGCAATCTCACCTGTGGCGGTTGCTCCAACTGTGCCAATTGGAACGCCGTTAAGTGTTGATGCCCCCGAAGGAGCCGCAGCAAGGTTCGTAACGGTCAGCGTGGCGTTGTTGCCATCCAGAATGAGATTGGGTTGATGGCTCATGATACGATGATGATTTTAAGGACGATCTCGCCCGTCGCCGTATCGTCCGATGTGCCAAGCGGAAGCGCCGTAAGGGAGCTTGTTCCTGACGGTGCAGCCGCGAGATTGGTCACGTTCAGGGTCGCATTGGACCCGTTAAGAATGAGATTTTCGTCGCTCATAGGATTTCACTCCTTGAGAGCGGCAATTACTCGCTCTCGGTGTTTATCGTCGTCACGGTAAGGAAAATAGTTGTCACCCCCGCGCCATCGGGAGTTCCACCTTGTTTATAATAAATCGCCGTGTCTGCATCGATCCTCTTTTGGCCGATCACGTTGTTCGCCGGAAGGACAGTGCCCCCGGTTGCAGCGGTCGCCGTCGATACGGTCGAAAGCAAATCGGTGTATGTGCTGGCGGTGTAACCAAGGCTGAGAGTCGGGCTTCCACCGCCATCAGCTGTTGACACACACGCCTTAGCCTCAAGCAAAACCGGGTTCGACGGGCTGGCCTGCACGGTCAACCAGTGTTTCGCCGTGGTGCTCGTATTAGCCGAGATTACCAGTGTGTGCCGAACCGGAATACTCCCTTGTCGGTCGTTGTAAATCGCCCCCGTTGCGTTTGTAGCGCTCATGGTGATAGGTTCTCCGGTTAACGGTTCAAATGCCAACCCCGAACACGCCACGGGCGGACCCGAACACGCCGACCCCGAGGATGGAACGCATGCGAGTGAAGTATGCATCCGGGTTGTTGCCGCTTTCTTTGAGGGGCGACAACTGCGGTTCCGAAAACACCTTCATCCTGATCGGGAAATATCGCTTCGAGATATCGGCACGAACGAACCACTTGGTTGAGCTGGTGAAGTTATTGATCGGCTCGCAACTGATCGGGAACTTGGAACGAAGGGTATTCACCGCACGATCCGCCGTCTCGGGGTTGTCGGGCGACATGCAGATTTGATCCGCCGCCTTCATCCAGTCGGGTTTCAAGGTAGGAATCAGCATTGTAAATGCCGTGTCCATTCCGATGAAGTTTCCCACGTTGTCTTGATACCGCTTAAAGGTCGCGATGATCTCATACATCGTGGCCAAATTCGGAGGCAGGGCGACGTTCAAAAAGTTCGAGAATGTCGCGCCATTGTCTTCCCGCTTGTGCGTTGTCGAGAACAGCGCCCGCTGGGTACCATCCGCTTCGGTTAAGTCGTAGGGCTGAACTGAAAACCCGTTGTTGTAAACGTCAGCCGCCACCTGGTTCCGCAAGGTCTTTTCGCTCTCGATGAAGTCCTGCATGTTGTCCAGCGGGGCGGTGTTGTTTGCGTCGGGAGCCTCGATCATCAGTCGCTCAATCGTCATACCGGATCGGTATGAGGTCTGAATGATCTTGCTGGTATTCGACTTTACCGGGGAACGCTGGGGGATTGGCTCAAGGTCGCGGTTCGCAACCGGCTTGGCGATGCCCTGCGCACCGGCATACTGGTCGAACCATCGGCTCGTCGGCTCCACCTTTAGCAGCCTGGAATATTCTTCCGGTGCTTTGTCGTAGATGTAGCGGAAATAATCCGAGATGTTCCGGTTCAGTGTATCCGCCCACTGTTCCAGCGTCATTGGTGAGGTTGTGGTTGCCATGGTGGTTTGTCTCCTATGTTGGGTTGAGTGGGTTGTGGATTACTGACGAACGCCATCGGCGAGCGAAACATAAACGCGCCCGTTGAAATCGGTGGAGGCGTCGCCTTCGTATCTCCCTTGCACAATGAAGAAATCATTGGTCGTATCGCTCTTGTCCACGAAGGCGATGCCGTCGTAGTCACCGCTACCGAGGTAGAGAGCATACGCAGTGCCAATGGCTACGTCGATCTGACGGGTTGATCCGCTGCCGACTGTGCCGCTGCTGTCCGTGATGTTCACCACGAATTGCGCATTAGCGGGGTCAATGACTTCATGCAACTCTCCGAACGGCGCCACAAAAGGTGCGTCGGTCGAGGTATGCGATGGGTCCATTACAAGGCCGTAGCAAACCACGTCATCGGTGGCGCATTCGGCGAGAGCGTTGGACGAGACCTTGACGAACTGATAGGCAGCGAACGTGTTGCTCGAATCAGTAATCTGGGGTCGTGTGACTGCGATCTGGCCGTTGTCAGAGGCGAGCCAGGGAAATGTAACGGGTGCGGATGCCATGGTGCTTGTGTCTCCTTAGTGTGGTGGTTGATTGAGGATTCTGGTGGTGGTCAATCGGCGTCTGGATTATCAACGACGCGGGTGTTGTAGTCGGATTCTTCAGGTTTCATGCCGGTCTTTTCCAATCCGACACGGGCCACTGAACGGGTTCCATCGATTCGATCCCGGCTGAGCCTTGCCTCGTCGGCCTGCTTTTCGTCCATTTCCTCTTTGGGAATGATCATCTCGACCAATTTCATACCGGCGTATTCGACGATGTTCTCCCCGCCTTCCTTGCCGGGTTTGCGGTATCGTTCCCAAGCAGAACCTGCTTTGCCGATGTGGGAATAGACCTGTCGCTGGTTCAATACGTTCTCAGGTTGAAACCCGTCACGCGGGGTTCCTTCGATCACGCCGAACGTGCTACGGAAACGGGTCTGATCAGCCCGCGTCCGAAAGATTCCGGCAGCGGGTTCAATTGATTCATCGATGATTTCGAGGGATGGCATTGGGTTTGGGGGGGTTGTTTCAGGTTTGGTTTTGGCAAAGAAAAACCCGACCGTGTTTAGGTCGGGTTTCTCGCTGTTGCCCGATCCTTTACGGACCGGGACTTGTTGGGAAAATGTTGGGATCTACTTGAGTCCCATCCTCGCTTTCAGTTCGGCGTCGAGCTGGCGCTGACCATCATTCATATTGGCCTGCGGATTTACTTGCGGCCGTATATGGAACCCCGATGCTCCCTGGAAGGTTTGTCCCGCGAACTGGAGGGGCGCTGGGGCCGGTTGCTGCGGTTGTTGCAGGGTGCGCTGCAAGGCATTGAGCCTGCCGAACACCATGTACGCCGCGTTTTGGACCATCTGTGCGTTGGGGGCGACCCCTTGACTGGCGTTGTATCGAACGATGTCCTCCATTTCCCTGTATGCGGCTGGGTTCTGGAGTAGTTCGGCCACAATTGGGTCGGAGTTCGCCGTCTGCTGAATCACGTTTGGCAATTGAGAATGCGCCTGTGAAGCGTTCAATTGGCCGAGGATGGGTTGCAGGGCGGCGTTCACGCTCGATCCGAGAGCGAAGGCCATGTCTTGAGCGTCTTGTTCCTTGAATCCCTTCGATTTCAACGCCGTGTAGGCGTTTTGAGCGGCGATGTCCGCCGGAGATGATGGAGCTTGCTGCTCAGGTGCAAATGCGTTTCGCATCCGGTCCACCTCGCTCTGGTACTTCCGGGCGACTTGCTCGGTTCGTTCCAGCTTTTGCCGAAGCTCCTCGATCTCTTTCGACTGAGGAGGCGGTGTCGGCTGCGGTGGCGGTTGCTGCTGATTTGTCGGGGTTTCGTCCGAAGCGATCACTGGCGTCTGCTCCGAAATACCTTCCGTATGCGTGATGTCTGCCATATTATTTCCTAGGTGTCAATCCCTTTTTTTTGAGAATCTTCATCCGGGGATGTGGCGGTTGAAGCTCTGAGGTGGTCCAAGATGTTTTTCCAGAAGCGGCATTCGTCGGCCGCTCCCTGGTCCTGCCGGATTTGGTCGATTGCCCTGTCCTTGGTGGCGCATCGTTTCATCGCGGCGATCTCACGCTCCCCTGCCACGGCCTGAATCAAGATCAGAAACCGGGTGTTGGATGCGAGTTCTCTGGCTGTTTTCAGGTCCATGTGGGTTCCTTGTTGGTGACTTCGACGTTCTGCTTACTCAAAATCCGCCCCATATGGATCACAGCAACCTTGTGTCCTGTGCCTCCCCACTCGCGGCGGCCAGTGCCATAGCTCCATCCGAGATATTCCAGCGTAACGACGGGCACGCCTTTCCCATAGCCATTGCTAAATTCAACCGATCCATATTTCTTCCCTTCCAGCCGCGACAGAATCCACCTTTTCGGGGTTCGGTATTCCTCGCGCTTCTCTCCGCTGGCGATCATGTCGAACCACTTCCGTTTCAGCGTGAGCCGAAGGACAGCAGAACCAAGCGGTGGAGATAAATCCCCACCCGGCGCGTCTGGGGCTTCGGTGGAGCCGGTGGTGGTTTGTTTGGTGTTTTTGGTCATAACGTTTTGTTGGGGTGGGGATTTCTCACCTTGTCGTTAGGTGCTTGCAGTGCTTTCGGCACGTCGTCCTTTTCGAGAGTCTTTTTGAAGCCGAAATTCCCAGCGACGTGGAAACAGATGATGCCTTCGGGTTTCAGAAAGCCGGGAGCAGCCTTGCTACCGTTTGCGCGTAGGTCAGCGATTGCCGCTTCGCAGGCGTCCGTTGTGAAGATGTCGCGATACATCACAGGCACGAGCGAGCAGCACGCGGGCAGCACGTCTTGGTATTTCTCGATGCGCGGGTCAGCGGTCGGTATGCGTTGCGGCGTTTCACCAGCCAGACACCATCGCGAGACGTTGAACAGACTCCACCGCTTTTCGGTCATGCCGTATTTTCGCTGGATGCCTTGACCCCACCATTCGCCGAAGTGACGCCCGACGCCGAGAGTCATCAATTTATCGCGGTGAGCGAGTGCCCACGCCGCGAATCCGTAGTTGTCCTGCTCTGGAGTTATCCATCGCGTCCGGCTTCCAACGAGCAGCTTGCCATCTTCCGTTATGCAGACTTGCGCGTTTGTGCCGTCGAGCTTTTCCGTGATGATGCAATCGCGGGACAGCCGAGTGATTTTCGGAAATTCCACGAACGCACCTAACAAAGCGCCGGAGCCAACAGGAGCCGCGCTTTCGGTTTGAGTTGAGTTTTGTTCCATAAGTTTCGTTTCTGGTTTACTGGCTCCTGTGGCTCAGCTTGTCGTTCGCTGAGGATAAACGCTGTTTGTACCATATCGGCCACCACATATCAGTCGTAGCCAGCGCAACTCCTAACCACGCTCCCAGCATCATACCAACCATAAGCGCAATGGCGGCGTCAGGCGTCATAGGTGCTTTTTGCGATTCACGAATGAATCGGTGGTCCGAACGCTCTCCACCCCAGCAACACAAGCAGGATGAACAGAAGCAATGTGCCGCCCAATGGGCGAACGTTTGCGCCGGTCATCGGCCACCCCGACCAAATTCCGAATACCAGCCAAAGCAGCATCAATATCCAGTAAACGAGTGCGATTGACATTATGTTTTCTTTCTGCGCATCTAGGCGCTGTTGTTTTGTTTCCCGACAACTGGAGGCGATTTATCCACCTCATCAATTAAAATGATTCCTGAATCCGGCACCAAACAAACCCGGTCTCCATCAAAGTCAAAATACGTCCCCACCATGCGCGACACAAGAACCTTTTGACCGGGTTCAATAGCCCAATGCGCCTTGGGACCAACCGCCACAACGTCCGCTTCGACGGGTTGCGGCTTATATTTGTCGGGGATATGGATGATCCCTTCCTCTTTCCATTCGCGGAACCTGACCAGAACCTTATTTCCGATGACGTTTATTGTTGGCATAATCAGACAAAGTTTGGGTGGATTGGCACTTGTGCCGGGGGTTGTGTTTTCATTCCATTTACTACTTGTTCGAGGATCAAGTTGCTTTGGGTGAACACGCACCCGGGGCAAAGTTTCTTGGGATCCACAAGGGATTCCACCGGCCGCTTATACAGTTCGCCAATCTCATCCCATCGGCACACCCTCCACGGCTCTGCAAACTTGTGTCCAGCCGCTGCGTTGAGAACGCAACTGTCGCACGGGTAAACGTATCCATCGCTATTTAAGACCGGGTGAACGTATCCTAGAAAACATTTGTTCGGCGCTTGTGGCGGCTTGTATTGCACGAACACCACGTCAGGGTCAATGGCATTTGCCACCGCTTGAAGTTCCTCGCATCGGCTGGCGATTAAATCCGGTTGGTTACAGTTCGGCAGGAGACGCACGTAGCGGGGGGAACATGCGTTCACGTATCCCGTGATCATGGATTGTATCCATGGCAACCGATCCTTGCCCATCTGGACCCGCCCCTTCCCGCCCCACTCTTCCGGGGTCGCCACCTTGCCATGGTTCGTCTCGGCAGGTTCCTCGTAAATGTCATGGTAAACATAGCTGAATCCGAGAGTCGTAAGGTCGCGGTCAATGTCTGGAACGTAGACTTCGCGCTCTTTGTGATCCAGTCCGCTCATGGAAATGCGAATCCACTTGAACAAGTCCAGCGTTGACGGGGCGACCGTGCGCCAACTATTTCGTCCGCTGGCATACGTTTTCAACGGCATCCCGTTCGTGATCAATCCGATTTCAAGACCCCTGGAGTGAATCATCCATGCCAGGTCGTTGAATCCTTTCCCGGTGTCTCGGCACCGAAACAAAATCGGGTTTCCGCCACCGCTGATAATAACGGACTTCAACCCAATCGGAACCAATTGATCGAGGTATCCGGCAATCTGTGAAAGCGAAAGCGCCTTCCCGTCTCGGGTGACAACCGAACAGAATGCGCACGTGTGCTGGCACACATCAGTCGGCATCAGATGCGTGACAATGGGCATCCCCTGACCATTCCTCAGCTTTGCCATCGCCTCTTCATGATGGAAAAACTTGTGGCCCGTGCTTGTGAATGAGTGTTTGAGCTCCATTATTTCCTCCCGATCATTACCAGCGAGAATTTTGATCTGTTCAAAACGCCCTTGATTATGTCGCGCAATGGGTTTTCCCCGGTTGTCGCGTCCGGTTCCCATTGGCGAATGGATTCCACTTTGAACCCAGCCCGAATGAAGTATGCCCACACCGAATCATCCGCAAGAATGGCGTGGTGCTCATTGAACCACAACGCGGCCTCGAACCATGTCGGAATGGGGTTCTTGGGATCGGTGATCCCAAACAGCTGATGCCAGTTCTCGTTGCGGTCATCACGATAGACCGACCGAAAATAAGTGACATCTGGAACGCTCACCACAAGAAGCCCGTCCGGCTTGAGAACCCGCCTCGCTTCCGACATAATCGCCGATCCAACCCGGCAATCGAAATGCTCAATTACATGGCTCGCCAGAACCGCATCAAACTCATTTTCAGGGAACGGCCACGGCAACACCGTGATGTCATGCTCAACGTAGTTGGGTTCCTTGTTGATTTCTTCAAGCTCACCACCAAACCGCTCGTCAGTCGAAAAGAACTTCTTGAGCGTATCCACGTTCGTCCATGGATTTCCGAGCCGGGTTGCTCCGCATCCGATGTTGAGAAGTTTCATTCGCTGGGAATGTCTGTGTTGTTGCAAAGCGCGTCGTAAATACGAACGTCATGTTCCCGTTGCGCCGGTTCCTGTGGCTTCCAGAAGCAATGAAAATGATCGTGGTAAAGCGCGTTTGTAAGCTCCTGATTGAACGCAACATGAGACGGTTCCTTGCCCGTGTCACCGAACACAATTCGTTCATGCATTTTCACGTTTGACGTGTACCGAACGCGGGGGTCGTTCTTGACGATCCGAAGCTGCCAGTCTGGCTCGACGGTCTGCCAGTTCTGGGTGGGTCGTTTCATGGAGTAGTCGAACCAATGACGCCTGGATGTACGAATCGCGAACGCTCCCGGGGTTTCGATCACCTTCCGAAGCAATGCGCCCTGGTTGTAAATCTTGCCTTCATTGATAACGGTCAAATTCGGAGCGTCGATATCGGGATACTTTTCAGTCCCTTCACACGTCAACGCTGGCATTAGTGGGAAAAACCGTTCGTCGGCGTCCATGATCATCACCCAATCCGTCATGCTTTCGCGAATACATTGCGTTCTGACCGCCCCGAAGCCTTCGTTGATGGACGACATGCAGATACGCACGCCCCATCGTTCGAGGATTTCAATGGTGCCGTCGTCCGAAAGCTTGCCGTTCGGTCCCGCATGGACTGCCGTAATATCGTCGAAAAACGGGGCCGCGTTCTCAAGCAGGCCGGGCAGCGCCAGTGCGTCGTTGTATATGTTGAATGTTAATCCGATTGATGCCATTTTAGTTTGACCTTTCCATAATGAAAAATCCGTAGCCGGTCGGGGACTCTTCCGCTGCCGGTTTCAGGCCGGGATAGAAATATGATCCCGACACCGTGAAGTCTGTGCTTACGCCGCTGAGTGCGCGCATCCACACGTCAAACGTCCATCGCAAAACATGCGTTTCGTCCAACTCCTCTTTCGGGTGGATAAACTTGCCATTCGCGTAGGCGAGCGGGACCAGAATGAAAACCTTGGCCCGCGCCATCGCGCACATTTTACGAAGCAACTCGGGCAACTCATCCTCCTGCACGTGTTCGAGTGTGTTCAGGCTATATACGAAATCATAATTACAATTCCACATTTTATTTGAAACCCATCGCTTCACGTCCGGGTCGCAGTTCGCAATGGCCCACTCAGAAATGTCATATCCCCATGCCTGAATCCCAATCTGCTTTAGCGCCTTGACCGCGTAGCCACGGGCGCAACCCACATCGAGGGCGCTGTCTCCAAACGTCATGCCTAATCGCCTCGCAAGATTGATTGCCATGGGAATCGTCAACTCGGGAAGCCATCGATAATTTTCGTAATTTGACAACCCCGTTGTCCGTCCGCAGAGGTAATAGTCTTCTGTGAATCGATTGCTCATAAAATATTCTTTATCGCCGAAACGATCTCATGGGTCGTGATTGTCGCCAACGCCGCGCAGTTGTCGGCCCGAACATATTCCGCTCCGGCATCCCGGCATTTGTCAATTGGCGGCTTGAATGAATGTGTCCGACATGGCGCGTGCGGACATCTCCCCTGCAATGCCGTGTGATTTTCGTAATACAGAATCCTGTCATCCGGCGAGAACGGTCCCCAAAGACTGATCGCCTTGACTTCCCCGGGGAACGCCGCGCACAAGTGGCTGATGCTGGAATCGGGGCAGACAACCGCTTTCGACTGCCGGATGATCGGGATCAACTGCCGGAAATGATTGGTCCGGTTCGTCAGGTCAACGACGTGCGAGAGACTTGGTATCTTGTCCTTTGTTTTGCCAACGACCACGATTTTCGTGTCCACCCATTGTTCGAGCAACTTCGCGGCCATGTCGGGCGGATACTGGCGCACGGGGTTCCCGGCGTTCCATTGGTAAACAATATACGGCTCCTCACCGATGTAGTTGCGCCATTCCGAATCCCGTTTAATGTCCGTCGTTCCGATATAAATGTGCGGACGCTTAAACTCATTGGGAACATCCAGCATCCCGCCGAACGCGAACATATCGTCGTAGGCGTTCCCCTGTTCTTCTAGTCCGTTGCATTCCAGCATGGACTCAAAAAACAGGTGGTAATCTGATAATTTAGCCGTTTCAAACGGGACCGCTCCCGAACAGAAATCCACGTCAGGGTTGTTTTCCCAGACTTCGGACACACCAATACCGCACGACATGATGACGTGCGCCTTCGGCCATCGCGTTTTCAAATAAGCCGGAATAGCGGTCGTCATCAACTGATCTCCAAACGCCGCGTGCCGGTAAATACACAGGGTTTTGGCGTTCAAATCATGGCCGGAATATCGGCGCTCGTATGAATTGAAGTTGCTGGCCTCGACCGGCTTCAAGTCGTTGCTTCTCAGGGCGTCGATAATGGCATCCCCTTGGCTGATCGTCACCACGTACCGGGCGAACGGGGCGAGCGAAACGCCGTCGTGCGTAGCGGTAACGGGCGAAGACAGGATCACCATGGCTCTACTCGTCGTCTCCGATGATCTCCGCCACGATCCTCGACGCCTCGATCTCACGCATTTGCTGGCGCTTGAGCCGTGCGCCCTCCAGACGGACGGACCGGCGCTTCCGCTCATCGGCGGTCAGATTGAGTCTCTTTCCCTTTTTGAGTCTGGCCAGGGCCTGCGCGTTTCGGTTCATCTGACACAGATTTCTCACAAGACCGCTTTCGTGTCCATGAAAATCTTCACGGGCGCCGAATTAATTTCCGCCCATGGACCGGCCCGCCTCTTGCTGGAACGCCCTGCCGGGGCTTGTGGGCGCCGTGCCGCTGGACGCCCTGCCGGGTCCGGCTTTGCCTGCTTTCTCATCGGCTTGCGCTGTCAGGGCCATTTGCTGTTGCATGATCTGCGCCCGCATTTCCTGCATCTGCTTCATCATGGCCTGCTGCTGTTGCAACCCAATTCGGTCAATCAGGATGGGAATGTTCTGAGGGGCGCTCTTCTGCCAATATGGATCTTTGAGCGCCTGTTGGAACACGGTCAAAAACAGTTCATCGGGATCTTCCGGGGATGGCGGGACGGGTTCGCCGTCGCCGAGGATGCGGGTGACGGTCTGCATCGCCTCCGCTTTCGCCTGTTCGTATCCACCGTCATTGATCACTTCCTCGATTCCTCTGATTCCCATGAGTTGCGCCAGTTTCACGATTGCGCCTGGGGTATTCAGGTACTGCGCAAACATTGGGTTGTTGCCGAACGTCTCGATAAAATACCGGGTATTTTGTTGCGCGATCATGTTGTCCATCACGTCGCTAGCGACATCCGTCTCGATCTCCATGTTCGGGAACCATTCCAGTCCTGTGCGTTTCCGAATCCAATCGCGATCACCCCACTTATTGAGATTGTCCAACATGAACTCGGCGTAGGCCCCGACGAACTGTCTATTGAAAGAATCAATGTCAACTATGATTGGTGTTCGCGCCGAATCCGCCGCCGTCATAATCTCGGAGGCAGCGCGCCTGCCGCTGCTGACCTCTCCAAGCAGGGTGTCGGTGGCACCAAAGATATTTTTTATCTCACCCTTCATCATTTGCATGTATGGGATGAGCGTGATTGTCTCATCGTAGCTCTGCGCCTCCGCTCGAACGGCGTCGGATGGGTCATCAACAGGGATGTTTGACCCCGGTTTGTTCAGGTTTTTCGTGAGCAATCCGCTGGCGTTCGTATTGACTTTCCATGGACGATTGATCGTATAGTTTTTGCTGTCGTGAAACTGTTCCTGTGCCGTGGCGAGCTGGTTGTAAGCGCCCCATGCGATTTCTGACACAGAGACCGGGATTGACATGCTGGTATCCTCGACCTTGTGAACAATACACCGCAGCGGAACCTTGTCCTTTGCTGTCGGGTTTTTCTGAATGCGAAGGCAAATGCCGCCCCGTTGATCCGGGTATCCATACCACTCCACGATAAACCTTTGGGGCCTGATGAATGCCTTCTGTGGCGTGCCGTCGGGGCCGGTCACGTCAATCGCTTCGTTTGTGATTTTGAACTTGCCGGTCTCGTCTTGGTAGATCGGGAGCATGGCAAACGCCGTGTAAAGCTGTTTGACGGTCGTGACGGGGCGTTGGCCCGCGCTGCTGTCTGAAATGCCGTATCGCGTCTGGAGAAGCGCGGAGGCATATTGCATGTCCTGTTTCGACATGGCGTAGAGTGTCGATGTTTCAGAGATCGCATCGTCAATATTCAGCCATCCGAACGGATTGACCTGCGGTTCGTATTCGTTTTTGAACAGCGCGGATTTTGTCACCATTCGTCGTATGATCGGGCAGTCCTGCGATTCGATGGGCGAAACCGACACTAAATAATCAATGTAAACCTGATCGATATTCAGTTTTTCCGCCCGAGTGAAGAACGTCGAGGGAATCAATACGGGTTGGCCGGTGGTCGGGTCCATAACGGCCTCGAATCTCCTGTCATAGTCGTATAGTGCCCACGTATGACTGAATTTTATGTAGTCGGGATAGCACTTCCGATACGTCAGACGCAGGTCCGACTTGTTTGATTCCTGCCCCAATCGTTCATTCGCGGCCGCAACGGCCTGCTGGTTGGGGTTGTAAAGCGGATGCTCAGTCAGAGTCTCGGGTTTCTTGAACTTGGCCGGGACTCCGTTCTTCCACGATAAACCAAACGCCATCGTCGAGAGGGCGTTTACCTGTTGGTAAATGTCGGACGGCGAAACGGATGCGTTGCCGTTGTTTTTTCCAGATCCGACACGCTTATTCCACTCTTCTGATTTCTCCGCGAAAGGGTCGTAGGAAAGATCGGAGCTTGCGTTCATACATCGCCATGCCCGGTCAATGCCCAACCAAACCGAGTGCAACCTTTGTTGATTCAGGAGGTAGGGATAAAAGTAGTTCCGATAAATGAACTGGATGATTTCCTTACAAAGATCGGGGTCGCTCGCCATATTCGGGTCGATCTGAGGCGTTTGATTGTCGATTGACGGGGCAGTGTCTCTGGGGTCGGGGCTCATTATGCGGGTGCGGTTTGACCGTATTGTTGGATGATTCGTTCGGCCACATTGGCCTGCTGGCAAGAGATGAAATTGAACTGATTTTTCTGCTGCTGACTTCCCATGATCGTCTCGTAAACGCGGGCGGTTCGCTCCATAATCTGCGACGCTTCTACAGGGCCAATCGTTTTTGCGCCAGCCAAAGCGATCCTCGATTGCATGTCGTTGATCAGGATCAGGCAATTCCCGCCCAGCTTCGTGCGTTGCGCCTCGATGGTCAGAACCTCGTCAACCTGGATCGTCTTGATTTCAGGCATCATGCGCTTGGCTCGGGCAGAGCGGTCAGCGAACTCTTTGAGTGGGGACACCCATCCATCAGGCTTTTTCAGACTTCGCTTGTCGGGTTCCCCTGTTGTGTGGCTGATCGGGACCATTTTCCCATCAACCTCAACTTCGTCTCTATGGAAAATATCCTCCTCATCCCCCTGATCCCGTTCGGAGTCAGTGGAAAGCATGGCGTCGGCTTTGGAGTCGCTGATCATCTTGATATTGACTGGTATCCGGTGATTGGGTTGAAAGCAGTATCCGTGGAAGATTGCAAGTCATTTCCATCCCCGTCAACCCCGATTCCAAATATATCAGCGGGTGGGATCCATCGGAATCCTCCCAGAAGCGCGTAGCAAAAGGCATCTGGTATGTCGTCCCCGAGCTCGTCGGGATTGCCTTTGAACTCCCCGGCGTTCTGGCCGCTGCTGTATTGCGCTTGCAAATAGTTTTCCATTCGCTCAATCACGTCCCCGCAATTCCGTGTGACGTAGAGCCGGGTGCCGGGGGCGTATCCTGTGAGCAAATGTAGTCGGGTATGGTCTTTCCGCATCAAATCATTTACATTATCGCACCGGGCGGCGGGTCCAAGCTGGGTTGATTTTCGGATCAGCATCCCCGCCTTTCGGTAGTCATCCGCCCGGGAATCGCGCAAGCTTTCGTTTTTCCGGTTCCAGAGATGCCAGTCTGCCAGTGTAGCCCGAAACTTCTCGCGCACGTATCGTTCTTTGTATCGCATGGCAACCTGATTGTCGGGTCCGATTGTCTTGGTTTCAGTCAATTCATTGCCGGATGCCTCCACTATGTCCTTTACCCGCTCGCTGATCGACCGATTCGTTATTTTGTAGTCACGGTAAAGGATCCATTCGCCAGTTGGGAGCAGCATGGCCCAAACGCACGCGGCGGGGTGCGCAATGCCCTCGTCAATGCCACGGAAAAAGTTCGCCACGCCCCCCCACTTCTCGATTGCTTCCCGGCTATCCATTGGAAGCACGTGAAATTCACGCTCGAAATGATTGAAAACAAGTGGGCTGGATGTAAAAAATCCGCCTCGCGCCCGAACTTTTCCCTCCGCACCCATCTTGGCGTACCGGGCCTTGTCGTCCGCTTTCTTGGCCGCTGGCATGATCCGGTCTGGGATCGTATCGATCCCACCCAAATCCGTGAACGATTTCACCTTGCCAACAAGTGGATATTTCCCCTGGTAACATTGGAACGCCAGTTGAGTTCTTCTGCCGGTGTTCCTCGCCTCGGCTGGCGTGTACGCCCAATATAATGATCCCTCCGACTGCACGCGAGGCAGCGCTTCTCCCAATGTCGCCTTGTCCATTCCCTCATCGAAATTCACGCGCCAACACGCTTTGCCGGACCATGCCAGGGTGTCGGACCCATAGAGTTTCCCATATACGATGTGCCCCCAGCGGGTCTTAAAATACATCTCTGTCTTGTTCCAGTCCTCCTCGTTCTTCGGTCCGCGAGTGGCGATCTCGTAGCTGGGAATCCATTTCCTATATTCGGCACCAACAACTTGTTCCCAATGAGATCGATCAGGCACTCCATGCCAGATTGAACAATGCCGCCCCGCTTTTGGCGGACCTTTCAACCAAGGCAAAATCATCTTCCCGGTCGCTTTCCATGTCGCCCATTCCGGCCGTGGAAGAACCGTGTAGGTGCCTCTCCCAAATTCGTCTTCCATGGGTTGAAACATTGCCCAAGCGGGGTCATTCGGGATCATCCAAAGCAGCGTGTCAATCACCACGGCGGTCGTTTTCCCACCTCTGTTTTCTAGGAAAATCAATACCGACCGATACCCGGTCGGCGCTTCGTCAGGTTCAAATGCGGGATGCCACGCATTCAGGATTTGCGCCTGGTTGTAGCTGGGATAGAAGCTCGCTATTGGGCATGCTGAATCAAAGCTGTCTTTGTACTGCCTCGCGTCCTCAACCAACATCGCGACAAGCGCGGCCGACTTGACCGGGCATGCAACCCCCTTTCGTTCGCTGTGAGACAGGCGCCTACACGCCTCCTCTTTTTCTTCCAATGACCATGTGGAAGCCCAAAGTTCCTGCCAGTTTTCCGGCAGTTCGAGCGATGCCATTCCACGAATATCGGATGGAAACTTGATCATAAATTCACGTCTCGCCGTGCCTTGGCTCGTCGTCGGATCGGAGTAGGAGGGCGCGGGGCGTTCGGCCAAACGCGCTTCCACGCCTTCCATCGGGCTTTCTTTCCGCCCGTCTTGGCGTCCACCGACTCCGTAAGCTTAAATATGCCTTCGTGGGTCAGCATCCAGCCAGAGTAACGCAGCATCAGCGAAAATGTACGCTTAGTCATACAGGCTCCTTATCTCTTTCTCGCGTTGTCAGTTTTCTCGTTCATTGGCAAGGTTTTCAGGCGTTAGGTTGCTTCTCTGTCGCCGAAAGCAACTCTCCCTGCCGCTCCGCACCCCCGCCGCCCACGGGGAACAGAACACCTTGCGCGAGCGCCGCTTTAATTCGTCGCACGGCAGTCTCAAAGTGTGCTGGGTCTTTCTCGATTCCGATGAAGCGTCTCCGCCCTTCGATGCAGGCAATTCCGGTCGTGCCGCTGCCCATGAATGGATCGAGCACGGTCATTCCTTCGAGGCTCGCACGCGCCACGATCCAGCGCATCATTGCGATGGGCTTTGCGCACGGGTGCGGCTGCTCATTGGAGTCGTTCGGATATGTCTGCCCGCAGGAGTTCGCCCGGCTGCCCATACTCCGCGCCAGATATGGGTCTTTGCCGTAGTAGAGGATCGGCTGCATACAGGTGAACCCCCATCGGCCCATGCCCGTCCCAGCCGCCGAGAAGAAACAGCCGATGTCATCCGGGATCGGGTAGAGATGCAGGTTCCTTGTGCCGGGCGTTACCGCCATGCTCGGTGCCGTCACCAGGCACATCCCGATTGCCGCCACAACTACACCTTTGACGTATTCCGGCGTGTCTTCGTGGTTGTATTCTCCATCCCGCGCAGTCACGCCACCGCCGCGCTGCTTTGCTCGCTTCGCCTTCAATTCGACTCCGTATGGCGGATCAGTGATTACCGAGTCCACGCCGGTCAGCGTCGGGATGATTTCTCGGCAGTCGGCGCAGAATAGAGTTACGCCTTCGGCATCAAATCTACGAACTCCGCCCACTCCGCTCCGCCCGCTCCGCTCTGCGAGCGTCGCGCCGGGTAGCCCGGATGTTTCGAGTTCGTTCATAGCTTTCCCCCGCGCTGTCGCAGAGCTTCATCGTTAGCGAGAATGGATTCTTCTTCCGGATCGCCCTTTTCTTCGATGCCGCCCCGGTTCTTTGGCTCGCTGGGCATTTCCTCGCCCCAGCAGCGGTGCTTCTCGTAATACCGCGTGATAGCGGAATGGCATTCGGGGTGGTATCGCCCCGAGAAGAAGTCACCTTCAAATACGCCGGACGTGGCGACGGATCGGTTTCCTTTTTCGATTGGCTCGCAGCACCAGTCACACGATCTGGTTCGGCGGGTCTTTGTCACATTCGTTTCGTTGTGGAAGCTCATGGTTTTGATGTGGGTTGGTGGTTTGGAAGATCGCTAACCAGTTCATGCACCCAATTCCTCGCTCCGCTCGTCATGGGTGATGACGGCGGTAGTGGAACGCGGTCCCTCGCTCATCTCAGCGTTTCCGTCGCCCCCCAGCTCCGCACCCCCGCCGCCCTTCAGAAATGCAACCCAGTGCGTCTTGGCTTGCTTCCCAGTGCGATGTCCGTAGAGCGGCCGCTCGGGAGTGAGCGCGAGGATTTCACGGAGCGGCGCTTCGATCTCGTTCCATTTGAAGATCAGCGTCCCGAAGGGACGCAGAACACGGAAGCACTCGGCGAAGCCTTGGCGAAGCATCTCGCGCCATTCACAGTCAATTACTCCATGCTTTTTCAGCGTCCACGAAGCAGAGGAACGGGGATGGATGGGCGGCGGATCGAAGAGGACGTGAGCGAACGTGTCAGCCGCGAACGGCAGCGCCGTGAAGTCGGCAACCGAGTCGGGATCAACGACGATTTCCCGCTCGCCGTTTTTCACCGAGCAGTCAGCCGTCATATGCCGCGCGCGCCTCTTGTCCACGAACAGCGCGCGAGGGTCCTTACGGTCGAACCAAAACATTCGGGAGCCACATCGGGCATCGAGCACCGGAGGCAGAACAAGGCGCTGCTGAATTGATTCGATATCCATTTGTAAAGTTTTGCTCATAGTTTTTCTCCGTCGTGCCTTAGCTTGTCGTTAAGGAGCTTTTCCAAAGTCGGCGGTTTGCCACGGCCCGACCGCAGATACCCGTCCGCTTTTCTCCTTTTCTCCGTTGATTTTCCCGATGCCATGTGTATTTGTATTGCTTCCAGCGCGGTCTTGGCGGCTGATACGCAGGTGCTATCCGCTGAGTATTGCCATACCATTTCCGTTATTCGGCCGTCTGGCCATCTTGTTCTTATTTGCGATACGTTCAGTCTGCCGCAGTGAGCCTCTAGGTATGCTCCGGCTTCTACCCACGTCCAGCGGCGAATGCGAGCCGCTGGTTTCAGTTTGGTTTTCGTGTTCATAAAGGTTTTCAGACGTTCGCTAGATTTATCAGCGTGCCAGCATGGCAATAGCAGTCAGGCAATTCTTTCGGACACCAGCACGCTAGATTTTTTCCGCGCAGTTCCGGCAGGCGCTCAGCGATGCGCCGGAAGTATGGGTCGATTCCCGGCAGTCCGAGGCGCAGGACAAGCAGTTCCATTTCCACGGCGACCTGATACGACCACGCAGCGCTCATGCGGCAACCGTAGCCTTTCCAAAACGGATTCCCGAAGATTGACGGACGCGACACGACCACCGTGTTTTCGGGCTTTCTCCACCCTCGCTTGCGCGAGAGTTGCACACGCACTGGCGCGCAGGAGTTTTTGGCGCTTTGTGAGTTTTTATTCATTGTGACTCGATGAACCTAATTGCGTTTGGAATATCTGTTGTGGCCACGTCCTCGATGTGGATTGCGTTATCGGAGACGATGCCGTGATCTTGGAGTATATCCATAGCTGTTCCGGGTGTTAACTTGGCATTGATCAGTGCGCGGTTGAGTTTGAAGTTGGAGCTCATTTGTCGTTCGCCAGACGGACTAAGCGCCCGGGTAGCATGGAGTTTTCCAAGAAGCGTGTGTTCTCGGCGTTGTAGGAGATCAGTGCCGAAGGTGCGCCAGAGTTGGCTGCGGCGCGGCGTCCGTCCACATGGTGGAAGTGCAGACGCCCGAAGAGGAAGAAAATCGCATCCGCCTTTGCCCACACATGCGCTTGCCAGTCGGCCGTTTCGGTGCGGGCGAAGATCAGCGCGGTGGCGTTGCCATGTTCCGCACACCTCGCGAGCCATCGGCCAGCCTCGCGACCATACGGAGGATTACAGAAGACGCGACCCTGCCACGCGGCAAGCAGTCCGTTGTCTTTCCATGTGAGATGTTGCGCGGCAGTCGGCCACGGGCGTTCCATTGGCGAGCACGGATCCAAGTCGAACTCTCCAAGGGTGCGGAGAAGTTCAGGTGGTGTCAGCCATTCATCCTTGTCAGCCCTGGCGGAATGATGACCGCCCATCCCCCCGCGAGGCGAACAAAACGCTGCATGAAACGCCGATGGCCAGACCGCCATTGATTCGATATCCATTTGTAAAGTTTTGCTCATAGTTTTTCTCCGTCGTGCTCAACTGCACCACGGCGCGTATTCATCCGACGACAAGCTGTTTTCGCGAGCGCACATCGCGCAGCATGGTCGCAAACATTCGCCGTCGCTGTCGCTGTCGATTTCGTAGATAAACCAGTTGGCTGGCCTCACGGTTGCGCAGGCTTTGCACTTGTATCCCAGCAATGTCTTTTGGGCCGCGATCAAGGCGCGGAACATCGCTACTTCGATGCGGTGTTTTTCAGCGATTCGGCCTTCCTTTTTTGCCACCCAAAGTCGCCGTAGTTTTGTCATCTTGCATCCGGCCGAGCGCCACGACTCACTGGTGACGAGCCGCCAGCCGCATGCTTCCGCCAGTTCTTGAGCGCGTAGCGCCTGCTCAGACGCAGCGAGCTTGTCGCGCAAAAAGCCCAACAAGGCAGTGGTTGTTTGGACGGTTTCCGCCGCCTCGGGATCTATTTTTAGTTTCATGATTTTTCGTGCCGTCGTCGGCGGTGCCAGAGCTAGGCGTTCGATTTACCAGACGCAGCGCATTTCGTGCAGTCCTTGTAGCGGGTGCCGGTAGTCACTCCCCATCCCGCGAACTCCTGACCAGTCCCCAGGCATGTTGCGCACTTCCCGGTTTCCCGTTCCCATGCCGCAACCCATTCCGCATTGGTAATTCGGGAAATCGAACAAGGCGTGCGAGGCAACGCCGATAAAGTCTTTGGCGAGTTCGGGATTCATTTCCGGCGTGCCTCCACTTGATCGATATGCCGCACCATCACGCGGTCCCGCTCCCGCTTTAAGAACCACCTCCGCGAGCCCTCATAGGCGTCGTTGAGCCGGTCGGTGCTGGATTTTGCGTTGTAATATTCTGACCGCGCGAGCGCGAGCGTTTCGCCGGGGCGCATAGCATCCATTCGTCTCCGCGTCTCCGACCACCGTGCCCGCTGAAAACGTGCCAACAACGGCATATCAAGACAGTGCAGAGAACGGCGGGCCACCGCCTCACGCGAGATCACGCCCTACCTCCGCCGTCTCTGACCTCTGCGTTCACCCTTCCAACGCTACCCCTTTTCAGTTTCTCTGTGACAATTCCAACTAGTAATGTCGCACAAGCCTTGTCGAGCGCTGCACCGGACATTTCTTGATTCCACTCTTTGATCATGGCCTTGATCTCCTTTTTGCTGATTGTCGCCCCGCGCACGAACCGAGCGTCGTCTATGCCGTATTTATCGCGCAACCTGGAGAACAACGCCCCCATGTCAGAAACCTCGCTAGTTTTTGACCCTTCCCCTCGTTCAAGACCGGGGATGGATTCTGCGTCCACTCGCTTCTCGATTTCTTCACGGGCTGTTTTCAGGATGGTTTGAGCAAACGTGACCTGATCAAATAGTTGTGCCAATCGGTCGGGTGCGAGTGATGCAATCTTGTGGGTGACGAGATCCACCGGGCCGAGCCTTTCGACTACGGCGACGGCCTTGGCGTTCGCTTCCGGGCAATTAGGCTTGAACCGGCACCATTTGCATTGTTTCTCGCCAGGGTTGCGCGGGGCGTTGGGGTCCATGGCGGCAATCGCCACTCGCTCCGACCAATCAATCGCTGCGTCGATTTCTTCACCACGATAGACAACGGGCTCCGGTTTGCCTGTCATACGCTGAATGATGGCTCCGGTGATTGTAAACACAGCGTCGTACGAATGCCCGACCAGTGCGACTAGGCTGCGGAGTTGCCCATTGTCTTTCGAGTCTGATACGTCGCCCGGAAGACTTTTGTAGTCAATAATAAGCGCGTGATCCCGGCTTATTACAATCCTGTCTCCCTGTCCGGTCATCAATGGCACGCCGTCCCGGCTCGACAACAGCAATCGTCGTTCGATTAGTTCAGAGCAATCAGTGATTTCATTCGCTTGCTTCCACCATTCTACAAGATCATTGCCTTTTTTCCAGAGATCAATAGCGGCGGAGTTTACTGATTCATCAATGTCTCGATGCGCGGCGTTTCCATTAGCCATCTCGCAGAGAACGAAATGAACACGGTCGCCAAACGTGGTGTCCTTGGTTCTGGTGTCCTCGATGCCTTGGCACGCCAGATGCCTGCCGGGGCAGAGTTCCAATGCTTCCATGGATGAAGCGCTTGGAAGTCCCATTCGTGGATCGTCGCTCATTTGTCAGAAAGGAATATCATCTTCCTGCGATTGGCTGTTGGACGGTTGCTGTCGTGCTGGCTGCGATGGCTGTCGGATAGCCCCAATATTCTTCCAGTTGCCTATGATCGGGCCCTTGACGCCTGCCGCACGCTGTTCCTTGGAAACTCCCTGAACAACAAATCCATCGTTGCCGTAATTGTCAGGCTTATCAAAGCAAACCAGATCAATGTATTGCCCGACTTTTCCTGTAACGGCATCAGGTTTTTTTCCCGGCTTGATCAATGCCTTGTCAATTTTGGTTACGTTGATGCTTATGGACATCATGGCAATGCCTCCCCTTCGAGGTAGGCGCTGGTCTTTTCGGTGGAGTGGGCGGGCGGTAGGACGTGCGGCCAGTTGTCTAACACAAAGCGGGCATCGTCATTGGACAGGTCAAGGGTATTCCATGCGCCATGCGCTTTGCCGACTGTCTGGAGATAGGCCAGAACGTCGCCCGATGTGACTTTTCCATCGGCGGATAGCTTGTCGATTCGGGAGGCTAAGGATTCGACTGGGGCGGTCTCGACGGGGACGGGGGCGATGTCATCAATGGGAACATCAACCGTTTTCGGTGGTCTGCCACGGCGGCGGGACGAAGTCGGGGTGTCGATGGTTGCGGTGGTTGTCGGGCTTGCGGTTTCAAACTCGGGTTCGTATTCAAACCAGTCCTCCGGCTTGCTCATTCCGTCGCGCATGCTGGCGTAAATCTTTCGGAGTTGAACGATTTGCGCTGGTTGGATGGAGTCAATCCGGCGCTGGATGCGCTTCTCGATCTGGGTAGAAGTGATTCTCATGGCGCCGAACGCTGCGATCAGGGCCTTCACTTTCTCGGGATTTGACTCGGCGCTGCTTTGAAGAGTCACCTCGCATTGTTTAACCGCTTCTTCAACGATGTCGCCGGGAACCACCCCTAGAATACACGCACGGAGACGGCGGGCTCCATGGTTGGCGACCAGTTCATAAATGTCTCGGGGTTTAGTCAGCATTTTGACGCCTTGATCGGTGTGCCTTTCGTGGCGAACCTGAAAGACCTTTACTTGCCGTGTGTTGGTTTCCAAATCCCACGCAAACGCCTCGACGACACTCTCGCCTTCGCGTTGTTCCAACTCGCGCACGCCGAACTGAATGTTCCCCCAATTCTGGGCAATCGTCTCAGCGAGCCGAATTGATGGGCCGCTGATGTCGGTTCCTCCCCGGCTGTAGGTGTAAAGCGCGCCCTCAGCCAATGATGGGCGGGTGCAGGCATTGAGAATCCGGTCGAGCGCAGCGACGTGATCACGCGGGAATCGACGGGCGAGAATCATGGCGGATTGCACCTCCGCCACTGCTCGTTGGGATTCTATTTCGACTTGTGATGATGATGCCGTTCGCGAAAACGGCGAGGATTTTTCTTGTAGTTCGGTACTCATGGATTTGGTTGTTGTTCGGGTTGGAAAGTCGCGTCGTGGAATTTGAGATATAGATTGTCCCAATCAATTTCCGCGACAACGTGATCGCATCCACCGGTGACGATTATCCGATTGATAATCTCCACCTTGAACGCCCTAAAGATTTGACGGACTTGTTCAGCCTCGTCGGTTGTGAACTCGATTTGCACGGTCAAATTCCCATCTTTGTTTGAGTTTTCGCGCATTGCGGTTGTCGATCATTTGGTAAACGGAAAGTAAAAGTAGATACCCTGCACACATCACGGCAATGCTGATCAGTTCGATATTCATCACTTTTCGCTTTCTTTGGTGACGATTTGTTCGAGGAGCCCGCTGACCCCACCCTTGATTTTCCGGCGTCGCGCAATGACGACCGCCTTTTTATCGGTGGCCAGTTTCCAGAGAATATTGCGGCGGCGTTTCATTTCGTTGCCAGTAAATACACACGTGCGCACGGGATGGCAACATCTTTTTTTCGTGTCCGCCGATTTTTTTCATTGACCATGCGTGTGTATGGATTTACATCCTGAACCGTGATCAGAACGCGCACCATGAACCCATGCCGGACGACGCTGATTGCCCGCAAACTTCGGGAGCGTGGCATCTGCACACAATGCCAGGTTCGGAAGGCCAAGATTTCAACCTTGTGCCCGGTCTGTGAATGCGTCCGGGTGGCCAAGATGTTCCGGTATATTGGGAAACCTCTGACCGACAACCAGCGGGCGCACCTGACCAAGCTGAGATCGATGGCTCGGGCGATTGTTGGGCCGAATTTTGGGCGGATCGTTCCCATTGCGGCGCCATCACCCGTAATCGAATCAACCGACATTCCCGGCCCGGTGGAGATTATCCCCCCAGAAACGGCGCAAAATCCATGCGTCACTTTCTCCATCGGGTCGCCGGTCCGGGTGAAGTCTGTCGATTTTACGGGCGAGGGCACGTTTGCCGGCTTGGTTCCAGCCGATCACCCCACGCTCGGGCGGTTCGTGATCTCCGAGGGTCCACAATCATGGGTGAAAATCGGAGATGACCAGTGCGTTTTTGCCAGTGCGGAGGTGTTTGCCCCATGAACCTCCAGTTGAACGGCGTCCCAAAGAATTACCGGGCCGCGTTCAAGGCCATGTGTGCCGGGGTTCCGGAGGCGGTCGGCTTTTGCCAGTTGGTTCAACTGGCGTGCCCCTCTCATTTGCGGGCGCTGCATCACATCCCGAAGCCGAACATGAACGACTACCTGCCACCGGACGTTCCCAAACGACCCGGGAACACCACTCACGGCACCCGTGCAGCAAAGGCAAAAATGACTCCGGCTGAAATCAAGCGGCGTCGGGCCTATAAACTACGCAAGTTCAAGGAACAAAAGAATGCGTTAGCTGTGCTGGCGACCGGACAGGGCGCTCAATGACCGAAGACGATCTTCGCAAAATCGGCTATGAAAAACTCCCCGACGGAAGTTGGCAAAAGGCTGGAATTGTGGTTGCCGGGACACCTGCCGCCCAGCCTCAACCAGATCCTGTACCGACATTGGCGTTTCGTTCAGGGTATCAAAAAGGAAGCGCAGGTCGCGTTGCTCTCCTCTTTGAAATCCGCAGGCGACGGCTCCTCGATCCTGACAACACCGTCGTCAAATTCCTTACGGACGGCCTACGTCGCGCTGAACTCTTGGATGACGACCGGGAAAAAGATGTCTATATCGAGACCTGGCAAATCAAAGTCCACCGCGAAGAAGACGAAGGGACGAAAATCATCATGATTTATCCCGTTAAACAATAAATTGAGATGAATCAATCACCAGCGTTCCAGTTTTACCCGTCTGGCTGGCTCGGTAGCCAAAGGGTCGCAATGCTGACCTTGGAGGAAGAGGGGGCGTATATCCGGTTGCTGGCATTTTGCTGGCAGCACGGCAGTATCCCGTCCGACCCCGAGAGTGTGGCGCGGTTAATTGGAAAGGGCGCATCAATCGCCCTCGCAACCGCCGTGCTGACAATGTTCCAGCCGTCCAGTGATCGTCCGGACCGATTAAATCACGACCGACTGGACAAGGAGAGGGAAAAACAATCGGAATGGAGGCGGAAAAGCTCCGCCGGTGGCAAGAAATCATCCGAGCAAAAGGCTGTTCGACAGAGGGAATCAATAAATCCAGCGGATTTCAAGGGTGGTTCAACCACCCTTGAACCACCCTTGAACCACCCTTCCAACCATTCCTCAACCACCCTTCAACCACCCTACCAACCAAATGCCAACTCTTTGTCTTTGTCTTTATCTTCATCTTTAAATACAAATACACCCCCCACACACCCGGTTTGTCGCTCCGCTCCTGTCCGTGGTTCTGAGAAAATCGGGGTTCCAGTTCATCCTCTCGCAATTCGGATTGCCGCCATGGTTAAACAGCGACCGACAACCGCATGGAAATCTACCGACATTCGGGCGTTCCAAAACCTGCCCGAGTTCTCAAAACAGGAAATTGCCGATCTCGAACGATTTTACGCCGATGGGTGGGAGAAAAGGAGTCGAGGCGAGACTTCCTATATTCGAGGCAATCTTTCAACTCTCCTTAACAACTTTGAATCTGAAATTAACAAGGCCAAGGTCGAACTCGCCGCAAATGCAGTCCCAAAACCGAACGACGCAATGAAATCAGCAATCGCAGCCAAGCTCTGACCCCAATGACCGCATTCGACACTCCTGACCGCTGGCTTCCGTTTGATGGCACCGCCGAAGAGGCATTGATCGGGTGCGCAACCGTGGATCCAGAAAAGATAATCCCTTTGATCGCCTCCGTGCCGGGTGATGACCTGTTCTATATCCCGGCCAACCGGACGATTTACGGGGCCATGGCGTCCATGCAGGAGGCTGACATGCCCATTGATGCCGTCACACTGACTTCATTCCTGCATCAGTCCGGGGATCTGGATGCCGTAGGGGGGGCGATAGCCGTCTCTCGCCTCACTCAGCTCCTCCCGACCGCCGCCAATGCCAAGTTCTACCTGAAACTGGTCACTGATAAGCAGCAGTTGCGCCGAATCATCACGACGGCAACCGATTTGGTGTCAAAGGCACATGATTCATCCATGCCCATGGAAGATGTTCAGGAACAGGTCGAGCTGGCCTTGCATTCGCTGATCCGTTCCTCGAACACCATTGCCGAACCTGAAATGACATGGAAACAGGCAATCAACGCGGCCCGGGATCATTATGAAGCCGTGTGTCTCGGGACGAAGGAACCGGGTTTGTCAACCGGGCTGGGCTCTTTGGATCGCATCATCGGCGGCATGGTTCCCGGAGACATGATCTGCATTGCCGGGGAATCCGGTGGAGGGAAAACCGCCCTCGCACTGCAAATTGCCGGTCGCCTCGCTCTCAAAGGTGAGCGAATTCTGGTATTCACCCTGGAAATGACGCAGCAAATGGTGATTGATCGGCTGGTCTCAAATATCGGTGGTGTCAACCTGACTAGCCTTCGCATGCCGGAATGGCCAGCCCACATGATCGACAAGGCAGGAGCCGCCCTTCATCGCATCGCAGCGCTCGATATTATCGTGCGCGATGATTCCGATATGACCCCAACTCAAATGCGGTCCATCGCCCGGGAAGCCAATGCAAAAAAACACGTCGGCCTGATCGTTCTGGACTATCTCCAACTGGTTTCCCCTGAGAAAGCAAATAACGAACAGAACCGGGAACGAGAGGTCGCCAAAACCTCAATGGCCGCAAAAGCCATGTCCAAGGAAATCGGTTGCCCGGTCATCGTCCTATCCCAACTGAACGAGAACGGTAAGGTTCGAGATTCCCGACAAATCTTCTTCGACGCGAAACTCGCCCTCAAAATCCTCCCAACAGAGGATTGCGAGGTCAATACCCGAAAACTTCTAATCGCTAAAAACACAAACGGCCCGTCCGGCGATGTCATCACCCTCGCATGGAACGGTCAACACGTCCGGTTCGATGATCTCTCAACCAAGGAACAACCAAAATGAAAAAAAACCTGGCCAATTATACCTTCACCAAATGCGCCAAAACCGCCGCATCCCTCCCGTCGATCACATATGCCGAACTGGAACGCGCATGGAAGATCGCCAAATATCGAGCGTCCAATCAGAAAACCACACCCGTAATCATTTGGATGGATGTCGTCAACGCAATGGAGAGCGACTGCGAACCGGAGACATCCAAATGACTGGCGACGACACCAAACCAGTTCCCTACATCGCCTTATCCGAAGATTCCTACACCCAACCCAAACACCAAAAACCAAACTTTATGACCATCGAACAAGAAAACTTCGCCGTGAATCTCGCGGCGCAAGCGAAGACACATGAAGAATGGCTGTCTATCGTCCACTTCGGCCGGAAGACGCTGCTCGAAGAAGAAGGTCTGCTCGCGGAAATCATCGTCGCGGAAGCGATGCGCGAGGCAGAGAAAAACGAACACCATAAGCCATCGGATGAGGTCGCAAAAATACTGCGCGAACTCGGGCTAAAGCTCGCGTTGGCATGAAACGCCTGGACTCGGAGGCGCAGGATTCCCCGAACGACAAGGTCAGAGACGGCGCAAATGCCGAATGACTTTATGAAATCACGAAAACCATCCAAATCACCAAAGGCCGCCGTTCGTAGGTCTCTGCGGAAAGCGTTGCTCGCAAATATAATCCAAGGAGAGGTGGGATTCTTCAATGGCTGGGCGGTCTCCAAGGAAAGTGAGCGGGATAGCTGCGAGAAAGCTGCCGAGAAGATACTCGCTCGAATCGAACGGTGGAAGAGACCAACTATGAAAACCAAACAACCCGCAGAATGGATCGGATACGTGCGCCGACAACTGGAGACGTGGAAAGCCGCTCTTGAGGGGGGACGCAACAGAGAGGTCGCAACGATAGAGCGCGAGAATATGAAACGGAATCTGAGCGAGGCGGTCAACCTGTCTTGTTCTTGCGGCGGAAACCCCGCCGGAACAGAGGCGTGCCCGGCCTGCATGGTGTGGCATCGAATGTCGCCGAACGCCCAAGATTAGGCAGCGGATTTTCAGAACAGACAACCAAACCAGAAAAAACCAAATGAGCATCAAAGACATCAAGAAGCAGGCAGAAAAAATGAGTGAATCGGAAGGCATCGAAAACACCCGCGACCTCGCGAGAATGATCGTGAAACTGTGCGAGGAACTGCACGACATGAAACCCATGAAAGACAGATACGGAACCGAGTGCTCTCGGTGCCATAAGTTCGCGCCATTGAGTCGGCTGACGGCACAACGTGAAGGTCTTGTTTGTGTGGATTGTTTAGATTCCGAGCTTGGTCCGTGCAGCTCATGGGGACTTCGGCCGCATCCCCACAACCAAAAAACGAAAGAACCTCTGGAGCGGGCCAGGGATGGAGCGACCGCCGATTGGCAACCGATAGAGACTGCTCCTGAAAACGTAACCGTGATGCTCTACTGTCCGCATCGACACTTCGCGAACGTCGAGCGAATTGAAATTGGTATGGCTAGATCTGGCAGGTATTTCGCTCACGGAAAGCCCGCGAACGGAACATGGTCTCATCATGCTTGGGCAACGCATTGGGCAACGCTGCCGCCACCGCCGAACGCAAAGATCAGCGGCGATACGCCGCGCCAATAACTATGGAAAACAAGACAGATGACCAACGCGGCGAATCGTTCGCTGCATCGCCGGGTTCGGCGAATGACGTAAAACTCACGGCGGCACAAATAGCCTTCTGGAGGCGTGCCTTCCCGGAACTGCTGATGACTGATGAGATGGTGCAAACACTGAGAGACAATCTGCAACGTCGGATCGGGAGTGGAGATTCGCCGAACGCATAGCTATGCCAGCCCTGCCCGCCAGCGACGTTGCTTTCTCACCGGCTCTCACCGGGCAGGGATTGGCATCAGCGCCTTGTTCGGCAATTCGCGTGGTGGAGACTGGCCATGTGTTCCGGGGTGTAAAACCTTGCCCGTATTGTGGCGGCAAACTGTCCTTCTCGACGAGCGAATGGCAGCAGGAAGACGACGGCTCCTGGGTAGCGACCGAAGTGCAGATCGAATGCTCGAATGAGCCGGACATCGACAGCGATGAATGGTGGGAGTGGAGCCACAATCACGGGGATCAGGACTACAACGATGCGTGGTATAGCCTGACCGGGCGAGTGCTACGGGAGTTGCGAACGCGGGTGCGCTTCATTTGTCGGGCGAACGACTAAGCTCATGGACGCGCCTCTACTTGCTCTCGAATTTCAGGACACGCGCGCAGGCGCGTTCCATGCAGCGCATGGTTATGTCCCGTTCTATTTAGAGCCCCGCGTCGGATCGGGAGAAAGCAGTGGTCTGGTAGGAGTGGGCGGAGCTTCCGTGCTCGATGCCTGCTGTGGCTCCCGAATGTTTTGGTTCGACCGTAAGGACCCTCGCACGCTGTTCGTGGACAAGAGGCGCGAGCGGCATATGGCGGCTGACTGCTCGGTGAAAAACGGCGAGCGGGAAATCGTCGTTGACCCCGACTTGGTTGCCGACTTCACGGCGCTGCCGTTCGCGGCTGACACGTTCGCTCACGTCGTCTTCGACCCGCCGCACATTCAGCGGAACGGGGATACCTCGTGGCTGCTGAAAAAGTATGGAGTGCTGCGCGGTGAATGGCGCGAGATGCTTCGCCAAGGCTTCGCCGAGTGCTTCCGTGTCCTGCGTCCCGAAGGGACGCTGATCTTCAAATGGAACGAGATCGAAGTGCCGCTGCGTGAAATCCTCGCGCTCACTCCCGAGCGGCCGCTCTACGGACATCGCACCGGGAAGCAAGCCAAGACGCACTGGGTTGCATTTCTGAAGGGCGGCGGGGGTGCGGAGCAGGCAGGCGCCGGAAACGCCACGAACCAGAGCGGCGCGGGTTCCCAGAACGATGAAGCTCAGGTGCGCTCGGCGGGGCGCGTCGCCAGCACGGAGGATCGCCCGAATGTCTGAGACCTCAACTAGCACGCAGGAGAGCGTCACCTGCAGCGCCTTGTCCGGCGTCTTCTTGGCAGGGGCGGTGGCGGTATTACCGTGACTCGAAGGGAAGGTGCTCAAAATGGGTAATGCGTGATCCGCTGGAGCGCATTCATTGGGTGGTGAAGCACGACGACGAGAAGCTGTGCATCGTCGGCTACGACGGCCAGCGCACGGACTGGAAGGTGCAGCACCCGATAGACGCTCGCGACGCAGCGGAGGCGGTGGTCCGCACGGGCATCCTCCCTCCCAAATAATCACCCGGCCCCATCAAAATCGGGAAAACATCCCCTCACACGCCTCACCATG
>ENA-ORBV01001598-ORBV01001598.1-microbial-mat-metagenome-genome-assembly--contig:-NODE-1598-length-50009-cov-7.159156_pt1 | contig 50009 bp, 56 predicted proteins | sample MGYA00237777_ERZ505514 | MGnify/ENA primary metagenome ERZ505514 (study PRJEB26160, sample SAMN06269048) | microbial mat metagenome | isolation source: Oligotrophic lake microbial mat | place... | reverse complement strand
TGTCCATTATTTCCACGCTGAGTGACCCCATACAGGCGTCCCCGCCGAATATCACGTGGCCACCGCATCGCGGCTCCAAAAAATAGGTCTCATACTAATAAGTGGGATTTCGAAGGCAAAGTTCTCATATATTTTTTCATCCGCCCCGCGAAAGCGAATGAAATCGACCACATCCAACGGAAGCCCTTTAAGAAAGAAATGTCCTGAGCAACCGTCTACTCCGGGGTAAGTTCCGACGCGATAGCGATGCAGTCGATCTCCACCATTACATTGCGGGGGAGTTGCGCGGCCTGGATGGTGGAGCGGGCAGGCAGGCTTTCGCCCAGATACTTGCCGTAGACTTCATTCATCTTCGGGAAGTCCGCCATGTCTTTGAGGAAAACGGTGGTTTTGAGGACCCGCTCGAACGATGAGCCGCAGGCGATTAGGACGGCTTGGAGGTTCTGGAGCACCCGCTCGGTCTGGACGGTGATGTCTCCGTCGATCACCGTACCGGTGGCCGGGTCGAGCGGGATCTGGCCGCTTAAGTAGGCGATGCCCTGGTGGACGATGGCCTGCGAATAAGGTCCGATGGCGGCCGGGGCGTGTTGGGTGGTCACTTTGTGTTTCATGGGTTCCTCAACTGGGTGGTGGATTAAGCTGGAGTGAGCCGGTGAGTTCGGTCACCCGGTTCACTTTCTCTTCGAGCAAAAACTGTTCGAGCTCCCGGGTAATGCGTAGGGGCGAAGTGGGGTCCCAGAAGCTGGCCGTGCCTACTTCCACCGCCGTGGCGCCAGCGATCATGAACTCGGCGGCGTCGACGCCGGTGGCGATGCCGCCCAGGCCGACTACCGGTATCTTCACGGCCCGATAGACCTCGTGGACCATCCGCAGCGCGATGGGTTTAATGGCCGGCCCCGAAAGGCCGCCGAAGTTGTTCCCGATGCGCGGCCGGCGCGTGCGGGCGTCAATGGCGAGCGAGATGAAGGTGTTCACCAAGCTGATCGCGTCGGCGCCATTCTCCTGGGCGATGACGGCCAGCGGGGCGATCTGGGCGACATTGGGCGAGAGCTTGACGAGAATGGGGCGTTTGGAAACCCGGCGCACCCGTGAGACCACCTCGGCCAGCAGCACGGGGTCGTTCGAGAAGAAGACGCCGCCGTGTTTGGTGTTGGGACAGGAGACGTTCAGCTCGTAGCCGGCCAGGCCTTCGGCGTCTTCGAGGACCCGGACGACCTCCTCGTAGTCTTCGAGCGCATAGCCAAACACATTGGCGATGATCGGGGTTTGATACTGCCGTAAGGCCGGAAGCTTCTGGGCGACGAAGGCGCGCACGCCGATGTTTTGGAGGCCCACCGAGTTGATCATGCCGCTTTCGGTTTCCCACAGCCGCGGGGCGGGGTTGCCCTGCATAGGCTCGCGGCTAAGTCCTTTTACCACAATGGCGCCGAGCTGGTTGAGGTCGATGATGGAGGCGAGTTCGACGCCGTAGGCGAAGGTGCCGGACGCGGCAATGATGGGGTTGCGGAGCGGAATACCGCAGAGTTGAAGTTGGAGACGGGAAGACAAAGCCGGTTACCGGCCAGTCTAGCACTAAGGGCTTGGCACCTACACACGTTTTAAGAGGGTCCTAAGGTGAGGTCCTCATGGGCGGATCTCAGGCGTCTCCCGAATTAACCTTTGTATGCGACTCATTCTGACTTCCAATCCCGAGGCTTCCCTAGCCGCGGCGGGTAAGCCCCGTTTGCCGGGCGGCTCCCTCGCCTCGAAGTTTGCGATCTTCTCGGCCTTGCTCGTCTTCTGGGTAGTGGCCACTTTGCTCGCCTACGACCTGCGTCAGGAGAACTTCGATTCCACCAAAGCGATCATGGTGTTCGTGATCGTGCTGATTGTGGCGGGGGCAATCGGGCGCTTCACCATCCGCCTGTTGGTGCGGCCATTACGATCTTTGCGCGAAGGCATTCTGAAGGTGCAGCAGGGGGAACTCGAGCCGATCGAAGTCTACAAGACCGAGGATGAGATCGAGTACATCGGCCATTGCTTCAACGACATGATCGAGACGTTGAAGGAGTCGAAGAGCGAGATCCGTGCCCACCAGGATGAGCTCGAAGACCGCATTAAGCAGCGCACCGTGGCGCTCGAGCGGGCGATGGAAGACGCCGTGCAGGCCAGTGCGACCAAGAGCGAATTTCTCGCCAACATGTCGCACGAGTTGCGCACCCCGATGAACGGCATTATCGGCATGATCGATCTGGTGCTCGACTCCGGCTTGAGCCCGGAGCAGCGCGACGAACTGGAGACCGCGCAACGCTGCGCGCACTCGCTACTCGCCTTGCTAAACGACATTCTGGACCTGTCGAAGATCGAAGCCGGCAAGCTCAGCCTGGAGCGCATTCCCTTCGACCTGCGCTTTGTCGTCGAAGACTGCGTGCGCTCGCAGCAGGTGCGGGCGCGGCAAAAAGGCTTGCAGATGATTACGCTGCTGGCCGACACGGTGCCGGCGCAGATTATCGGCGATCCGGTGCGGCTGCGGCAGGTGCTGGCCAACTTGATTTCGAACGCCATCAAGTTCACCGAGAAGGGCCGGGTGGAAGTCTCGTTGGAGGCGCGGCCCGCAGAAGGCGCGCCGAATACCACGGAGCTAAAGTTCATCGTCAAGGATACTGGCATCGGCATTCCCACCGACAAGCTGAACGAGATCTTCGAGAAGTTCACCCAGGCCGACGGCAGCATCAACCGGCGCTACGGCGGCACGGGGTTGGGGCTGACCATTACCCGCAAATTGACAGAAATGTTTCGGGGCCAGATCTGGCTCGAGAGCGAAGTGGGCGTGGGCAGCACGTTCTTCGTCACCATGCTGCTCGAACGCGCGAGCGCGACCCGCGAGGCCGTTCCCGGAGAGCCCGCCCATTCGGGCGATTGGGCCACTTCCGGCAATCGAGTGCGCCGGCGGCTTCTGGTCGTGGAGGACAACCTCGTCAACCAGAAAGTGGTCGTCACCACCCTCTACAAACGCGGCTACGAGATCGAAGTGGCTTCGAACGGCCTGGTAGCGCTCGATCTGCTCCAAAAAGCCAAGCTGGAGAACAATCGCTTCGACCTGGTACTGATGGACGTGCAGATGCCGGTGATGGATGGCCTCGAAACCACCAAGCAAATCCGCGCTAACTCCGAATGGGACTCGCTGCCCATCATCGCCATGACCGCCCACGCCATGAGCGGCGACAAGGAGCGCTGCCTCGATGCCGGCATGAACGGCTACGTGTCGAAGCCCGTGCAGCCGGTCTCGCTGGTGCAGACCATCGAGCGGTTCTTGAATCATGAGCCCGAAGAGGACGTGCTCGAAGACGCTACCGTCCCGTCGGAAGACTTGCAACTGCTCGACCGCAAGCAAGCCGCCCGCGGCATGGACCATGATCCAGAGTTGGTGAGCACCATGATTGCCCTCTTCCTGCAACTCGCGCCGGAGCGCATGGAAAAACTGAACGCGGCGGCGGATCATCGGGATTACATCACGCTCAGTCGCGAGGCCTACCGCCTGCGCAGCGCCGCGGATCGCATCGCGGCCCGCAGTGTAGTAGATTCGGCCAAGAACATCGAAGAAGCTGCCAAGCGCGGCGATATCGATCTGGCGCAGGGCAGCCTGCTCGCGCTCAATACCGAGATCGAGCGCCTGAATCGGCACCACCAATCGCAGCGCGTTCCGCAAGCGACGCGATAGGCGCGCTACCCTTGAGGCATGCGGCTTTTCGCTGGCCTTTTCTTCGTTCTGACGCTCGCCGGGCAGACGGCTCCGGAGCTTTTCGAGCAGAAACTCCTCACGCGCCTGCGGGCGCTCGATAATCAACTGGACGGCGTGTTGGGCGTGGCGGTCATCGACCTCACCACCGGCCAAACCTTCTCCTACCACGGCGACACCGTCTTCCCCCAGGCGTCTTCCATCAAGATTCCTATCATGGCCGAGATGTACCGTGCTGAGCGTGCGGGGGAGTTCACTTTCATGGACGCCGTCACCCTGCATCCCAAGGCCTACGTGGGTGGCTCCGGCGAGTTGCAAAAAGGGCTGCTGCAAGGGCCTGTCAAAACCACCATCGGCAAGCTGATGCAAGCCATGATCGAGGAGAGCGACAACACCGCCACCAATTGGTGCATCGCCAAGCTCGGGATGGCGCGCGTCAACCGGCTGCTCGATGAGTTGAACCTCGTCAATACCCGCCTGCGGCGCATCATGCTCGACACCGCGGCGGCGGCGCGCAACGAAGAGAATGTCTCGACCCCGAAGGAGATGGCGCGGCTCGTCGAGATGATCTACCGCCAACGCCTCGTGGACCCCTCCGCGTCGATGGACATGCGCAACCTGCTGGGGCTCGTGAAGGCGGACTTCCGCAAGAGCGTGCCCGCCGGTGTCGAAGTCGCGTCGAAGCCCGGCGAGGTGACCGGCGTGCGCTGCGAGACCGGGATCATCTTCTTACCCGGACGGCCGATCGTCTTAAGCGTCATGAGCTCCTTCGTGGTCGGCGAGGACAATCCCGTGCCGGCGGTGACGCGGATCGTCTTTAGCCACTTCAATCGCTTGGCCAGCGGCAATCGCTACGGAAATCTGGGAACCCGCTAGCGTGATTCCCGCCAAGCTTGAACAACTCCGGCACAAGCTCCTCACCGAGGAGCGCTTTGGCGACGCTTGGGAGTTCTTTCTGAGTGAAGTAGCCGAGGACGACGACTTCATCCGCGCCGGACGTGCGCTGATGCCGGCCTCGTCCTTATCGCAGCAGTTGATGGGGCTGTTGGGGCGGGCCAGCGGCGTGGAGCCCGACGAGATTGAGGCCCTCCTCGTCGAAATGCCCCAATTTCGCTTCGTCCACGGCAGCTGTAAGTTTTCAGCCACCCAGGTCGGCGGGCTGATTTGGTTCGATGATCTCGATTGCGGCTTGGCCGCGATGATGAGCCTCACTTCGGCGGAGGTGACTTACGCGCGGATTACGACGGTGGGGTCGCCGGGCAAGCCGAGTTAAGTGAGCTCAGTGAGCCACGCCGTAAGTTCCGGAGCCATCGGCGCCTGAATCGTTTGGCGCTCACCCGTGCCGGGGTTGGTGAAGGTGATCTGCGCCGCATGCAGGAAAAAGCGTCCCGAGGGATGCACCGGCGCGCCGTAGACTTTATCGCCGGCCACGGGGTGCCGGACGCTCGCGAGGTGCACGCGGATCTGATGGGTCCGGCCAGTGCCGATGCGGACGTCCAGAAGGGTGAAGGCCGTGTAACGCTGCCGCACCCGCCATTCGGTGAGCGCCTTGCGGCCCTCCTCGCCCGCCTGCATTTTGAAGCGCACAATCATGCTGCGCCGGATCGCCTTGTTGATGATGCCCGAGTCGGCGTCCATCTGGCCGTGCACCAGGGCGATGTAGTGCTTCTCGATCGACCGGTCCGCGAATTGCTCCTGCAGCTTCCGATGCACCTCGTCGTTGCGCGCCACCAGCAGCACGCCGGACGTATACCGATCGAGCCGGTGGACGATGCCCGGGCGCTCGTCGCCCGATACGGTACTGAGCGTCTGGTAGCGGTGCAGCAGGGCATTGACGAGCGTACCCGAGTGCACGCCCGCGCCCTTATGCACTGTCATCCCGGCCTGCTTGTTGATGGCCACCATGCCCGCGTCTTCGTACAGAATGTCGAGCGGAATGTCCTCGGGGCTGGCGTTTAATGGCGGCAGATGGCCGGGGTAGACGACGATCAGTTCGCCGCCGCGCAGGGTGTAGCTGGCTTTGCGCGAGAGGCCGTCGACCAGGACGAGGTCCTGCTTGATCCAATCCTGAATGCGGGACCGTGAATAGCGGGGAAGTTCGTCGGACACGAATTGGTCGAGGCGTTTGCCGGCAAGCGCGGTAAGTTCGAACATTTATTCCTGATACGGCCAATGCGGTTTGGTGAAGAGCCCGCCATCCACCCAGATGGTTTGCCCCGAAACGAATTCGGCCGCCGGCGACGCCAAAAATGCCACCACCTTGGCGACGTCAGCCGGCGTGCCGACGCGGCCCATCGGCGTCACGCTCGCCCAGGTGCCGGCATAATCGCCCGCTTCGAGCTTGGTGCGTTCAATCTCAATCGCACCCGGCGCGACGCAGTTCACGCGGATCTTGTATTGCCCCAACTCCGCAGCGGCGACCTTGGTAAACGTCTCCATGCCGCCTTTGCTCGCCGTATAACTACTCAGGTTGGGAAACGCGAGCTTATTGCATCCCGAGCCAATATTGACGATCGCGCCGCCCGATTTCAGCATCAGCCTGGCGGCGTGTTGGGTGCAGAGAAAGCAGCCTTTCAGGTTGGTGTCGATCACGCGGTCCCATTCGGCTTCGGTGAGCTCCAGCAGCGGCTTCCAGGTCTGCTGCCCCGCGTTGTTCACCATCAGGTCGAGCTTTTCGATCGGCCCGAACATGCGTGCGACGTCTGCGGCATTGCCGACGTCTGCTTGGACGATCTGGGCCTGATGGCCGAGGTCGGCGATCTCAAGCGCGGTCTGCTCCGCGCCGGTGCGGTCGGAATAGTAATTGAGCCAAAGGTCAAAGCCTTGGCGGGCTAGTTCGAGGGCGATGCCTTTGCCTATGCCTTTACTGGCGCCGGTGACGAGTGCGGTCATGCACTTGTCAGTTTACTGCGTGCGCGGGTCTCGTCAGACCGGCACGACGGCGATTTCGCGGCCAGCGGACGCCAGGAGTCGTTTCATGTCGCTGACGTCGCCGGTGAGAATCACGGCCGGTTTGTTGCCCAGCGCCACGATCGCCACCGCCGCATCCACCACGTCCGCTGTCCTGGCCAAGCCCAGCAGGTGTCCGGCTTCGTGCGCCTCGCGCTCGCCCAGGGGGACGATCCGGCAACCGGCCAGGAAGCGCCGCAGTTGGGCTTGTCGCGGGGAACGGCTGACCTGCGCGACCACCGGAGCGGGAACCAAAGGAATCGTGCCCACTTCCAAACGGGCCTTATGTTCGGCCCACGCCCGACGCTCGTTTCGATCCGCGGACACCAAAACCGCCGCGTCGTAGACGAAACTGGTCATGCCGTACGCTGCACTCTCCGCGGCGTACGGAGTTGCTCTTGCACCCTGCGGCGTGCTTCTTTCATTTCGTCTGCCGTGAAGCGCCCGTGCTGCTTTTCCCACACCTCGACTGCGGCCAACCCGGCCCGCCGCATCAGCGCCTCGCGCGCCGCCATGGTCATCCAGGCCGAGATGCTCATGCCGTCACGCGCAGCCGCCGAAACGATATTTTCGTGAACGTCCGGGTCAACGGTAATCGCCAGTTTCGGTGAGGGGTTTCCACGGGGCATACCAAGTATCCTACTATGATAGGAGAGTTAAGAGCGGGCGTCGAACCCCCAAACGACTCCTACTTCGACCAAGCTTCGTATAACTTAGCAATACCCGCCGCTTCGGTACCATCCGGATGAATCAGGACGCGATAGCGGAAATGCAGCTTCTCGCCGGTCTTTAGCTCCAGATCGCCGTTCTTGGTCTTATCGCGAGTAAAGTCCCGCACACCGAAGATGTTGGCGGCGAAAAGTCCATACGCCCGCGAATGCCAGTAAGTGGGATGACGCGGATTCTTCGGATGGTCGAAAATCGCGATGCCGAGCGACTCGCCTGCAATCGTGCCCGTGTAGTCGACCCAGGGCGACGCTGAGCCCCACACCGCCTTCTCCTTCATCGCGCCCGACGCCGAGCGCATGGTGCCCGTCTGGGTCTCTTCCAGCGCCTTCGCCAAGCGGATGGCGAACACGCCTTCCTTGGTGTCGCCGAATTTGACGGCGTCGAGGGCGGTCAACTGAATGTCCACGTCAATCGCGCGCGACGTGCCCATCGGCGTAATGGTGATGGTCTTCTGTTCCGCCAGCAATGCCTTGCCGGTGCCGTCTTTCCAGGTGAAGTTGGCGGCGATCACGCCCGACTTCTTGCCGCCCTTGGCTTTTACGATCTTGTCGAGCACAATGGTGCCGATGCCCTTGCCGACGCCCTTCTGATTCTTTTCGTTGGCCCAGAAGTCCCAACCGTTCACGTCGCCGTGGGAGAACCAAAGGCCGCGGTGGTGCGGATGGTCCTTCGATTCGCCGTCGACATTCTCCATCGGGAAGCGGCGGGAGACCAGTTTCCCGGAAGCACTGCGCAGTGGATGCAGGTAGGGCTTTTGGGTGTCTGGACCCAGGAACAAGGTGGTGTAGGGCTTACCGCCGATGGTGACATCGACTTGGTCCTTCTGGGCGACAACCCCCACTTGCGCCTGAAGCATCGCGACAAAAAAAGGGAAAAACAAAAAACGCATGCGGCCAGTATGACAAAGCTAGCCTAGAATTGTACACATGCACCGTCGAACCCTGCTTGCCGCTCTCGCCGCCGCGCCCTTATTGGCCCAGCGCCGCCCCATTCGTCTCGCCGTCTCCACTTACTCCTACTGGCACTTCAAGTCGAAGCGCGTGCCCGTTGAGCAGGTGATCGACGACGCGGCCCGCATTGGCTTCGAAGGCGTGGAGATTCTGCACCGCGGCATGGAAGCCGAAACGCCGGCTTACTTGAAGAAGCTCAAACTGCATGCCTTCCGCGCCGGCGTCGCCTTGCCCCTCTTCTCCATCCACCAGGACTTCGTCTCGCCCTTCATCGACTTGCGCCAGGAAGCGGTCCGCCACACCGAGCATTGCATCCGGCTGGCGGCGCAGTTAGGCATTCCCTGCGTGCGTCTCAACTCGGGCCGCTGGAAGACAATCCCCAATTTCAATGAACTCATGAAGGCCGGTGGCCTTGAGCCGCCCGTCGACGGCTTCGTTAACGACGATGCCATCAAATGGTGCGTCGAAGGCATTAATGCCTGCCTCGCGACGGCGGAGAAGGAAGGCGTGTTACTCGCCCTCGAAAACCATTGGGGACTAACGACCCTACCCGATGACTTACTCCGAATTTTCCGCGCCGTGAAGAGCCCCTGGCTAGGCCTCAACGTCGACACCGGGAATTTCCCGCAAGCCGTTTCCCCCTACGACGGCATCGCCAAACTCGCGCCCCACGCCATTATGGTGCAAGCCAAAACTTACCAGGGCGGCGGCGAATATTACACGCTCGACTTAGATTACAAGCGCATCGCCGGCATCCTGCGCGGCGCCGGTTATGGCGGCTGGGTCTCCTTGGAAATGGAAGGCAAGGCCGATCCGGGGACTGCGGTACCGGAGAGCTATCGCATTCTGCGGGACGCGTTTGGGGCCTAACGCGGGCGTAGCAAAGATGAGGTAATCTTTAGTTATGGACGCCGAACTCAAGGCCTATTTGGACGATATGAGGCGCGAGGTGGGTGACATCAAGCGCGAGGTGGGGGACATCAAGCGCGAGGTGGGTGACATCAAGCTCGAGGTGGGTGACATCAAGCTCGAGGTGGGTGACATCAAGCGCGAGGTGGGTGACATCAAGCGCGAGATGGGTGACATCAAGCTCGAGATGGGTGACATCAAGCGCGAGATGGGTGACATCAAGCTCGAGGTGGGTGACATCAAGCTCGAGGTGGGGGACATCAAGCTCGAGGTGGGGGACATCAAGCGCGAGGTGGGTGACATCAAGCTCGAGGTGGGTGACATCAAGCGCGAGATGGGTGACATCAAGCGCGAGATGGGTGACATGAAACGCGATCTCATGGCGCATACCGAAGAGGTGGAGACGCGGCTATTGACCGAGTTCTGGAAGTGGGCCCGTACGTCTGACGCACGCTATCGCCAGAGTCATTCCATGGTGGAGGCGATGGATCATCGTGTCCAGGTAGTTGAAGACCGCGTGGCGGAACTTGAGCGCAAACGGGCCAGCTAGAGTCCGGCGCTTGAAGTGGCCGCGTAACCGAATCGCGCAATAATCAGAGTATGTCGACGACCCCCAGTGTTTTTCTAGACCGGGCCTAGTTGGAAAAGCGAATCGAAAAAGCCAAGCGGAAGCTCGGCCCCGAAGTCGTACACGCCTACCATAACCTAGGCACGGACTGGGGCGGCGACCCGGCCCTTTATTTTCGGATTGTTCTCACCGACGAAGCCAGCCAGGAACAGGGGCTGGTAGATGTCACCCGGCGGGTTTCAAACTTCCTTGCGGACGAAATTCGTCCCTACGAACTCGGCCTGATTGACTACTGCAGTTTTCGTAGCAAGTTAGAAAATGATGCGATGAATGATTCCGGCTCGCGCTGATGGCGTATCATGTCGATCTCCTGCAACAGGCAAAACGCCTAGCTCACCTGGAGCCGAAGAAGCCCAAGCAAGCGAGCTTGAGACGTGCCGTCTCGACAGCCTACTATTCCTTCTTCCACTTTCTCATCACCGAAGCGGTAGCCAATTGGAAGCAGATTGAGCTCAGAGCGGCGTAGAGCCGGGGATTTGAGCACAACATGATGAAGGCTGCCTCAAACCGAATTCACGACAGAGCCCAGTTTCCGTTTTCCGGTGAAGATCCCGCCGTGGTGACCAACGTGAAGCAGATTGCAAGAACGTTTGTTCGATTACAGGACAAACGACATATCGCTGACGACGACAACTCGATACGCTGGACCCGAACCGAAGCCTTAGATCTGGTGAATTCGGTTGACCGTGCCATCCAGGATTGGTCCCTCATCCGCCAAGAGCGGATCGCGCAGGCTTACTTGCTCTCCATGATCGTCAAGAAGCGAGACTAAGTTACTCCGCCACCAACGGCATATAGCACTTACGCGTGTCATTGCAGTCGTACTCATCCACCGCCTTATTATCCGGACCCAGCGGATTCTGCGTCTTATGACACCAAAAAAGACGGTCGTTTCCATGTTGCACCGTCGGGTCCCATTCCGACTCGATGTACATGCCCTTCCAACAAAGGTTGAGGCAGCGGTCGTCGTCTTGATCGATGCGGGCGATTCCTGCGCGTTCCATGGGGTCCTCCTGAATAACGAAAGGCCGGGCACCTGGCCCGGCCCTTCTGACGAAACAAAGCCAAACTACACACTGAGCCCGGCAGCCATCATCAAAGCGCGTTTCACCGCGACCTTGGCCAACTGGACCTTATACGCGTTCTGGCTCAGCGGCATCGCGGACTCAACCGCTGCCTTACCCGCCGCCTCCGCCGTCTCCGCCGTGATCGCCTTACCGACGAGCCATGCGGCCGCCTTATCGGCGCTCACCGGTGTCGGGCCGACGTGGCCCATCACGATCCTGGCCGAGGAGACGGTGTTGCCCTTCATCTTCACCACTACCGAGGCAGTAGCGAGCGGCCAATCGAGCGCGTCCCGGTGACGGACCTCGTAGGTAGCGTTCTTGGCGCCGCCCGCCGACGGAATCATGATCTCCGTCACGATCTCATCCGGCTTCAAAGCGATTTCGCGGTCCGTATCGCTCTTAGGCGCCACGAAGAAATCGGCCAAAGCGATTTCTCGCGGGCCGCCCTTGCCGCTGATCTTGAGCTTGGCACCCAAAGCAATCAGGGCCGGAGCAAACGACGAAGCCGAGACGAACTTGGCCGCGCCTTGCGGGAAGATGGCGTGGTAGCGATTCTCGCCGCCATCGATGAGGCTCTTGCCGTTGGCCATACCGAGCAGGCCGTGGCCATTGCGGAAGTACCAGCAACGGGGCCGCTGGCACAGGTCACCGCCCAGGGTGCCCATATTGCGGATCTGCGGCGAGGTGATGCCATGCGCGGCCTGCACCAGCGACGGGTACTCGCTGCGCACGGCCGGGTTCTCCATAAAGTCATCCACCGTTACCGCGGCGCCCACCGAAAGGCCGCCGCCGGACTTGGCTACTTTATCGAGCCCCTTGATGGACTTGATGTTGACGACGCGCTTGGGCGTCATCCGGTAGTCCTTCATCAGGCTCAACAGATCGGTGCCGCCGGCCAGAATGGCGGCGTCACTCCAGGTGCTGCCCAACAGAGCGGTCGCTTCCGCCAGCGTGCCGGGATTTGCGTATTCGAAGTTCTGCATTGCGCTTAAGCCATCCTTTCCATGCGATTGCCGTACAGGGCGCTCAGCACCCGGTCCGGAGTTACGGGCACCGACGGAACGCGCACGCCGATGGCGTTGGCCACCGCGTTCGCGATCGCGGCGACGCCGCCGACGGCGCAGGGCTCACCGAGCCCAATCACGCCGCGCTTGTCATTCACTTCGTCGATCTCCATTTCCACTTGGATCTCGCCGATATCCTTCACGCCGGCCAGCTTGTAGAACTCCATGTCGGCGTTCAACACGCGGCCCGTCACACTGTCCATGATGCGTTCTTCCATCAGTGCGGCGCAGATGCTCATAATGCAAGCGCCGTTCACTTGGCTCTCAGCCAGCTTCGGGTTTACGATCAGGCCGCAATCCTGCACGGCCACCATCTTGTTCATGCGGACGACGCCGGTTTCGATGTCCACCGTCACGTCGGCCATTTGAATACCGCCCACGCCCTGGTTGATCAGGCCGCCCGGCTGCTTCGGGTTGTTCTCACCCGTCGCTTCAATCGACTTCGGCCCCAGCTTCTGGCAAGCCGCCTTCCAACTGATGGCCTTGTCGGGGTTGCCCTTGACGGAGATACGGCTATCGACTGCCTGCAATTGGTCCTTGGGGACGCCGAGTTGCGGTGCCACCAAGTCCAGCAACTGGTCGAGAGCTTCGACGGCTGCTTTGCGCGAGGAAGCGCTAATGCCGCCAATGGTCGTCGAGCCGCCGGAGGCGCCCGAAGCTGGATACGAGTTGTCGCCGATCCTCACCACCACCATGTTCATCGGAACGCCCAGCGTCTCAGAGACCACCTGCGCGATACAGGTACGAGTACCCGTGCCCAGGTCCTGCGTGCCCATCATGATCTCCACCGTACCGTCGGCGTTGATCTTCGCTAAGCAGCGCGAGGCATGGCCCAAACCACCCCAGGTCGCGATGCCGATGCCGAGTCCGCGCTTCAAGCTGCCGCTGGCGCCTTTACCACGCGGATGCCAGTTTTTCTGCCAGTCGATCATCACCGCCGCGCGCTTCATCTGCCGGATGTAGGTTTCGGCGCGGGCGGTGAATTGCACGTTCTTCGAGAAGACTTCAATCGGATCGAGGTTCAGCTTGGCGGCCAAATCTTCGAGGGCCGCACAGGTCAGGAAGCTCGCCTGCGGATGGTTCGGAGCCCGCCAAGCGCGGGCGCCGCCACCGTTTATCGATACCGCCGTGTGGTTCAGCCGCTTGTTCGGCAGGTTGGTGAACACGTACGGCAAGGGGGCCATGCCGCCGCCGGTGAAGCCGCCGGTGGACCACGAAGTCGACTCCCACGCCGTCAGCGTGCCGTCGGCCTTCGCGCCCACCTTGATCTTGGCGAAGTGCGACGGGCGCACGCCGGCAATGGTGAGTTCCTGCGCGCGGTCGAGGTACATACGGACCGGAGCGCCGCCCGCGTCCTTCGACATGTTGGCGCACTCTTTGCCCCAGTTGTCGGAGGGGAACTTGGAGCCGAAGCCGCCGCCGATGTGGTCCATGTGGACCTTGATCTGCGAGGCGGGCACATTCAGGCTGCGCGCCAAATCGCCGCCGATGCCGGAGACGTTTTGCGTCGAGGGGTAGAAGTTGATCTGCTCGCCCTTCCACTCGATCATCTGGCCATGAGGCTCCAGGCAGCAGTGGGTGATGACGGGAATAGCGTATTCGCCTTCGGTGATGGCCGCGGCGTCTTTAAAGCCTTGGTCAACGTCGCCGAACACCGTTTCGCCGGCGGCCTTGGCCCGATTGCCGGCGCGGGCGATCTGGTCTTCCTTCACGAAGTGGGGCATCACTTCGTAGTTCACCTGGATGGCGCGCGCGGCGTCACGCGCGGCGGGTTCGCTGGTGGCGGCTACGTAGGCGATCTCCGCTCCGGCCCATTGCACTTCCGTGCCGGCCTTCGCCACCACGCGAATGCTCTTCACGCCCGGCATCTTTTCGGCCGCGCCCGTGTCGATGGAGCGCACGATCGCGTGCGCGTGGGGCGAACTCAGTAAGACGGCATGCAACAGGCCGTCGGGCATCAAGTCCGACGAATACTTCGCCTTGCCGCTGGATTTCTCAATACCGTCCAAGCGTGATAGCCGTTGGCCAATCACCTTGCGGTTCTTCATATCGGGCCAAGTGTAGGTAGCCATTGATTTCCTCCTTATGCCTTCAACTTCTTGGCGGCTTCAAGCACGGCTTGGCGCACGCCGACGTAAGTACCGCAACGGCAGAGATTGCCGCCGAGGCCGTCCTTCACTTGTTCGTAGGTGGGGTTGGGGTTACGATCCAGAAAGCCCTTGGCCGCCATCACGAAGCCTGGAGTGCAGTAGCCGCATTGCTGAGCGTCGTTGTTGTTAAACGCCGGCACGATCGGGTGCGTCTTGCCGTTGGCTGTCAGGCTCTCAATCGTTTGAATCTTCTTGCCCACGGCGTCCAGCGCCAGCATGCTGCAAGCGTAGGAGACCTTGTTGTTCACGATCACCGTACAGGCGCCGCAGGTGCCGCGGTCACACACGCGCTTGGCGCCCGTGTGGTCCAGTTTGTGGCGGAGCGTATCGAGCAAAGTTTCGCGCGGTTCCACGCTGACCTTCAACGGCTTGCCGTTGACATTGAGCGTAATCGCCATGGCCGCCGGGCCCATCACTTTGCCGGCGGGTTGCGCTTGGGCTTCTTGTTCCAACAACGCGACGGTGCCGGTAACGGCGCCCGCGCCCTGTACAAAGCCGCGGCGCGATACAGATTGCTTCTTCAGATCTTGGTGATCGCTCACGTGGACCTTCCTTTCAAACTCTCAACAGGAGACTACTGGATTTTATAACGGACGGGCAGGGTCCGGTGAAACAACTTCTGGTAATGACTACATTCCCCGCAGAAATGTTACCGCCGGTTCGCCGTCAGCAACTCCGGCGACGGCATGATGAGCCGTGTGCCCGAGTGTTCCGCCTCATTCGGATCGGTGAAAGCGAACGTGTCTTCGAGCGTACGCCGGGCGTCCTCGAAGTGTGTAAAGTTGACGGCGGCCGTATATCGCTGGGCAAAGTCCATCGTCCGCAGCAGCGGCGCCGGCAAGCGATTCTGCGACAGCGCCTTCAATGCCATCAGGTAGTTGTTGCGATAAATAGTAGGGACGATCATCCGGCATTCGCCCTCTCCCACCAACTCCGCGTTCATCATGATCCGCGCCACCCGGCCATTGCCGTCCGCGAACGGATGTACTTCGGCCACCAGGAACATCATGAAGATGGCCCGGTGCAGCGGGCTGGCGAGCCCGCGGTACATTTCAAAGCCCTTCGCCAGCGTGCCCTCGACCAGTTCCGGCGCGACAAACAACGTCGAACCCGCCCGATTGGCTTCCGTCTTAAATCCGCCCGGGCCCTGCTCCGGCCGGCCGCCCATCACGCTCGCATGCCGGCTCTTCAGCAGCTTCATCAACTGGGCCACGTCCCGTGGCCGCCGCGACATCTCCTGCGGATCCGACACCACCTGCCACGTGCCCAGCACATCGTGCGCATCCGCGGGCCGCGCCTTCGGAATGCGCCCGCCAAAGATAATGTCCACCGCTTCGTTCACCGCGAACTCGGTGCCCTCGATGAAGTTCGAGAAATAGGCTTCGAAGAACGGCAGGGCTTGGCTTTCATGAGCCGGCGCTAAACGCGTTACCGGGCTGGCATTCGCGAGTTCGGCAAAAAGGGCCTGGAATAAGTCCAAGCGCAGCGGATCGTACGGCCATCCCGCCGCGCGAGCGATCGCCACCGGTGATTGCAACTCTGCCTTCCGCGTGCCCAGCAGCGCCCCAATCAAAGCATCCAGTTGGGCAAATTCACCTGCCAAACCCAGGGGTTTCGCGATTTTACGCGCCTGATCACGCAGGCGCTTCAGGGCCGGTTCGCCGCTCTGCCGCAGCAGTTCATCCAGCTTTTCTTCGATCTGGCGTTTGGGCAACGTCCGTGCCACGCCGGAGCGCGCCCGGGAAGGCCGCATATTCTCAAGAAATGCCCGCGCCTGCGAAGTGATCCTCAGGCTACCGATGAAGGCCCGGTCACTCTCCAGCGCCGCCGGACCCTTACGGGGCCGCAAAGTCAGGCCCGGCAACGCAATGTCGCGCCGGTGATTCGAGATCACGAAGACCGATCCATCGGACGCCGGCCGGTTCTCAAGCGCCGTGCGATCCGCGATCAAAGCATCCGGCAGGTAAGCGTTGATCAGAAACCACAAGTGGCGGGCCACCAAGTTTTCTGGTGAATCGGTCAAATTGCGTGTATACAGCCGGCTGGCGATCTTCCGCAGCTTACCCGCTTTTGTCTGACGCGTGGCCTCCGCACTCACAGCTCCGTCTGAGACGAACACCTCCGGAAATGTTGAGAAATCGAGCATTAAGAACGCGTCCTAGAGCCAGATTATCACATTTTCGATACTTACCAACCCATAATTGTTAATTTTCGAGACTTAAGCTATTTGCAATTTTTCGAGACTTAACAACAGTCCAAACCCTCGAAAATACACATTTTCGATACTTAGCAAGGCCATTTTGTAACTTTTCGAGACTTAAGCTACGCCAGCGGATACGCCAAACTATCCATCAACCACGCCTCATTCTCCCGTACCGCCGACTTCAACCGATCCACCAGCGGCTCTCGCTGCTCATAAAGCCGATACCCCGCCGTCGGCCGCAGATACCCACGCGCCTTGGGTTCCTTGGCCACCAGCGCCTCCAAGCCCATCTCTTCCGCCAACCGCGCATACCGCGCCCGATTATCCAGCAGGGACTTCACCATGAACGGCAGCACCATCGAGTAATCCGCCTGCAGGCTTTCCGTAGAGGTCATGTAAGTGTCCTTATCGACCTTCCCCCAAGTCACCGCCTCCGCCGGAAAGCACGACGACAGTGACCCATCCGTCACCGGCGCCGTCACAATCTGCACGTCGAATTCATAACCGCGCACATCGGGCAGCCCGAGGATCTGGCCCAAGGCCGGCTCGGGCTGCAAATTGTAATTCTTGGGCACGCCGCCACCCAGAATCAGCGTGGCCAGCGATTTGGCCTCGCTCTCGAAGAGCCCCCAACGATGGTAGGCGCAGGCTTCGAAGACCTCGGCGTGCAAATCGAGGTCGAAGGCGTGCTTCGCGATCAGCCCGGCCTCGCGCATCGCCCAGAGCTTCATCGAATTCAGGAACACGCTGCCATCGGCGGGAGCGCCCACAAACACCGGGATCGCCAGGCGATGGCACCCGGCGAGCAGACCTTCGTCCACGCCCGAACGGGCCTCTTCCCGGGCATAACGCGCCCCCAGACGATAGCGGAACTCGGTGCCGGTCATCCTGTGCTGGAACTCGGGCTCCTGCAGGAGCGCCGAAAGGAAGCGATCCTGGTCCAGCAGTACCTGCTCGGGGAAGGCCATATCGGTCACCCGAATGGTGCCTTCGTCCCGCAATCCGGCGTCGTCGCCGAAGATGGGCACTTCGTGTACCGGCCCGCGTTCGTAGCCCCGCAGGCTGCGATGGCCATCGTGGTAGCAGACCGCGTCCGTGGTGCTCAAATAAGCCACCCAGCCGGACTCCAGCAGCGGCAACAGCCACGTCTGGTGCTGACCGGAGACCGTGATGGGGCCGGCGATCGACAAGGTGAGCGGGCAGCCATGGCCAATCGCCGTATCCAAAATCGTGTAGATCCGGCGCAGGAAAGCTCCGCCAAAAGCCGGCAGGCAGTGCATGAACATTTCGTGGAGCGAATTCGTCTGGTCGACGCGCTTGGTGCGGACGACGCGGGCGTGAGGAGGATGAGAGCCTTGCATTTACTTTTTTGACCGTAGCAGATTCCAGGCCAGTTCCGGAACCAGGGGCGTAACCGGATGATCCACCTAGGCTTAGCAATTCGCTTCGTTTCGTACTAGACGCTCTCATAGGCCGGTGCGGGCCGATTTGGCTGGTGGCCTAGCCGCGCGCGTGCCAGAATGGACCGAATGGATGTAATGAGCGGCGGCGTCGGTTGGATTGAAGTGATCTGCGGACCGATGTTTTCCGGAAAGAGCGAAGAACTGATCCGCCGGCTGCGCCGCGCCCAAATTGCCCGCAAGCGCGTCCAGGTATTTAAGCCCACCATTGACGACCGTTACTCGAAAGAAGAGATCGTCTCCCACAGCGACTTGCGCCTCGATGCGGAAATCGTCGTTGACGCGGCCGACATCCTCAAAAAGCTCGACTGGCGCACCCAGGTGGTCGGCATCGACGAGCCGAATTTCCTGGCCGACGGGTTAGTTAGCGTGGCGCAGCAACTGGCCGATTCCGGCAAGCAAGTGATCATCGCCGGTCTGGACACCGACTACATGGGCCGCCCCTTCGCCCCCATTCCGGACTTGCTTTGCGTCGCCGAGAGTATCACCAAAATGCTCGCCATCTGCATGCGTTGCGGCAATCCCGCCAAGCACACGCAGCGCTTGGTCGAAACGCAGGACCTCATCGTCGTCGGTGCCGCTGGCATGTACGAGGCCCGCTGCCGCCGTTGCTTCGAAGCCGGGTTACCGAAGCAGGAAGTGCTTGAATTTGCCCGCCCGCGAGCCCGCGCCTCCAAGGCGGGAATCTAGATGACCGAACAGGAATCACCGCCTTTCACTTACGAGGAGATCGCCGGCGCGATCGACCATACCTTCCTGAAGCCCGACGCCACCGACGATCAGCTTTTCGAAGCGCTCGACCTCGCGAAGGAATACCGGCCCGGCGTGATGCTGGTGCGGCCCACCGATGTCGAAGCGGCGGTCCGGCAATTGGAAGGAACTGGCGTGGCGGTGGTGAGTGCCGTGGCCTATCCTCACGGCGCGTCCACTACGGCCTCGAAGCTTTACGAAACGCGTGACCTTTTGCGTCGCGGCTGCCAGCAGATCGAAGCCGTCATCCACCTTGGCCGGCTCGCTTCGCGCCAGTTTCAGTACATCGAAAACGAGTTACTCCAAATGGCGGAAGCCTGCCATGAAAATGGCGGCCAATTGCGCGTAATGCTTGAAGTGTCGCTACTCAGCGAAGAGCAAAAACTGGTGGCTTGTAAGATCGCCAAGCGCTCCAGTGTCGACTGGATCACTACTTCCACCGGCAGCGCGATTCTCGGCGCCACCGTCGACGATGTCAAGTTACTCGTCCGCAAGTGCCGCCCCTACGTTCAGGTCAAGGTCGGGCAGGGGATTCACAATCTCGACCAGTTACTCGAAATGAAAGAGCTCGGCGTCGGGCGCTTTGGTACCGCGCGTACGGCGAACATCTTAAGCGAAGTGCGACGACGTCTCGCTCCGCCCAACCCGCCGGCGCCCACCCCCAGCTAAGCCGGAGGGGCATAACGTTATGTTATGCTTGGCCTCTGTCTTATGCCCTCTCGCACCGCATTGCCTCGTGTTTGTATTGCCCTCGGTTTTTCCGATCCAAAGAAGCTGTTGAGTCACGCGAAACGCGAAGTTGAGGCCGGGGAACGCTTCATCGAATTCCGGCTGGACTACCTCGAAACTCCGCGCCAAGGGATTGCCGTGATCCGCGAGTTTTTGGACGCCAATCCGGAAGTCTCGCTGCTCGCTACCTGCCGGCGTCACCAGAATCATGGCCGCTTTAACGGCAGCATCGACGAACAACTGTCGATCCTGGATGCTGCGCTCGAAGCCGGGGCGACCGCCATCGACATCGAGATTGAAACCGCCGAAAGCGCGAAGGTGAAAGTGGCGGCGCTGCGCAACAAAGCCACGGTCATCATCAGCTATCACAACTACGCCGGCACGCCGGCCGTCGAGCCCGTTTTGCGGCGGATGACCAAGATTCCCGCCGATGGCTACAAGCTGGTAACTACCGCGCGCAAGCCCAGCGACAATGCCAAGGTGCTTGAGTTAGCCAAGAGCGCGAAGGTGCCATTGATTTTGCTGGCCATGAGCGAGGTGGGCTTTCCCACGCGCGTTCTCACCCCGGCCCTGGGGTGCCTCTTCACTTACGCGTCGCCACAGGCGGCCGAAGGCACGGCCAGCGGGCAGATCAATGCCCGGACGCTGCGGAACCTGTATCGGTTCGACAAGTTCACGAAGGCGGCGAAGGTCTTTGGCGTGGTGGCCGATCCGGTGCGCCAATCCATTTCGCCCCACGTCCACAACCGCGCCTTTCAAGCCAAACGTCTCGACGCGATCTATCTCCCCTTCCTAGTGGCACCGACCCAACTGAAAGACTTCTTCCAGTTTGCCGAGGCGATGCCCGTGGCCGGCTTCAGTGTCACCATTCCGCACAAGCAGAAGATCATCCGCTATTTGGATGTGGTGGATGCCCTCGCCCGCCGGATTGGCGCCGTGAATACGGTTTGGCGCAAGGCGGGCAAGTGGCGCGGCACCAACACCGATGCCGCCGCCGTGGTGAAGCCGCTGGCCAAACATGTGAAGTTGGCGAAGAGTTCGGTGCTGGTGGTGGGCAACGGCGGCGCGGCCCGCAGCGCGGCGTTCAGCTTGGTGGATGCCGGCGCCAAGGTGACCATTGTCGGCCGTAACCCGGACCGTGCCCGCGCCCTCGCCAAGGCCTGCGGCGGCGAGAGCCTTTTGCGAGAGCAGCTTTCGAAAGCCACCCACTTCGATGCGCTGGTGCACTCGACGCCGCTAGGCATGTTTCCGAAAGTCGACGAGTGCTTCTTTGATGACGTGATTCCGGCCGACGTGGTCTTCGACATGGTCTACAACCCGCTTGAGACGCTACTGATCGAGCGCGCCAAGAGCCAAAAGAAGGTGGTCATTCCGGGCCTCGAGATGTTCATGGAGCAGGCCGTGGGCCAGTTTGAGATCTGGATGGGCGACACGGCCCCCAAGTCCGCCATGGAGAAAGCCGCCCTCGAAGCCCTAGCCGCCAAGCGGAGCTAGCGCCGAGCCCTCTTTTTCCTTGTCGGCGGTAACTCACGCAGCTTGGCTGCCCCCGGACCGGCCGAGGGCCGGCTGACGCCAAAAGGACAGCACCGATAGCCAGACCACCACCCACAGGCATTGGCTGACCAGTAAGTGGACAATCTGCATCCAGGGCGGCGCAGCGAGCGCGACATTCAGCAGGCCAAGGCTCACTTGGGTGGCGACCAATCCCAAGCCCACTTGCGCGAGCGTCCCAGCTTTACGCAGCAGGAGGCGAAGAAAGAGGAGGGCCGTGCCCAGGGCGGTGGAGACCGCGACCAGGGGGTGAATCAGCCGCAGCCGCACGAGGAAGTGTTGGCTGGCGGAGAGGTCGTCGCGGACGCGCGCCCAGAGGTCGCCATTGAGCGCCGGCTGGACGGGGAAGAGGGTATCGCCCAGCGCTGTCACCGCGCCGGTCATGTTGGTGAGGATGAAGGCCACCATCGCCAGCAGCCAGACCGCGCCGGCGACGCGGGCCGTGGCGATGGAGCGTCGCCCACTCGCGAGCCAAGCTACCGTCGCCGCCGTCGCCGTGAGCAGCATCGTGTTTACCAGATGGAGAGCCACCACCAGGGCGCGCGATGCGGACGCGTCGTTGGCCACCAATTCCTTCTTCACCAGCACCGCGCCGATGAAGGCTTCGAGCAGCAGAAAGAACATCGAAAAGGCCGCGGCCCGGAAGAGCCAGGGATGCACCGCACGCTTGCGCCAGGCCCAGCCGAGCAGCACCAAGCCGAGAATACCGCTGAGTCCGCTGGTGAGGCGGTGGGTAAACTCGATGACGGTCTTCACGTTGGGCGCGGTAGGTAGAATTTCGCCGTTGCAAACGGGCCAGTGGTTCCCGCAGCCGTTGCCGGAACCTGAAATGCGCACCCAGGCCCCGAAGAGGATTACGGCAAACAGATAAGCCAGGTAGAGCCAGGCGAAGCGTTCCAGCGGAGTTCTTTTGGTCATCGATCTTCTGATTCCAGATTAGCCTTGACAGAGGGCGAATATAAGGCGAAGATACCCTCATGCTGCGTGGAATTGCCAAATTTGCCGCCCAAGCGCCGGTGCTGGAAGCCAAAGCCCAGGTCAATTACTTCGAATTGGCCTCCCGCAGCCTGCTGAATCGGTGCGCCAACCCGAATATGCCGTTCGCCTGGACGATCAACCCCTACCGGGGCTGCGAATTCGCTTGCCGGTATTGCTACGCCCGCGCTACGCATGAGTTTCTGGAACTCCACGATCCGCGCGACTTTGAGCGGAAGATCTACGCCAAGAGCTTCCATGCGCCCGCGTTCGCGCAGGAATTGGCCAAGGTGGGGATGAACGAGAGCATTGCGATTGGCACGGCGACTGACCCTTATCAACCTGCTGAACGGCGCTACCGGCTGACACGGAAGATGCTGGAGGTGTTTGCGCGCCGGACCGGCTACCAGGTCTCGATCACCACCAAGAGCGACCTGGTGGCGCGCGATGTCGAATTGCTCGACCAGATCCGGCAGCATAACTCGGTGAGCGTCAACATGACGGTCACGACGCTCGACACGGCACTGGCCCGGGCTATTGAGCCGATGGCGCCGCGGCCGGACCTGCGGATGGCCGCCGTGGAAAAGCTCGCTTCGCGCGGGATTCATGTAGGGGTCTTCGTGAGTCCGCTGATGCCGCGGATCAACGATCGCCGTGCCTCTGTCGAGGCGATTGCGCGGGCGGCGCAGGATGCGGGGGCAGAACGCTTCGGAGGACGCGTTTTGTACCTGGACCCCGTGCCGCGGGCCGTCTTCTTCCAATATCTGCGCCAGGAGAAGCCGGAGTTACTGCGCTTCTACCAGGACCAGTTCGCCTTCCGCACCGGTATGCGGGCGGAAGAGAGTGAGCGGCTGAAGGGCTTGATTGACGAGGTCCGCGAGAGATTCTGCTTTCCGGCCGGGGCGGTGCTGCCGGTGGAGCCGCCACCGCAGTTGGCCCTGTTCGCGATCGGGGGTTAGGCGTCGAGGGCGGAGAAGAGCTCGGCCAGGTCCACGGCGATGTCCCCGGCCCGGGCCGCTCCCTGCGCACGCACCGGTTCGCCGCCGGCATGATATTCCCAAGCGGTGCGCTTGATGGGGTCGAAGATCCAGCAATAGGGCACGCCCCAGGCGTGATACTCCTCTACCCCTCATTCTACCCCGCGACTTTGGAGCCCACCGAATCGGTATAGAATCCCGTTATGAAAGCCGTACGGGTTGGAATGCTGGGGTCAGGCTTCGTCGCCGACTTCTACCTGCAAGGATTGGCGAATGTGCACGGGCACGAGGTGGTCGCGAATTACTCGCGCTCCGCCGAGCGAGCCTGCGCCTTCGCCGAGCGTTGGGGCATTCCCGAAAGCACTACCGATTTGGCGGGCCTGATCGCTCGCCAGGACATTGACCTCTACATCATTGCGCTGCCCAATGAAGAGCACCTGCCGGTATCGGTCGCGCTCGCCAAAGCCAAGCGCAACCAGGTCTGTACCAAGCCGCTGGGCCGCAACCGGCAGGAGGGCAAGCGGATGTGGCAGGCGGCGCAGCGGAGCGGCAAGCTGCATGGCTATGCCGAAACCGAGGTCTTCTCGCCTTGCGTGGTGAAGGCGCGGCAGATGATTGAGCAGGGCGGGGTGGGGCGGGTGCTGTGGGTGCGCTCCCGCGAGTCGCATTCGGGGCCGCATAGTCCGCACTTCTGGGACATCGACAAGACGGGTGGCGGCGCGATGAACGACCTGGCCTGCCACTGCGTTGAGGCGGCGCGCTATTTCTTCGGCAAGGACAATCCTGTCGTCGAGGTGATGGCCTGGGGCGCCAATCTGGTGCACGAGGAGAAGACGCGCGGCGAGGACAATGCGCTGCTGGTGTTGAAGTTCGAGTCCGGTGGCATCGGGCATTGCGAACTCTCCTGGACGACGAAGGGCGGGCTCGATCTGCGCAACGAGATTCATGGCTCAGAGGGCTCGCTGTTTACGGACGTCACGCGGGCCACGGCGCTCTCGTCGTTTTCGACGCGCGGCGCCGGGTACGTCATCGAAAAGGCCGACATCGATTTCGGCTGGACGCGGCCCTTACCGGAAGAGGCGTTCGCCTATGGCTACCAGGGCGAGATGAAGCACTTCGTGGAATGCGTGCGCGACGGGGAAGAGCCGCGGGAGACTTACGAGGACGGCTATATCGTCAACGTGATCCTGGACGCCGGTTATCAGTCGATGCGGTCGAAACGGTGGGTCCGCGTGCGCGCCTAAGTCAGTTAGACTAGGGGGAAGGGCGTAACAACAGCTTGTCACCTTCGACACCATTCCCCATCGTGGCTAACCCATCCACCTGGTTCCGCTTTTACACGGCGCTGGGCCTCGCCTGGGATTCCATCAAGGCGCACAGCCTGCGCAGCTTTCTCACGTTGCTAGGCGTGGTGATCGGCGTAGCCAGCGTCATCATCGTGGGCGCTGCTATCTCGGGCTTGGGCGTGCAAGCGCAAATCACCACCGAGCGGGCCTTTGGCTCGGAGACTTACTTAGTGGCGCAAGTGGCCAGCTTAGGCAATCGCAACCGGAAGGAAGTGGCCGCGCTGCAGCGTTATAACAAACGCATCCGGCCCGAGGACTATGAGTATCTGAAAGCCTCCACCGGCGACCAGATTCTTTATAGCCCTTACGTGCAAAGCTTCGACGATGCCAAACGAGCCGAATTTACGCTGGAAGCCGTAGTAGTGCTGGGCTGTGCCGCTTCCCTGCCCGATATCCGCGACGTAGCGCTCATTGAGGGCCGCTTCTTTACGGAGCAGGAAGAAAATAACCGCGCCTTTGTCGCCGTGGTGGGCGATGACATCAAAGCGAAGTTATTCGGCGACCGGTCGCCCATCGGCGGCACCATTAAACTCAAAGGTTATGATTTCCGGGTGGTCGGCTTACAAGAAAAACTCGGCTCCAGTTTAGGGCGTTCGCAGGATAACTCGATCTACATTCCCTTTTACACGTGGCGTAAGCTCTATAACACCCGCGGTTCCTTGTCGGTGTTCGGCCGGCCGCGTCAGGATGCGGGGCTCTCCCTTGACGATGGCCTCGATGTGACTCGCTCCGCGCTGCGGACGCACTTTAAGGCTAAGCCTGGCAAACCCGATAATTTCGAATTCCTGACACCGGATTCCATCCGCGGTTTTATCGATAACATCCTCGGCTTAATCCAAGTGATCGTCGTCCCGGTCACCATGATTTCCTTGTTGGTGGGCGGCATTGTGATCATGAATATTATGCTGGTAAGTGTCACCGAACGAACGCGCGAAATCGGCGTCCGGAAGAGCCTGGGCGCGCGGGAAAGCGACATCATGCTGCAGTTTCTTTCAGAATCAATCATGACGTCGGCGGCGGGTGGCGTGCTCGGCCTGGGGCTCGGCTACTTAGTCGCTTACCTGGCCACCAATTTCCTCGGCGCCACGCTCGTGGTTACGTGGCCCTATGTCTTCCTGGCCCTGTTCGTTTCGGCCAGCGTGGGCATCATCTCCGGCTGGTATCCGGCGCGTCGCGCCGCCCGGCTCGATCCTGTGGAAGCTTTACGTGCGGAATAAAGGTAACTCATGAGAATTAACCCGGTCGAAAGCGTACGTATGTCCCTGTCGTCGGTGTGGACCAATAAGTTCCGCTCCGGCCTCACCATCCTGGGGATCGTCATCGGCATCACCACCGTCGTTACCGTCTCTTCGTTGCTTACCGGCTTGCGCAAAGGCATCGTCACGTTCTTCGAGGAGTTCGGGCCAGACACGATCTTCGTCAAGCGCTTCGGCGGCGACCCTAGCAGCCAAGGCTCACCCAAGGAGCGCAAGCGCCGCCCCATTCCGCCCGAGTATTCGGAGTACGTGAAGCGCTTCTGCCCGTCGGTGGAAGTGGTGGCGACGGCGTTGTGGATTCCCCCCGTCTCCCGCGGCAAGGGCATGTCCGCTAAGGTGCCGGGCTTTGAGACGGAGAATATCAGCCTTACCGGGGCCTCGGCCAACACCCGGCTGGTTCAGCCGCGCAACAACTCGCAAGGGCGCTTCTTTACCGAAGAGGAGGCCAAACGCGGGGCCCGCGTCGCGGTGTTGGGCTCTTTGGTAGCCGATGCGCTTTTCCCTACCGGCAAGTCGTTGGGGCAAACGATGATCGTCGATGGTGCCGAGTACACGGTGATCGGGGTCGCCGAACCGGCTAAGGGCGGCTTCTTCGGCGAAAATGGCATCGACCGGCAGATCACGATTCCCATTGAAACGGCCCGGTTGCGCTATCCGCAGGCGGATAATTTCCTGATCAACGTTCGTGCCTTGCCGAACCGGCGCGACGAAGCGTTTGAGGAGGTCCGCGGCATTCTGCGCAAGCTGCGCCGTACGCCGGCGGCCGACGAAAACGACTTCGATCTCACCACGCCCGATCAGATCATCAAGCAATTCGATCAGATCAGCAGCCTGATCATCCTGGCCTCGATCGCCATTTCCGGCCTGGGGCTCCTAGTGGGTGGCATCGGGGTGATGAACATCATGCTCGTCAGCGTCACCGAACGCACGCGCGAAATTGGGGTCCGCAAGGCGCTCGGCGCGCGTAAAAGCGACATCGTCTTTCAGTTTCTGATGGAGGCGATCACGCTGACGGGAGTGGGCGGCGCGGTGGGCATTGTGTTCGCCATGCTGGTGACGCTGGTGGTCGCCAAGCTCGTGCCCGCCTTGCCGAGCGAGACGCCACTGTGGGCAATCCTCGCCGGCGTTGGGGTGTCGGTCGCGGTCGGAGTCTTCTTCGGCGTCTGGCCCGCGATGAAGGCCGCCCGGCTCGACCCGGTGGAAGCCCTCCGCTACGAATAGCGGCCGCCAAACCGTACTCGGAGCATGTTGTAAGTCCTTGATAGAGGTTCAGTTAGGATCCTGTTGATATCGACTTCTCAGAAAGGAAGCCCGCTACCATGAGCCCTTTTCTTCTCATTCTCTTCGCCCAGGAACTCCGGCCCAACCTGCCGCCCATCCCCACCTACGAAGTCCACCGGACCGCCAAGCCGCCCCGTATCGACGGCCACCTCGACGATGGCACCTGGCAGGTCGCCAAGCCCATCGTCTTCGTCTTCCCCTGGGACGCCCAGACCGGCAAGAAGCAGCGGACCGTCGCCAAGCTCGCCTGGGACAACGATTACCTCTACGTCGCCTACGAATGCGACGACACTGACATCACCGCCCTCCACACCCTCCCCGATGACCCGACTTACAAAGACGACGCCGTCGAAATCTTCATTGCTCCGCCCAAGGTCAAGAATCTCTACTTTGGCCTCGAAATGAACGCCCGCGCCGTGCTCTACGACTATCTGTACGCCTTCCCCCAACGGCTCTTCAAGAACTACGACCTCCGGGGCGTCCAACTCGCGGCGCAAATCCGCGGCACCCTTAACCTCGGCGGCGACCAGGACCAAGGCTGGAACCTCGAACTCGCCATTCCCTGGCGCGCCTTCGCCGACCTCACCGATCAGCCCGTCCCCAAACCCGGCGACCGTTGGATCGCTAACCTCAACCGCTGGGACGGTACCGAACCCAACCGCCGCCTCTCCCAATGGTCAGACTCCGGGCAGCTCAAGCCCAACCCCCACTATCCCGATCGCTTCGGCCAGTTGGTCTTCGTCGAGTAGCCAGCAACGAGGTGGCTAAAAGTCGTGCGTATGAAATGCGAGCCACGCACGGTCCACGCTGCCCGCGCTTCCTCTTCTATCTGCGCGAGGTTACCGATCGCGCGGCGTGCTGCCGAGCGCGCCTGATCCGGCGAAAGGCCTTCCCTATTTGTGGATCTTGAGATCGGGGATGTCCGAAAAGTCGGACCGATTCAGCGTCCAGAGAGAGGCGTCCCGGAGGAGAGCCGTGGCGGCAATGGTGAAATCGACTTCGCGGCCTCGCCCACGCGTCACGCTCTGATAGAGCTTCGCGCTAAGCGCCGCCTCGGGTGCACCAAAGGCGATCGCGTCATCGGAAGGGAACAGTGCTTCCTGCGCGGCCAGTTCCTCTGGCAAGCGCGGGCCTCGCAGCCATTCGTACAGCACCACCGCCGGTAAGGCTAGCCTTTCGCCTTTTTCGATGGCTGCGCGAAGCTTGGCCGCGGATCGTCTAGGGCCACTCAAGCTGTCGATCAGGATAGAGGTATCGAGGATAATCATGGCTTCAATCCGTTACGGTTGCCCGCCCGCCCTTGCGGCGAGAACGGCGGATTCCCTCAATCTCTTGATGCACCTGCGATGCGGCGCGTCTCGGGATCTTCGGAACCAAACTGTCGAAAGTCCTCAGCAGCGTGGTTCGTTCGCGCTCGCTCAGGCGGCCGATGCGCTGATGAAACTCGACAATCGCTTCACGAACTACTTCGCTCTTGGGCATCGACAGCCGGGCGGAAGCTTCGTTCAGCCGGGCTAAGGACACCTCGTCAAGCGTGAAAGTGACTTTCGTGGTCGCCATATCAAGGCCATACTACCATATTGATCGCCGACTCAGGGGTGCGCTCTTTGTGGATCCGATTGAGCCGCTGGACCCCTAAACTAGAAGGATGTCCCGGGTACGCATGGATAAATGGCTGTGGGCGGCGCGTTTCTTTAAGACGCGAGCGCTGGCGGTGAAGGCTTGCGAAATGGGCCGGATTGCGTGCCAAGGCACTGCGGCGAAGGCCTCGCGTGAAGTCCGGCTGGGTGATGTGTTGCAGGTGACGAGCGACGGCGCGCAGTATACGGTTACCGTGCTGGTGCTAAGCGAAGTGCGCGGCCCGGGGGCGCTGGCGGCCACTTACTACGAAGAGACCGAGGCCAGCCGCTTACTGCGGCTAAAGGTGGCCGAGGCGCGCAAGGCGATGGCGCAGTTGGAGCCGCAGCGAGATGGCAAGATTTCGAAGCGGGACCGGCGGGACTTGGACCGGGTGCGGGGGCGCTAGCCGTGCGGGTGCATCGGGTAACTCATCCCGTGTTTGGGGCAGTGAGCTGGGATGAATTGAAGGCGAGGCTCGAGCCCTTGCGGGCGGATGGGGCGCGGGTTTGTACTTGGTGCTTGAAGGAGATCCAGGGCCAGCGGATGCGGACGATTTGCGAGCAATTTGCTTGTGTGGACGCGGTGGGGCGGGCATGTTACTGGTCAACGACGCGGTCGACGGTGCTGCGGCGGGACCGGCGGGCGTGCCGGCTTTGCGAGTCGCGCTCGGGGGTGGAGGTGGACCATATTGTGCCGGTGGCTTTGGGCGGTACAGGCGATTTGGATAACTTACGGACTCTGTGCCGGGCGTGTCATTTGGCGGAGACGGGCAGGCTGAGGGCGGAAGGGGCGGGTTTTGTGGCGCGTTAAGCTGCGCGCTGGCGGATTAAGCGCAGTTCTGGGCCAGTGACTTCGAGTGCGATTTGCAGGTCGTAGCTCGATTGGAGGTTGAGCCAAAACTGGGGGGAAGTGCCGAAGTAACGGGCGAGACGCAAGGCCGTATCGGCAGAGATACTGCGGCGGCCTTGGACGATCTCCGAGATCCTTTGTGGCGGCACTCGCAATTCACGAGCCACGGCGTTGCGGCTAAGCCCGAGGGGCGTCATGAAGTCCTCGAAAAGATGTTCGCCGGGATGGATGGGAGGTAAAAGTTTGGACATGGGTTCCTTTCGCTAATGATAGTCGACGATTTCTAGATCGTAAGCCGCTGATGGCTCGTCCTGCCATCGAAAGCAGACTCGCCACTGGTCGTTAATCCGGATACTGTACTGTCCTTCCCGATCTCCGTGCAAAGCCTCCAGGTGGTCGCCGGGGGGTGATCGCAGATCAGCAAGGGATGTTGCCGCCGCTAAGGCTTCCAGCCTTCTCCGGGCGACGCGTTCAATCGCCTGGAACCTGGCCACTCGTTGGCGCCCGAAGAGGCGTTCCGTGTCCCGGCAGCTGAATCCGCTGATCACACGTCAATGGTATCACGCAGCGCGTGATACTTATGGTTTCACTTTCCAGCTTTCGTCAAAGAAGCCGGCGCGCAGGACTTTGCCGGGCCAGTGGGAATTGGGGGGCGTGGTGAGGTCGACCAGGGCCCAGTCGGGGAGGATCGGCACTTGGCGGGAGTTGGTGCTGTCAGAGTCCTCGCGGAAGGTGAAGCCGCTGTTGAGGACGATGTAACGGGTGGGGGCGAGGGGGTTCGGATAAACCATCACCAGGGCTTGGCCCGCTTCGGCTTTGAGTGGCAACTGGTCATGGATGCGGGCAATGAGCTGATTGCTGCCGGCGTCGCCCCAGAGGATCAAGTTACTTTCGGCGATATCGGCTTCCGTAACTTGGGTGTCGTCCTTGATGCGGACTTCGCCGCGGAAAATGCCGCGCCAACGCTTGATGGCTCGGTCCATTTCGCTAGCGGACCAAGCGGCCAATTGCAAATCTTTGGCTTGGCCGGTGGGCCGGACGAATAAGAAGCGGCTCAGGAAAGCATCGTCAATGGGGCCTTGGAGGCCGGGCCGCTTGGCGAGCGCCGCTTTTGCCGGGCCAGCTACCCATTGGATTCCCTCGCGATGAAAGTCAGCCGACCAGCTTAAGTCGGTATTGGCGCCCCGCGGCATGCGGATCGGGGTGCCGTTGATAGTGACGGTGGGCTTTACTTCGGTATCGAAGGGATATTGCCCGGGGGCGAAATTCAGCCGGAAAGAACTTACATTTTCAGTGCGTAGAGTAAAGAATCCGGGGTCGCGGATTTCGGCTTCCACGCGGGCGCGATCCCAGTGGGATTCGAGGCCGGTGAGTTCAAGCCAGCGCATGCGGTTGTAGCGCAAGGTGTAAGTGACGAGCCGCAGCTTGCGGGGCACGGGTTGGCGGCCGCGATCGGCTAAAGCATCGACGCGTTCGCTGATTTCGACCTTGGCTTCGGGATGATACTTATGCTCGGTATTGGGCCCGATGACGTGGGTAAGAGTAAGTCCTTCTCCTTCGAGCATTTTGCCCATGATTTGGGCGGCCTGGATTTGTTTGTCTTTTTCGCCGGAGTAAGCCACTAAAGGTAACTGATAGAAATTGGCCGCATAGTCGGTGGCATCGTACCAATGGAATAACTGCCGCTCCCAGAGGGGCATGGCCTTCAGCGTTTCAGGCGTCATCTTCTGATACTGGGCCGTCTCGGCGAAACCGGCGCCCGGGGCAGCGACGGCAAACAGATCGGCAAAATGGCTGCCTAAATGCCAGGTGGACGCGCCGCCCATGGAGAAGCCGCGCACTAGGATCCGGTTTTCATCGATGGCGTAGCGTCGCTTCACGTCGGCAAGGGCCTCCAGCATGTCAACTTCGCCGGCGAACTTACTCGCGTTGCAGTAGCGGCCGTATAAGTGCAGGACGATGGTATCGCGCGGGGTAAATTCACCCGTTTGGTTGAGCCGTTGCCACAGGAAAGCCAATTCGCTGAGCGTATCGCCGCGGCCGTGCAACCAGACATCCAGGCGCCACTTGCGCGGCACATCGGGCGAGTAACTCGGCGGCACCACCAGGCCATAAGGCTGGAGGCTATCGTCGAGCTTCGACTGGTAGCCGAGGGGCACCAAACCTTTGGCCCGTGTCCAGGGCGCGGTGCCGGCCGCCAAGCGTTCGGCGCGCTCCATGGCGTAGGCGAGTAAGTCATGGGCGCGGCTGAATTCGGCCGGTAAGTAGAATTCGTTATACTTCAAGGCCGAGGCGACGGCCCGTTCGATGACGGCGACGTCGTTATAGTAAGGCGACGACTTCAGCGTCGCCGTCACTTCGCGCAGCCGGGCCAATTCGGCTTCGAGCGGCGCGCGCTCCTCGGCGGGCACAGGGATGCCGGGCGGTGGCAAAGGCTTTTGGGCCCAGGCCAGGGAAGAAATCAACAAAAGAGCAATTCGAATCACGTTGCTCATGCTAACAGGAACTAGCGGCAGCAGCGTTGGTACAGGCGCTGCAGCGCGGCCTGATAGCGCAATCCAGCGACCATGGGCAGGTCCTCATGGCCAGCGCCGGGGACGAGCAGGAACTCCTTGGGCTCAGGCGCGGCGTCGTAGAGGTCTCGGCCCAGGGTGTGGTTGATGACGCGGTCGCGGTCGCCGTGGATGACCAGCAGTGGCACTTTCAGCGAAGGAATCTTGGCGATGGAGTCGAAGCCGAGCGGCAGGGTCCAGCCGATGAAGGGCAGAATGCCTGCGGCGACGGCGCGGGCACTGGAGAGGGGCGCTTCGAGTACAAGTCCGCCGATTTGGTTCTTGATCGCTAGTTCCACGGCCACGGCCGACCCGAGCGACCAGCCTTGCACGATGATCTTCTGGGGCGGATAGCCCTTCTGCCGCAGCCATTGGTAGGCAGCCTGGGCATCGGTGTAGAGGCCGGTCTCGCTGGGTGAGCCAGTGCTATCGCCATAACCACGATAGTCGATGATCAGGAACGATTGCGGCAGGCGGCGCACGGCTTCGATATGGTCGACGTAAATCGACAGATAACCACCGTTGCCATGTAAGTAGAGTGTGGCCAGCGGCGCTCCGGGCGCTTCAAACCACCAAGCGCGCAGCCGTTCGCCATCCGGCGTCTGGATAGTAACTGTCTGGGCGCCGGCGGGTGTCTCAGTATCTGGCGAGCGATCGGGGAAGTAAGTGTATTTGCGGCCGACCCAAACGAGCGCGACCCAGATCACAACTAAGTAAATGACGATGCGCAGAGCCACTGTTTCCATCTGACGCCACCCATCGCACGAAAGTTCCGAGTTACTTGAGGCCCAGCACGCGCCGGTTCTGTTTCACGTCAGTAGAGACGCCGGCGAAGTCATCGAAGGCCTTCGACGGCGGCTCAATCAGGTGCGAAGCGATGAAGGGGGCGCCTTCTGCCGCGCCTTGCGAAGCGTCTTTATAACAGCACTCCCACTCCAGCACGGCCCAGCTCTTGTAGCCAATGGCGGTCATACGGCTGAAGACCTGCTTGAAGTCCACTTGGCCGTCGCCGAGCGAACGGAAGCGGCCCGGGCGTTGCGCCCAGCCTTGGAAGCCGCCATAAACACCGGACTTCTCGCTTGGCCGGAATTCGGCGTCCTTCACGTGGAAGGCTTTGATGAATTCGGCGTAAGTATCAATGAAGCGCACATAGTCAAGGCACTGCAGAATAAAATGCGAAGGATCGTAGTTAATCGCGACGCGGGCATGGTTGCCGGTGGCTTCGCGGAACATCTCGAAGGTGATGCCGTCGTGCGTATCTTCGCCGGGGTGGATTTCGTAGGCGACGTCCTGCCCCATCTTGTCGGCATAGTCGAGCAGCGGCTTCCAGCGCTTGCCGAGTTCCTTGAAGGCCTCTTCCACCAAGCCTGCGGGACGCTGCGGCCAGGGATAGAGGAATGGCCAGACGAGGGCACCGGTGAAGCTGGGACACACCGAGAGCCCGAGGTTTTTGGAAGCTTTGAAGACGAGTTTCAACTGGTCAATGGCCCATTGAGTGCGGGCCTTCGAATCGCCGCGGACCTTGGGGTCGGCGAAGCCGTCGAACATTTCGTCGTAGGCGGGATGGACGGCGACCAACTGGCCTTGCAGGTGACAGGCGAGTTCGGTGATTTCGAGGCCATTCATCTGGGCGCGCAGGTCGTCGCAATAACTTTTGGAACTGGCGGCCTTGTTGAGGTCGATGATGCGGGCGTCCCAGGAGGGCAGTTGGACGGCGAGGTAGCCGAGGTCCTTGGCCCACTTGGTGATGGCGGAGAGGCTGTTGAACGGGGCAGCGTCGCCCATGAATTGTGCGAGGAAAATCGCGGGTCCTTTGATTTGTGCCATGGCTTGTGGGTTCATTGTACGTCAATTCCCTTGCTATGCTGGCCATGGATGAATCGTAAATATTTGTGGCTCGCGTTGCTTTGGCTCACCCCGCTTTCGGCCGGCTTTCGGGCGGGCGCCGCCTACCGCGCGATTACGCCGGATGTGAACACTTCGGCGGTGCCGATTTACATGGCGGGCTTCGGGCAGAACCGAGTCGCGACCGCCGTGCATGACCCGATCTTCGTCCGCTGCCTGGCGATGTCGGCGGGCAAGAAGCCGGTGGTGTTGTGCGGTGTCGACTTGATCGGCCTCTTTCTCGATGACGTCGAAAAGATCCGCGCCGGCGCCCGCAAGCAATTGGGCCGCGACCTCGACGTAGTCATCTCCGCCACCCATACGCACGAAGGGCCCGACACCATGGGCCTGTGGGGGCCGAAGCTGGGCGTGACGGGCATTAGCGAACCCTACAACGAGTTTGTGGTGCAGCGCAGCATTGAGGCCGTGGTGGCATCAGTGAAGGGGATGAAGCGGGCGACGCTCTATCTCGCCAGGACCGGCTTCCCGGACTTGAAGGCTTTTATCAACGACACGCGGCCGCCGGTGGTGAATGACCCCGAATTGCTCGCACTCACGGTAAAGGATCGGCGTCAGCGGACGATCGGCACGTTGATCAACTGGGCCAATCATCCGGAGGCGTTGGGGTCGGAGAATACGCAAATCACGGCCGACTATCCGGCCGCTTACTATCGCGTGATGGAGACGCTCCGTGGTGGCGTGGCGGTGTTTATGAATGGGGCCGTGGGCGGGATGCAGTCGCCGTTGGGGGCGAAAATTATTGACCCTACCACGCGCGAATTGGCGCCGAAAAACAGCTTCCGCTTCGCGGAAACCATCGGCGAACGACTGGCCGACTTGGCGCATGATGCCCTTAACGCCGCCAAGCCCACCAAGATCGACCGCATCGAGTACACCGAGAAGCGCATCTTCATTCCGGTCGCTAACGAAGGCTTTCGGCAGGCGGCGCAGGCGAATCTTTACGGCAACCGCAAGGCCTTCCGGCCCGATGGAACCAGCGAGACGGTAGTCGGCTATCTGCGGCTCGCGCGTGGCCAAAGCGTCAAGCTGGAAGCGGCCACGATTCCGGGCGAGTTGTACCCGGAGCTCAGCGTGGGGGGAGTGGAGAAGTACGCGGGCGCGGACTTTCCTGCGGCGGCGGTGGAGCCAGCGATCAAGCCGATGATGAAGGCACCGTTTCGTATGCTGTTTGGCTTGGCGAACGATGAGATTGGGTACATTATTCCGAAGTCAGAGTGGGACGAAAAAGCGCCTTGGTTACAGAACGCACCCAAGCGTTGGTACGGGGAAGTGAACTCGATTGGGCCGGAAGCGGCTCCGGCGATTGCCGCGGCCTTCGCGGCTTTGGTGCGGCCGTAGTTGTGGCGCTTCCCGCGGATCTGCCATAATCGCGGCAATGCTGTCCGAACGAAGCGAATCGACGTATGCCTTTAAGGCCAGCGCTTTCAGCAGCCATACGCTGTTAGTTAACGCGCTACCGGCGCTGGGCGACGGGCGTCGTTTGCTTGATGTCGGCTGCGCGGGCGGCTATCTTTCAGCGATCTTTGCCCAGCGCGGCTATCAAGTAGTGGGTTTGGAGCGGCCAAGTGGCGCGGGGGATGCGTTCCCGGCCCATATCGAGTTGGTGGAAGCCGATTTGGAGCAAGGGTTGCCGCGTTTCGAGCCGGCCTTTCAGTACGTGATTTGTGCCGATATTCTGGAGCACTTGCGCGACCCCAAAAAGCTTCTGCGCCAAACCTGGGCCGTGCTGGAACCCGATGGACGGCTGGTGGCGTCGCTGCCGAATAGCGGGCATTGGTACTTCCGGCTGAATGTGCTGTTCGGTCGTTTTCCGCAAGAGGACAAGGGCTTGTTCGATCGGACGCATGTGCGTTTTTACATGTGGGCCGGTTGGGTGGAGCTGTTGCAGTCCGGCGGATTTTGCGTGGAGAGCGTGGTGCCGACCGGAACGCCGGTGGGCTTGGCGCTGCCGTCGCTCGAAGGTACGTGGCTCGTTAATGTTTTGGAACGTGTTTCCTACGGCCTCGCCCGGATGTGGAAGACTTTGTTCGCCTATCAATTCATTGTCGTTGCGCGGCCGGAGGCCCTGTCTTGAGTCTTACGAAACCTAAAGTCGTCGTGGTGATGCCAGCATACAATGCGGCGAAAACCCTGCATATGACTTATGCCGACCTGCCTCACGATAGTGTCGACTTAGTGATTCTGGTGGATGATGGCAGCAAGGACGAAACGGCACGCATCGCCAGGGACTTAGGACTCGAAGTCTTCGTCCACCATCGTAATTACGGTTACGGCGCCAACCAGAAGACTTGTTACCGCGAAGCTCTGCGCGCGGGCGCGGATATTGTGGTGATGGTGCATCCGGACTATCAGTACGACCCTACATTATTGCCGCAGATTATCCAGCCGATTGTCGATGACCAGGCGGACGTGGTGTTGGGGTCGCGGCTAATGGGGGCGAGCCCGATGGCGCAGGGCATGCCGTGGTGGAAGTACATCTCGAATCGTTTTCTCACCGAGCTCGAAAATCAGGTCTTTGGCTTGAAACTCAGCGAGTATCATACCGGCTATCGGGCCTTCCGGCGCGAGGTGCTGGAGCAGGTGAATGTGGAAATGAACTCCGACGCCTTTATCTTCGACCAGGAAATTATGGCGCAAATTGTGGAGATCGGTCTGCGGATTACGGAAGTGCCGGTACCCACGCGTTATTTCGCCCAAGCCTCTTCTGCTTCCTTTGTTCAGTCGTCGATTTACGGGCTGTCGATTCTCACCTTACTCGCTCGTTATTGGTTGCACCGCACGGGCTTACGCCGGAACTTACAATTCGAAAGCTTAGAGCGCCGCTACCGCAGCACGGCCGCGGCGGCCGGCGGTAAAAACTAGCCTTGAACCGAAAAAGTTTCTTTCTCGATTCCATTCTGATCTTCGCCTTCGCCGCCGTCCTCATTTGGCCGCTATTTAAGGTGAAGTACGTCGACAATTGGGCTTCGATCGAAAGCACCTTCATTGCCGACGCCCGTTTCCTCAAAGAGAATTGGCCCCATGCCAACTGGCAGCCCAACTGGTACGGCGGCACCCGCTTAGATTTCGTCTATCCCCCCGCACTCCGCTATGGCACCGCCGCCCTGGCGAAATACTACCCCCGCATGACCGAGGCGCGTGCTTACCACATCTACACGGCCTTCTTCTATTGCCTCGGCATCGTCGGCGTCTATCTCTTCGTCCACCTTATCGGCGGCCACCGCTGGTGGGCTTGGCTCTCCGCCATCGGCTGCGCCTTGCTCAGTCCTTCCTTCCTTTTCCTCCCTGACCTCCGGGCGGACTCCCTAATCCTCACCCCCCAACGCCTCGGCGTCCTCCTTCGCTACGGCGAGGGCCCCCACATCACCGCCGTCTCCATTCTGCCCCTTGCCTTGGCAGCCTCCTTCCGCGCCCTCGTCGCCTGGCGCCCCGTTGCCCTCGCCGTGGCCGCTATTCTCTGCGCACTGGTCGTCTCTAACAACTTCTATGGCGCCACTTCGCTCGCCATTTGCTACCCCATCCTGGTCTGGAGTGTCTGGATTACCCACCTTAATCGCTGGATGGCCGTTCGCGCCGTCGCCATCGTGGCCCTCGCCTTTGGTTTCACCTCCTTTTGGCTCACCCCCTCCTACCTCAAAGTCACCCTCAACAACCTGAAGCTCGTCGCACAACCCGGGAATGCCCTCTCCATCTGGGTCGCCCTCGCGCTCTGGATGGCCTACGTTCTCGTCACCGATCGCGTCTCCCGTGGCCGTCCCGAACGCGCTTACCCCACCCTCGTCTGGGGACTCTTCTTCTTCTTCACCCTCAACGTCCTGGGTCACTTCTTCTTCAACTTCCGCGTCACCGGCGAACCCGGCCGCATGGTGCCCGAGTTCGACATGGCGTTCATCCTCTTCGCCGCCGAAGGCGCCCGCTGGCTTTGGAACCGCCCCTCGTCTCCGCGCCTCCGCATCGTTGCCCGTGTCGCCGTGGCCGCTGTCCTGATCGTCTGCTTCCTCCCCTCCAAAAAGTACCTCGCTCACGCCTATGAGCCCATCGTCCCCTACGGCAACTACCAGGACCGTGTTGAGTACAAGCTCACCGAGTGGATGTACCTCAACCATCCCCACTCCCGCTCCTTCGTTACCGGCTCCCTCCGCTTCTGGTACAACACCTGGTTCAGCCTGCCCCACATGGGTGGCGGCTCCGAACAAGGTCTCATCAATCAGCGGATTAACCTCGGCTTCGTCCGCGTCATGGCCGAAGAAAGCCCCGCCCGCGCCCTCGATTGGCTCCAGGCGTACGGCATTGATTTCGCCATCTCTCACGAAGCTAAGTCCCAGGAGATCTATCACGACCTCACCGAGCCCCGGAAGTTTGCCTCCATCGCCACCCAGATTTATGACGACGGCGAAGGAAACCTCATCTACCAGATTCCCCGCCGCTTCTCATCCCTCGCCCGCGTCGTCGATACGGCCCAACTCACCAAAATTCCCAATCTGGCGGGCGATGGCACTCAGGAAATCGTGAGCGCCTACGCCGCCGCCATGGAGAACGGTCCCGATTCCCCTGCCTCCCTTGAGTGGCAAGGCACCGACGCCTTCCGGATCCGCGCCCGCGTCGCCTCCGGTCAGTCCCTTGTCGCCATGGTCACTTACGATCCCGCCTGGCATGCCTACTCGAATGGTCAACCCGTCCCCACTCGCATCGACGCGCTCGGGCAAATCCACTTACTCGTCCCTCCCGGTGACGTGGACGTCCATGTCGTCTTCGAGTTACCCAAACAGAACCTCGCCGGCCGCGCCCTCACCCTGCTTTCCTTATTCGCCGTCGCCGGCCTCTTCTACCTTGGGCAACGGAAACGGAAACGGGGATGAAGCAGGCGTTCTCTCGGGCGAACCTTGTCATCGCCCTCTTCCTCTTCGCCCTGAACGTCCTGCTCAATCTTCCTCTTTTCCGCTCCGGCGCCTTGCCTTACCGCGACTCCATCGAGTTAGGCTACTCCTCGATGACGCGTTTCTACTATCTCCACCCCAACCCCTTCGGATGGAATCCTTTCCAATACTGCGGAGTCCCCACCCAGTTCATTTACTTACCCGGTCTCCAATACATTGCCGCCACCCTAGCGCACTTACTTCCCATCGATCCCGCTTACTTATACCGGTTACTCGCTTCCACGCTCGCCTGTCTCGGCCCTTCCACCGCCTTTCTCTTCATCGTCTATTTCACCCGCCAACGCGGGTGGGCCCTGGCCGCCGCGCTCAGCTACACGCTCTTCTCTCCTCTCTATGGCATGGTCGCCACCATTGACCGTGACCGTACCAATGTCCAACTCCCCTGGCGCCTTCTGGTCCTCGTCAAGTACGGCGAAGGCCCCCACAACGCCGGACTCGCCCTCCTGCCCCTGGCCCTCATTGCCCTCTGGGAAACCTGCACCAATCCCAAGTACTGGCGACTCTTCCTCACGGCCATCCTTCTCGCCTTCATCGCACTCACCAATTGGGTCGCCGCCCTCGCCCTCGCCTTTTGCGCCCTCACTATGGCCCTTACCGCTCTCCGCCTCCCGGACTTTCGCCTCACCCGCATGCTGCTCGCGGGCTTCTTGGCCTACGGCCTCGCCTGCTTCTGGCTCACTCCCACGCTCATCCGCACCATCGCCTTTAACTGGCCCGCCGACGCCTTCAACTACCAGCTTCAAGCCAAACAGGAATGGCTCCTCTTCGGCCTCGCCGCCGGACTCGTCCTCATCCGCCTCGCCTTCCACTTCCTCTGCCCCGACGAACGCTTCACCTGCTTCATCGTCCTCAACACCTTCGGCTTCGGTTGGGTCGTCCTCTGGTTCTACGACGGAGGAGCCAACAGCCTCCCCGAGTCCCGCCGTTACGCCCTCGAATTCGAACTCTTCCTCGTCATCGCCGTCTTTGAGTACTTCCGACTCCTGCTCCGCCGGCCTCGACCCGTTGCCATTTTCTGCACCATCGTGCCGATGCTGTTTTTCATCGATGCCGGGCGCCCTCAAGTCACCCGCTACCTCACCCAGGGCTTCGCCCTACGCAACCCCTTTCCGGTCGAAACCTCAATCGAACACCGCCTGGCCACCCGACTCGCCTCGCTCAAACCTCAAGGCCGCGTCTTCGTTTCCGGCGGCACGCGCTTCCGCCTCAACGCATGGTATGAAATCTCCCAGGTCGGTGGCGGTTTCGAATCCGGTCTCCGTAGCCGCACTCCCCTCACCCTCGCCTATCAGATCCGCACCGGCATCAACTCCGCCCCGGGCCAGGAAACCGCCGACGCCATTCTCGCCCTGCGCACCATGGGGGTCGAATATATCGTCGTCCATGGCCCCAAGTCCCGCGAGCATTACCGCGATTTCAAAAATCCCCTCAAATTCGAGGGTGCCCTCGAACTCGTCCACCGCGAAGAAGATGATTCTATCTACCGCGTGCCCTACCGTTCCCTGGCCCACCTGATCAAGCCCGGCGAACAGCTCGAATGGCCCGCCGACTCCAAACTTCCCCGCCTCGCGCCCTACGTCGCCGCGATGGACGATCCCGCCCGCTCCAAACTCACCACGTCATGGCTCTCCTCCACCCAAGTCCGCATCTCCGGTCCCATTGACCCGCAAACCGTTGTCGCCCTGCCTATCTCCTACGACCCTGGCTGGAGCGCCTCCCATGGCGATCGCCCCGTCAAAGTTTATCGCGACAACCTTGGCTTCATGATGCTGGGCGCCTTCCCCAACCCCGGGCAGGACCTCATCCTCACCTACCGCGGTACCCCCGAACAGTACGCCTTCGCCGCCCTCAGCGCCCTCATCTGGCTCGCCGCCCTGGCTCGCCTCCGCTGGGCCTAGCTGTATCGTCACCCGCCCGCCCAATCACATGTTTGCCATGCAATCCCACGCTCCAAAACGCTAAACTATAGCTAATCTATGTCGAAAATGCGAATTGGAATCTTAACCGGCGGGGGCGATGTCCCTGGCTTGAACTCCGTGATTAAAGGCGTCACTTATCGCGCCAGTGAATTGGAATTTGAGGTGATCGGCATCCGCCGCGGGTGGGAAGGGCTCACGCACGTCAACTTCGAGGACCCCGCTTCGAAGTCGCGGTACATTCTGCCGCTGACGCGCGACAATACCCGGACCATCGACCGTACGGGCGGCACCTTCCTGCACTCCAGCCGCACCAACCCTTCGAAGATGAAGACCGTGCCGACGTTCCTCAACGTCACCGATTTTCCGGCGACCGAGCGCGAGAAGGACGGCCAGAAGTACACCACCTATGACATGTCCAAGCGGGTGATGGAGAATCTCCAAACGCTGAAGCTCGATTATCTGGTGGCCATCGGCGGCGACGATACTTTGAGCTATGCCTCGAAGCTCGATGCCCTGGGCTTCAACGTGGTGGCGATTCCGAAGACCATGGACAACGATGTCCGGAACACGGAGTACTGCATCGGCTTTTCCACCGCCGTTAGCCGCGCCACGGACGCCATTCAGCGCCAGCGGACCACAGTAGGCTCGCACGAACGCGTCGGCATCTTCCGCATCTTCGGACGCGACGCGGGTTACACGGCCCTCTATACTTCTTATGTAACTTCTGTCCGCTGCTGCATTCCCGAGCATCGCTTCGACTTGCCGCACTTACTCGAAGTATTGAAGCGCGATAAGGCGAATAACCCGAGTAATTATACGTTGGTGGTATTGAGCGAAGGCGCTGAGTGGCAGGGCTACCAAGTGCGTCACTATGGCGAAGCCGACGCCTACGGCCATCGCAAAAAGGGCAACGTCGGGGAAGATGTCGCCGAGGAAGTCAAGCGCGTACTAAAGGAAGAAACCATTGTCAGCGACCTGACTTACGACTTACGCTCCGGCGATCCGGACTTTGTCGATAAGATGGTCGCGACGACCTTTGGCAATATGGCCTTCGACACGATTCTCCAGGGCAAAAGCGGCCTGATGAGCGCCATCTTTCACGGCTGCTACGATATGGTGCCGATCCCCGACCCCAAACTGGGCCCGCGCAAGGTGGATGTGGAAACCATGTACAACGTGGAACGCTTCCGCCCCAATTACGCCAATAAGATCGGTTTGCCGATCTTTCTCACGAAGGCCTAATGGCCTGGTGGCACCGCCTGGTGGGACGGGCAGACCCTGCCCCTCTGGCCGAAATCCGCGCCTCGTTCGAAAACGGGGCGCATGACGAAGAGCATTTTCCGTCCACCATTGACCCACGTATTTATCATGTGAAGCTAGTGGTCGAGCACTTAGGGCCGGTACGCGCGGCGCTGGACGTTGGGGCAGGCAAGGGCCGTTTTGCCAGGATTCTGAAAGAGCAAAATCCCGACGCCCAGGTGGTCTGCTTTGACCTCGCGCTTGAAATGCTTCGCCGTGTGGACCCCAACTTACAAACTTGCGCCGGCAGCATGACCACCTTGCCCTTCGCCGACGGCGCGTTTGACGGCGTCTATGCGACGGAAAGCCTCGAGCACGCGGTAGACATCGAAGCGGCGGTTGCAGAAATGTGTCGCGTGTTGAGCCCAGGCGGCCGATTAGTGATTATCGATAAGAATGCCGAACACTGGGGTAAGTTGAAAACTCCGGCCTGGGAGCGCTGGTTCCATCGCGCGGAGTTAGAGAAGTTACTCAGGCGGCATTGTTCGCAGGTGGAAAGCCGGTTTATCTCTTATTGGGAAGATGTCGAGCCAGATGGTTTGTTTCTGGCTTGGCTCGCGGTCAAGTGAATCAGAACGTTCGCATCAAGAGTTTCTGCTGATCACGCCTCAGCTCGTCAATGGGCGGATTTGTCCACCCGAAGCGCTCGAAAAACCAAACGGATGACTGAATAGCAAGGTCAGCGGAGCTAGCGATCAGTTCATCGAGAGGAATCTCCCGGCGATACTCCAGCTTCGGCTCTGATGAGCCATAGTACTTGTCGAAGCTCCGATTGGAAGGCATCGTGAGTATTCGTCCGCTGATGCCGACAAGGTCGATTTCTAGCACCAGCGGTGAATCGAGCGCCAGTCGTTGCGCCAGCCGCGAGGAAAACTCCAACACTTCCGTAGCTTTGTATAAGATTTCGAATACATCCACAGGGCCTGTGGGCTGTGCCTGCGAAGGAACATCGTCGAGGTTGGTCCAAAGTCGTTTCTCGAAAAATTCTGGATTGCGGCCCTCCTTGAGAGCGAAGACATGCACCATTTGGCCGCTCTGAAAGAGGCGCCAATACTCTTGTTTGCCAGCGAAATCGCACCAGGAATAAATAGAGTCCGATGCATAGCCGCGATTTTCCCGATCAATATGAGGATAGTCCCATCCTCGCAAGGACACCGCACACTGCTCCATGACGTTCCAGCAGCGTTCCAGGCTAGGAATCCGATCGGCTTTGAACCTGGTGGGACGAACCACGACACTCCAGTGCGCTCCGGCGCGAATCGTGGCCTTGAGTTCTTCCGTTGCTTGACTGATGACCATGGTTAGTTCTCCTCCCGTTGCTTAGCGAACTTCGCGGCGTCACTCTCCCCATCATCGCCGAAGCTTAGACCCGCGTTGCGAACCCGCTGGACGAAGGCCGCCACTCCTCGATCAATTGCACGGTCTAGGATATCTCGCATTTCGAAGTGGCTCTTAACCTTGGCGGTTTCTGGCATCCGGCTTGACCGAAAGTAGAAAGCGCCTTCTTCCAGACCAAGTCCGTCTTTCCGGCAAAGAACGGGGAATTGTTGGAATTCTTGAACTACCAAGGCGCCAAAGGTCCGCCCCTCGATCTCGACCGTTCGCCATTCAATCTCTATTGGCGGATCGGCGTAGGCATTGATCGCCGCTCTAATGTCATCGGATTTATAGGTGCTAATTTCGGCGCCGGACATGCCAGATAGCGAGAACTCAGGGCCATTTTGGCTGACGCCGATGATGATTGTTCCTCCATCTCGAATGTTGGCCATCGCCAGGCAAGTGCGAATGAGCTTTGGTCGCAGTTCGGACCACTCCGCTGATCGCTTGTACTCCACGCTTGGTGTCTCCAATTGCTGCTGAATGATCTGAGTAAGGCGGTGTGATTCCTGCATGAATTGGCCCAGTAGGAATTACAAGTGTACTCCTTTCCGGATAATGTTGGCCGTTACGTGAAGCCATAAATCTTCATCGCGTTGCCATAACGCACGGCGGCCCGGTCGGCGACGGCGATTAAGGCGTTGAGCTGCTCGACGGCTTCGTCGTAGAGCTTCGGCGATGGGCCGAGACCGCCTTGCACCATGCGCGCCGTGCCGAACGCTTTCACCAGGCGACCGACGGGAGTGGCGAGGTCCGCGTAAGGATGCTTTTGCTTCGATGAATAACCAAGGCCCGAGAATTTGAGGATCGTCCGCGGCAATTCAGCCAGGCGCGCGACCTGGTCCCAGCCGCCGTCCTCGACGCCTGCGCGCCCCAAGTGGTCCAGGATCACATTGACTGGCACGGCCTTGGCTAATGCGGCAATGGCGGGGGCATGATGCGGCACGAAGTGCATTTGGACGGCGAGGCCGAGGTCGGCGCAGGCGCTCCACGTCCTTCGCATGGCGGGGTCGGCGAGGTCGCGATTCTTGATGGGTCCTGACTTCGACAATGGCTCGCCCGGCCCATTTACGGCATGTATTCGCAAAGCGACAATGCGCTTCGGCCAGCGCTTCGTGAGTTCGCGAAGCTTGGCGGGCGTGGCCGGATCGACGGGGTCAAAGAGGCAGGTGCCTTTGAAAAATCCGGCCGGTTTTTCGTGAGTGAAGCAGTATTCGAGATAGCGATGATCGTCCTGGTAGGGCTCCGGGTGGACGATGATGGCATGGCGGATGCGGTGGGTGGCGGCGAAGGTGAGGTAGGGCGCCAAAGGCTCGGCGGGCGGTTGGTAGGTGGCCGCAGGATGGTAGGGGAAGCGCGCGGGCTCAAAGAGATGCAGGTGCGCTTCGACAGAATCGGCCAACGGTGCGGCGAAAGGCGCCAGTAACAAAGTTCGGCGATTGAGCATCGGGGAGTTTCCTCTCATGAAGTCTCCATGCTATCTTAAAGAGACCTCCCACCCCTTGTGGGCGCGTAGCTCAACTGGCAGAGCAACTGACTCTTAATCAGTAGGTTGATGGTTCGATTCCATCCGCGCTCACCATTAAATTCAATCACTTACGGACTAGTGAATCCGGCCACTAGTCTCCACTGTGGGGGATTTTGTGGGGACCCCATCTAAATTCCTCTCGCTATCGCTTGGTTTCGAAGCTGCCTTCGGCTTGAACGAAAGCGCTTCCACCGCTGTCCGTTTCGCCGCCATGCGGATGTGCGAGTAGCGCTCCAGCATGGCCCGGCTCATATGCCCCATCAGGGCCAGCATGGTGCTTTCGGGTACGCCCGCCTCACACATTTTGGTTGCCGCCGTATGCCGCAAGTCATGAAGTCGGCATTGCACTCCCGCCGATTTCCTTAGCGCCGTCCAAGCCCCGGAAATGTCGGTAATCGGCTTCGTCGGGTCACGGGGCGTGGGCTTGCCGAAGGGGAATAGGAAATACTCTGGTTTCGTTTCGCCAAACCCTTTCGGTGAACCATGCCGCGTGCATGGAGAGGACTTCGAACAAATCGTCATTCAACGGGATTTGCCGGCCCGTGCCGCTTGCCGTCTTCGCCCGCCCCACGTAAAGCACTCGCTTCGTTAGATCCACCTGCCCCCATGACAGGCTAGTGATCTCGCCCGCGCGCATTCCCGTTAGCAGCGCCACGCGGAGGAAAGTACCCAAGGTCTGCGAGCGGTTGGGCGATTCCTGAGCCGCCACGGCGGAAAGCAGCTTGTCTTCCTGCTCTGGTGAAAGTGCAATGCCGACGTCTTTCCGCTCCTCAAGTTTGCGGACCTTGGGCCACAGGATTGACCATGGGTGGCCCACCGCGCGACTCAGTTCCCCCACCTCCATGTTGATCGTCCGGCCCGCTACCTTTTCGCTCAAGCGGGTCTTGATATAGTCGCGCACCGCATCTTCGGTCAGGTCCTGAAGCAAAGTGCTGCCCAGTAGCCGCTTCACGTGCGCCAAGCGCCCATTGGCGAACGCTACCGACTTCGCCCGGTGGTTGATCGAGTAGTGGGCCAGATACTTCTTCACCACACCCGCTACGGAATTGATGCGATTCTCCCGCTTCTCCACGGGTAAGCCCGCCAGCGTCTTTTCGAGTTCCAACCGCCGCGTCCGCTCAGCTTCAGTGGCAATGGTCTTGCGGCTGGTCTTCGCTGATTCGCGAATCCGCCGGCCCGCAAAGATGAATTCGTACCACCAGGTATTTCCACGCTTGAATAAAGCCATGTTACTCAGCCGCCTTTCCGTTTTCGAGTTCCTTCTTCAATTCCGCTTGCCGGTCCGTCGGCAACGCTCGAACCATGCCCGGTCGCATTTCGCCCTGCCCGCGTTCGCTTCCTTCATTTTCCTAGGTTCCCAATCTTGGGGGATTTCCCCAACACCGAACCTTCGAAACCTCCAAAACATGCCCCGGCTCCGCTCAAGGTAAACTGAGCGAGTTGTCGAGTTACTACTGAGCGAATGCTGCTACCACCTGCCGCCAGTCAGGAAGGTGAGAAATGACGTCAATCAAAGACCAGGATGGCAGGCCGACCAAGATAGACCGCAAGGCGGTCGACCTGATGTACGGGAAGGATCTGAAAGAGGATTACATTCCGCCGATGCCGGAGGACGTGGGAGACCGAGCGGCGATCCTCGCGGCGGCTCGAACGCCGGAGCACATCCGGGCCGTGCTCCGGGCGTGGTACCCGGAGAAGTTTCCGGTAGAACCATTAGAGCCGTAGGGTATGTGCTGTACTTAAATCGCTCTACGGCCAAGGCAAATCGACACACCCGAGAATAGGCACATGACGGTAAACCGCATGGCATATCTTCGGATCCAGTCGTCGTCGAAAGCCATTCTTACGACAATGGCGATTGCGACGAAAGCAAAGACGCGATAGTCGAACTTGGTCAGGTAGAACCTGAGTGCAGGGTCTTCTTGGCTCGACGACATTTCTCTTTCTCCAATCCTAGCCCCAACTTTAACAAGCGCCGCGAACTGGGGTTCGGCACCTGGCTCCTCGGCTCGATTGTTCAAATCATCCATTAGTTTGCCGAATTTCATAGCAAACACCTCTGCATCACCGCCGGTGTCACGGAATCGCGACATAGCTGCATAAACGGCTTCCTGGTAAACTCCGAACTCAGAAGCTGCGGTAAGCCGGATCGCAATTAAACGAATTGCGCGGCCTTTCTCAGTGCCACACAGCGCTGCCTCCTCATCCGTCGTCAGTCGCACGCCAAGTGCTTCGGCAAGAAGCGTGATTTCATCCACCGGCTTCTGTATTTCACCGTTGCAGACCCGCTCAATCCACAGGGCGGCCATTGTACTCGCGCGGTCCTCTATCCTGGCCAGAGCATCGAGGATGTCCCCGCTCCCAGCAGCACGTAAATCTGACCAGATCTGTATTCTTTCGCTCGGCGACAAGTTGGGAGAAGAAGGCGGAGTCGGATTGCTTCCGGCTGAAGAGATTTCCGCTACTCTCTCCGGGAGATTTCCTTCCCGCCACGCTCTCATTAGCAGTGAGAGATTTCGTTTTTGTAGCGGCGTCAGCGCTTCCAGTTTCGTTTTTAGCTCTTGAGATGACATCGGCTTCCCTTTCGTCTGCAAACTTAATGATATCCTCGACCGCCTGTTTCCCGGCAATGCGTTCGATTACGCCGAGGTACGCATCCATAAACCGCGTCATCTCTTCGGAGCCCATAGCAAGCTCCGTCGATCCCAATCCGGCCAGGATCTTCGAGGACATCTCATCCACCAAGACCTGTGGCACGTCCACGGCGTAGTCATCCGCCGCCATCAATCGGCGAGCCTGACCAGGAACCAACTTCTCCAGCGCCTCCGAACAATTTGGCCCTTTCGACGCGAGCGCCTGCGGTCGCCGGGGCGCCATTCCGCATTTCGGAATTTCGGCGTCTATCTTGCCCCATTCTGAAAGCTGATCGCCTTCCGGGAGCGCCAGGAAGCAAGGCGAATTGAGCAGCTTCAGGACTTGCGGGTTAGCCATCGGCTGAAAATTGCCGGGGCTTGATTGGCATAAACTGTTCAGATGCGGATAATTATGGTCCTATGCGCCGCTCTCGCGACACAAGCCATTTCGCTGGCTCAGAACGTTCGATCAGTTGATTGGATGAGCGAAGACGCTGACAGCTTCGAAGGGTCGTCGTTCAAGGTTTGGGCTGCTATCTGGTTATTGGCGGCAACACCGATGGACGTCCCAACTAGGTGGTCGGCTGGCTTAGGAGGCGTTGGAATGATCGCCTATGCCGTAGTTGCCTACAGCTTAAAGTGGCCTGACTTGAATTGGTGGTACTTGGTGGTAGACCTGCCGGTTGGGGTTCTCCTATACCGAAATCGGGAGTTCCTCCGCAACCGCTCGAACGCAAGCACTCACCAAAGTGTGTTCCCGAGAATCATCCTGCAGCACTCCATCAATGTCACACTGGCGCTTCTTTTAGTGTTTACGGTCTGGGCCGCGTCATGGGGGCTGAAAGTTGTTTATGCAGGCCTTTGATTTACTTAGAACTCGTCAGTGAGTCGTCAGTGGCATCCAACTGCTCTAGAGCTCGTTTGTCTCGGCCAGTAAACGAGACAACGGAGGACTTCGAGCAGGGCGGCCAAGCTGTTCCGCGCCCCCAGTGGCGTCCCGGCGGGATTGCCGGATCCGCCTTTCCCAAATGGGCGCGCCAGCCCATTCATTCAGCATCCGATTCCGTACATTCCAAGGTTCCGCCGGGTCCCGCTCCATCTCGGCCAGGACCATCATGGGGACTGGTTCACCTTCCGGCCGCCGCCCCTTATACCGCATCGGAATGCCGGCCCCATCCAGGTACCGGAAGGGGAGACGATCCGATCCGAGAGTGAGAAGCGCCGCGCGGACTTCCTGCCCGTCCAAGTCGCTCCACATCCCGATGGTTGCGCCACATTCAAGAGCCATGATGCGGACGCCCGCCCGGTTCAGCAAGGCGGACGCCGCCTCAATCTTGAGGGATAGCCCCGTTGAGTCACCCTCAAAACCTTCAAAAGCTGGTTCTGCGGGTTTTGTGGGTTCATGGTCTAGGACTTCCGCCAAGATAGGCGGCTTCCAATTGAGCCACCGCGCCAAAGGTGACGCGCTGCTCATTGCCAGACCCTTGGGTTCACTTCATACCGATTCGACGGACGCCCGCCGGCCGTTCCCGTGTCCAGGGATTCGGCCACGCTCACTAGCGAAACGCCGCGCCGGTTGAAGCGCTCCAGGAGTTCGGCCAGGTCCTTCACGCTCCGGGTGAGCCGGTCCAGCTTCGCAATGATGACGCAATCCACCGCGCCGGCATCCACCAAGGCGAGTAGCCGCGCCATACCCGGACGGCCCAAAGACTTCGCGGACTCGCCCGCGTCCACAATCACGTCCACCAGTTCCGCGCCTTGAACCACGGCCATGGCCCGGACCTTCTCCGATTGGGCTTCGAGCGAAACGCCGAAGTCCGCTTGCTTTTCCGTGCTCACCCCAACATAGCCGATTGCCTTCATAGCAACCATTATATCTAAACCCCCTATAGATAACAAGACTGAGCAATGGATAATACACCTAAACCGGGTTAAGATCATGGCATGGCGAAGAAAAAGCTTCCGCCCGAAGTCCTGGAGTTCTTCCGCAAGCAAGGCGCGAAGGGCGGCAAGATCGGCGGCAAACGATCCTTGGAAACGATGACGCCTGAAGAGCGTTCGGCCCGCGCCCGGAAAGCAGTTGCCGCCCGCGAAGCCAAACGGCAAATCAAGCCCTAGACCCGTCGCATTACAGGCCATCCTTGAAGTCTCGGCATTGGCGGATCGACCGCTTTGTCCAGTAGTTGCCAGCATTTACTTCTGGGTCGTAGGTTTCCATTCCCGTGCCAGGCGCTGGGCTTCCCCAACTTGTGCGGCTGTCATTTTGGTAGCCACGCTATCGCGACTATCAGCGTAAACCTTGCGGTCGTCTCCTGAAGCACGTGAAGCCAAGAGATTGAACCACATGTGCGCTTGAATGTAATCCTGCGGCACACCTTCGCCTTTTTCATATCCGATGGCCAGAAGGAATTGCGCACTTGCCTTTCCCTGGTCAGCCGACTTACGGTACCACTTGGCGGCTTCAGCGTAATCCTGCGGCAGACCTTTGCCTTGGTCGTACATCACGCCCAGAGTGGCTTGCGCACTTGCGTCTCCCTGGTCAGCCGCCTTGCGATACCACTTGGCGGCTTCAGCGTAATCCTGCGGCACACCTTTGCCTATGTCGTACGCCACGCCCAGATTGGCTTGCGCACTTGCGTCTCCCTGGTCAGCCGCCTTGCGATACCACTTGGCGGCTTCAGCGTAATCCTGCGGCACA
>ENA-ORBV01001597-ORBV01001597.1-microbial-mat-metagenome-genome-assembly--contig:-NODE-1597-length-50021-cov-7.491851_pt1 | contig 50021 bp, 61 predicted proteins | sample MGYA00237777_ERZ505514 | MGnify/ENA primary metagenome ERZ505514 (study PRJEB26160, sample SAMN06269048) | microbial mat metagenome | isolation source: Oligotrophic lake microbial mat | place... | reverse complement strand
TTTCAAGCAGAAGACGGCATACGAGATTCGCCTTAGTCTCGTGGGCTCGGAGATGTGTATAAGAGACAGTTTCTGGGGGTACTGGTGCTGCCGACAGTGAGCCGGTGGGGCGTCTTCGAGGTGGATCGATTTTCGAAAAGGTTGGGTTTGCGTGAGCCGGAGTTTTCCATGGCGGCGCGAGAGTTGGACCGCAGGCAGGATGACGAGCCGCAGCGGGCGGCGGGCGTGGAGGCCATCTTTCATCCGCTGCCGAGTGTGGCCAGCCGCATGGCGCGTTTTGGCGAGGAGCGGGCCGGGTGGGGAGCTTGGAATGCTGCGCGGTATGCGTTGTTTCTGGCATGGCCGTGTTTGGGCCTGCTGAGCCGGGCGGTGCATTGCAACGTGGGCCGGCCAGAGTTGTGGGTTTTTTTGCCGGTGGACTAAGGGGTTAGCGGGGGCTAGCGGGTCGTGCGGGCGGCAGTGACCCGGCCGACGATCTGTTTAAAAACAGCGGGGTCCATGCCGCTGCCTTCGAGTTTAAATTTGTAGGCGTCGCCTTCGAAGGGTTTCACTTCGAGCTGGTAGGGGTTGGGCAGGCGGATCTCCTTAATGGAGCGATACTCCCACCGGCGGGAGGCTTTGACGTCGCTGACGGATTCGTAGCTGAGCATGTCGTCGCCGACGAGGAGTCGCCCTTCGGTGCTGCCTAGGCGCTTGTCTTGGACTACCTGATAGGAGTTGGGCTCTTTGGCCGTTTTGGCTTGGGCTCCGGGGGCGTACCCTTCGGCGGTGGCGGCGGCGTTGGTCGCGGCGAACCAGGTGGTCACCGGAGAGGGGTCTCCACCCGTGGGAACGCGGAAGCTTAACTGGCGAACTTCGCCCGAACGGCTGCGAACCGTGTCGCGCATTTGGATGGTGATCTTGGGGCCTTCGGCGGTGAGCGATTGGACCGCGGAACGGGCAATGACAAAGGAGCTCTCCGGCTGCTGATCGTCGTAAAAGACGAGGGAGTTGCCGAGCAGGAGCAGCTTGCCGGTAGCGGTGCCGAAGGGAACCGCGTGTTCCACGACGATGGCCTTATTCGCGGTGGGTGTTTGGGCGCAGAGCGAGAGGGCGAGGCAGCTGAGCAAGAGGCGGTATCTCATTCGGATTCTCCTTGGTCTTATCTTAGCGGAGTCTTGGTGCTGTCGGATTACGAAGGATTGATTTGCAGGCACGGAGGTTGAGCGAGAATTCTTCTATGGCTGTTTGGGTTCGTTTGGTAAATGCTGCACAGGCCCGCGAGTTGACGCCGGGATTGGCTGGGTTATTGATGGATTGTGTGGAAGGGGGCGCTTCGGTCAGCTTTATGGCGCCTCTCGACCGGGAGAAGGCGGAGGCATTTTGGCTGGGTGTGGCCGACGGGGTGGCGGCAGGCGAGCGCTTGTTGCTGGTGGCCGAGGACGACGAGGGCCGTGTGGTGGGGACCGTCCAGGTGGTGCTTCGGCAGCCCGAGAATCAGCCACACCGCGCCGATGTGTCGAAGATGCTGGTGCACCGGGCGGCGCGGCGGCAGGGCATTGGAGAGAAGTTGATGCGGATGGCCGAAGATGCGGCCTTCCTCGCGCGAAAGACCCTGTTGGTGCTCGATACAGCCAGCGTTGACGCGGAGCGGCTGTATGAGCGGCTGGAGTGGGTGCGCGTGGGTGTGGTGCCGGGGTTCGCGTTGCTGCCCAATGGCTTGCCTTGCGATACGTGCTTTTACTACAAGTGGTTGGTGTAGTGCGTTGACTAAGCTCTAGCCTGCCGCGTCAGCGGCGGGTCACACTGCACAATCGCAACTTCGGTTAGGCTTAGCGGAGGCGGCGGCGGTAAAGGTCAAGCGCGAGACCGATGCACAGTTGTGCCAGGGAAGCATCGTAACGGGGGCCTTCGTCGCGCAGGAAGGCATGGGCGGCGTTCACTTCGTGCCATCCATAAAGTAATTGCGCCTCCTCAAGGCGGGCGTGGATCGTAAGGCGGCCTGCGAGGGGGACGTGGGGATCCTGACGTCCCCAGACCATGAGGAGCTCGCCCTGGATTTCGTGCGCTCGGGTGAGGGAGTCATCCTTTTTGCCTTCGCCCAAGGTGGCGGAATGCAGGTCAGTGGCGTAGAAGCAGGCCGTGGCTTGCACGTCATTTTGTAGCGCGGCGCGGAAGGCGAGGTGACCGCCGAGGCAGATGCCCATCACACCGAGGTGGCCATTGGATACGATGTGCAGATGGTCGAGCACGGCGCGGGCGTCGGTGTCGTACGCGGCCAAAGGCTTGGCGTATTTGTGGTGATTGCCGGTGTCGGCGCCGGCTTGGTCGTACGCCAGCACCGTGCCGGCCGGTTCGAGCTCATGGTAAACCTCGGGCACGGCGACGACGTAGCCATGGGAGGCCAGGAAGGACGCGGTGCGGCGGATGGGTCCCGTGAGTTGGAAGATTTCGGAATAGAGCACGAGTCCGGGGTAGCTGTGTGAGTCAGCGGGGCGGAAGAGGTACGTGCGCATGGGGCCGGTGGGCGTGGCGAGATCGATTTCGGAGGTGGTGATCGTCATGGGGCTGAGCTTCAGAGTAGGATGGATGTCGTGAAGATGCCACTACGACGGACTTTTTTAGCGGGATTGTGTGCGGCGCCCCTGGGTTCGGGAACCCTTTGGGCGCAGGCGTATGTGCCGAAGCAGAGTGACCGGCCAGAGCCCGCTGGCCCCGAGACCGGCTTCGTGTCGATGTTCGACGGCAAGAGCTTGAACGGCTGGGAGGGCGACCCTAAGTATTGGCGCGTGGAAGATGGGGCGATCGTCGGCGAGATCACTCCTGAAACCGTCGTGAAGAGCAATACCTTCATTATCTGGAAGGGCGGCAAACCGCGGGACTTTGAGCTGAAGGTGGACTACCAGATCACCAGCGCCGGTAACAGCGGGATCAATTACCGCAGTGAGGTGATCGCCGATCCTGTGACGCCTGCCAATCGGTTTGCCATGCGGGGTTATCAGTGTGACATTGACGGCAAGAATGTCTATACGGGTCAAAACTACGAGGAGAAGGGGCGGCTGTTTCATGCCTTGCGGGGGCAGGTGACGCAGCGTGTGCCGGGGCGGAAGCCGGTTCTGCTATCCACTTTTCCGGATCCGAAGGAAATGCTGACGCCGGAGTGGAACGCGGTTCACTTGATCATCCGGGGCAATTTGCTGATGCATATGATCAACGGGCGGCTGATGTCGATGGTGATCGATGACGATTTGGCGGGGCGGAAGAGGGAGGGGGAGATTGGCGTGCAGGTACACGTGGGTCCGCCGATGAAGGTGATGTATCGAGGGTTCCGGTTGAAGACGCTCTAAAGCGACGGGACCCGGCTGCGATGCCCGCCGGAGCCGCTGTCGTCCATCAACTTCCAGGCTATGAAGATGTACAGGAGCACGAAGATGAGGTCGCCCAGTTCCATGGTTACCCAATTCTAATTTGAGGTGGCGGGAAGTGACAAGGACGGGTGGGTTCAATTTCAAGGGACGTTGGTTCCAGTACCATGGTTCTGTGCCATAGAAAATGGTAAATGGCATTAAAAAATGGTATCGTGGGGCAATGACTCTTACGATCGATAAAGCTGGCCGACTCGTGCTTCCCAAACCCATTCGAGACCGGTTGGGCTTGCAAGAGGGCGGTAAGCTCGAATTGCTCGATACTCCGAATGGGATTCTCCTGCGGCAATCCGAAGATGAACCGTCTCTGGTAAAGAGAAACGGCCGGTGGGTCTTTCGAGGGCAGCTGCCTGAAGGTTACGACGTGCTGCAGGCCGTGCGGGAGATGCATGAGGAGCGGATCGGGAAGATCGCCGGGTGAAGATCTATTGCGATACGAATGTCTTGATTGCGGCGGGCATTGAGGCGCATTCGCACCACCAGCAGGCCGTTGAGCTTTTGAACCCGGTGTGGAAGGGCGAGGTTTCGGCCTGCACCAGCAGCCACGCGATTGCCGAATATTTTGCGGTGATGACGCGCCTGCCGTGTCGGCCCAAGATCCATCCCGCCGATGCGGACCGCATGCTGCAAGACGACATTCTGCCCTTCTTCTCGTGGGTTGAGTTGAGCGCTGAGGAGTATCGGCAGGCGTTGGCGATGTGCCTGCGGGCGAATCGGCCCGGTGCGGTGATCTTCGATGGCCTGCACCTCCTGAGTGCCCAGAAAGCCGGTTGCGATCGGCTCTACACCTTCAACGTGAAGGATTTTCGCGCCTTGGCCGCGCCGGAGTGGCAGAGCAAGATTGTGACCCCGTAAGTAAGGATTAAAAATGGCACGGAAATATGACGTAATCGTGGTGGGGTCTGGCCACGCGGGGTGCGAGGCGGCGCGGGCTTGTGCGCGGATGGGGCTGCGGACGGCGATGGTGACGATGAACGTGGACTTGATCGCCCAGATGTCCTGCAACCCCGCCATCGGGGGGATCGCCAAGGGGCATCTCGTGCGTGAGGTCGACGCGTTGGGGGGGGTGATGGGTGAGGTCACCGACGCGGTGGGGATCCAGTTCCGGTTACTGAACACTTCGCGGGGCCCGGCGGTGTGGTCGCCAAGGGCGCAGTGCGACAAGAAGCAGTACCGGGTTCACATGAAGCAAGTTTTGGAGCAGGAGCCCAATCTACGGATCTTGCAGGGCGAAGTCTGCGGGGTGGTGCTTAACGAGCATGCTGGCCGGCGAACAGCGACAGGCGTAGCTCTGCACGACGGGCGGGAGCTCTCAGCCGGGGCGGTGATCATCACTACGGGGACCTTTCTAAACGGGCTGGCCCATATTGGGGAGCAGACCTATGAATGCGGCCGAAATGGCGAATCGCCGGCGGTTATGCTCGGGAATCAGCTGCGAACCCTGGGGCTTCGCTGGACGCGGTTGAAGACCGGTACTCCCCCTCGGCTCGATGGGAGGACAATTCAGTGGGATCGCTTCGAGCCCCAGCCCGGCGACCCGGTGCCGACGCCATTCTCGTTCCTCACCGCGAAGATTGACCGTCCCCAGATCGACTGCCACATCGCTTACACCTCACCCGAAGTACACCGGCTGATCGCCGAGAATGTGCACCGTTCGGCCATGTACTCTGGGCGGATCGAAGGGATCGGGCCGCGCTATTGCCCTTCCATCGAGGACAAGATTGTGAAATTCCCGGATAAGGACAAGCATCAGCTCTTCCTGGAGCCGGAAGGCCTCGACACGAACGAGGTCTATGTGAATGGTATGTCGACGAGTTTACCGTACGATGTGCAGGCGCAGATGCTGTCTTCAATTGAGGGCTTGGAGGATGCGGAGATGATCCGCGCCGGCTATGCCATCGAATATGACGCAATCGATGCCCGGGAACTTAACCACGGCCTCGAACTCAAGCAAATCGACAGTCTTTTCCTGGCCGGCCAGATTAACGGGACTTCGGGGTATGAAGAAGCGGCTTGCCAAGGCATCGTCGCGGGGATCAACGCGGCGAGGAAGCTGCAAGGTCTGCCATCGATGGTAATACCGCGGACCGAAGGGTATACGGGGATCCTGGTCGACGATTTAATCAGCAAAGGCGCCGATGAGCCTTACCGCATGTTCACTTCGCGAGCAGAGTTCCGCCTTCACCTGCGGATCGACAACGCGGACGACCGTTTGACCCCGGTGGGTCGTGAGATCGGCCTGGTGACGGATGCGCGCTGGGAGTTATTCCAAAAGAAGCAGGTGCAAAGGGCCCGCCTGGAGAAGTGGCTGGCGGAGACGAAGCGGGGTGGGGAGAAGCTAGCAGTGATGATCAAGCGGCAGGGGATCCGGATTGAGGACTTCCGGCCGGAGATCGTAACGATGCTCGGCGAGGAGCCGGTGCATGGAGTGATGACGGTGGTGGAGACAGAGATCAAGTACTCGGGGTATTTGGCCCAACAGGAGCGGCAGATCAAGCGGATGAAGGAGAGCGGGGGGCGCTTAATCCCCGACGACTTTGACTTTGCCGGGATTCCAGGACTGTCGACCGAGGTAAGGACGAAGCTGGAGCTAGTGCGTCCGGAAACCTTGGGTCAGGCGGGCCGGATTCCTGGGGTTACCCCGGCTGCGTTGGCGGTCCTGGACGTCTATCTGAGCCTGCGGAGTCATGCGAATGCGAGTTGAAGACTTCCGCGCCCTGGTGGCGACGCGACTATTGGGGTTGTGGGATGTCGATGACGACGCGTTGGTGAAGTTGGCCCGCCACCATGAGCTGTTTGATCGTTGGAATATGAGGATGGACCAGACGGCGGTGCGCGACACTGGCGAGGCAGTGGAGCGCCATTACTGCGAAGGAATCCTGGCGGCGGCCCATATCCAGCGAGTACATGTTCCACGTGGAACAAAATTAATTGCGGACATCGGTAGCGGCGCAGGATTCCCAGGCGCCGTGATCGCAGCGATTTTGCCCCATCTCATCGTTCATTTGGTTGAGTCAAACCTGGACAAGGCACTCTTCCTCCGCGATTCGACACGAGGATGGCCTAATGTCAAAGTGCGTTCCTCCAGGGCCACGAATCTGCCAGACCGTTTTGACCTTCTGGTCGCCCGAGGGATGTCGAATCGAGAGATTCTGGCCCTCATGCCAAAGATGGCCCAGGAAGCCCTACTCATGACGACCAAGGCTGAGGCGGAGACCCTCGAAGAGGATGCAGACTTCACCTTTGGCTTACCCGAGCCCATTCCCTGGGCACCGTCGAAGGTCCTCGTCTCCGTATGTTCCACGTGGAACATGCCCGAATAGATGTTCCACGTGGAACGTGCTATGCTGACCGAGCACCACCATGGCCCGCATCATCGCGATTGCGAATCAAAAAGGCGGAGTCGGCAAGACCACCACGGCGATCAACCTCGCCGCCTCGCTCGCCGCCAACGACCTCCGCGTCCTCCTCGTCGACGCCGACCCTCAAGGCAACTCCACTACGGGCGTCGGAATCGACAAGCGCAGCCTTCGTCACACCACTTACAGCGCATTACTCAATTCAATTCCCACCGCCCAAATCATTAAGCCCACCGACTTCGAGGGACTCTTCATCCTTCCCACCGACCAGAACCTCGTCGCCGCCAACATCGAGTTGGTTGACTCCCCAGACCGCGAGTTCCGCATGCGCCGCGCCCTCAACCAAGTCCGTGACCAATACGACTTCATCATCATCGATTGCCCACCGGCCCTCGACCTGCTAACCCTGAACTCCCTGCTCGCCTCCGACTCACTATTGGTCCCGATCCAATGCGAATTCTTCGCCCTCGAAGGCATTAGCCAGCTGATGGACACGGTCGAGCGGATAAAGGAAGCCTTCTCCCACGACATCCGCCTCGAAGGCGTACTGCTCACCATGTACGACGACCGTAACAACCTCACCCGGCAGGTCGCCGCCGACCTCAAAGAATTCTTCAACGACGACGTCTTCAAAACCGTCATTCCTCGCACCATTCGATTGGCCGAAGCCCCCAGCTTTGGCAAGCCCATCCTCGCTTACGACGTCTCAAACAAGGGCACGGAAAGCTACATCAAACTAGCCAAGGAGATATTGTCCAATGAACAAACCGCTCGACAATCGGCGGGCTCTCGGTAGAGGCATCGACTCGTTCTTCGGCTCGCGTACTTCAAGTCCCAACCACAACGCCGGCGCTGCCACGGCCCTTGCCCCCGAGGGCAACGGTCTCATGATGCTCCCGATCGAACGAATCGAAGCCAACCCCACCCAACCGCGTCAACATTTTGACGCCACCTCCCTCAAAGAACTCGCGGCCTCCATCTCCGCCAACGGCATCATTCAACCCCTAGTCGTCCGCCGCAAGGGAGACAGCTTCGAGTTAGTCGCCGGCGAACGCCGCTGGCGAGCTTCTAAGATGGCTGGATTGCTCGAAGTTCCCGTCGTGGTGCAAGAGATCGCGGACGACAAGGTACTCGAGATTGCGTTGATCGAAAACATCCAACGCGCCGACCTCAACCCAATCGAAACGGCGATGGCGTTCTCTCGCCTGGTCCGCGAGCTCAATCTCAGCCACGAAGAAGTGGGCGAACGAACCGGCAAGGAACGCGCCACGATCACCAACTTCCTGCGGCTCTTGAAACTACCCGACGATCTCCAGCAACTGGTCGCCGAAGGCCGACTCACTATGGGCCAAGCCAAGGCCCTCCTTGGAATCGAGCACCCGGAACAACAGCGCGCTCTCGCCCAAAAGGCGATGCAACTTGGCCTCAGCGTCCGCGCCGTCGAAAAGATGGTGCAGAACATCCTCACGCCACCCGAACCCGCGCCCGAAACGGCGCCCACTCCGGTGGATCCCAACGTGGCAGCCGCAATCGAAAACTTCGAGCGGGTATTGGGGACGCGGGTGAAAATTACACCTACTACCGAGAACCGCGGCAAAATCGAGATCGAATACTATTCGCAAGCCGAACTCCAACGAATCTACGAACAAATTGTTGACTAAGCCTAAGTCATAGATACTAATACACTTACAGCGGTCTTCGGGCTACCCCTAAGAACCGATGTCCTATTGTGCACCAGGAAATATCCGATAAGTTAAAACGGACGGTAGCCCCCGCGCGTCTAACACACTGACAACAAACACCCGAAGGATGCCGGACATGTCACCAGCTGGACTCACCCTCAACACGCTCACGTCCACCCTGGGGACCGCTGCCGCTGCAGCCACTCTAGCAGCTGCAGTTTCTGCGGTTAGCATTACGGCGGAAGGCAACCGCATCGTGCTCAACTATGCCGACCTAGGCGCCGCACTCGAACTCTGGAGACCTTGGGGATCGGCCGCCAAACGAACTATGTTTCTAAGCCGTTTCGAACAAATGTTGCAACGCCTGAATGTGGGGGTCGAATTGCGCGTAGAAGGCAAGCACCTCGGTGGCTTTGGACCCGGAACGCAACCCGGCCTCATCCGACGGCTGATCGCCTGAATGAAAGCCCTCATACTCACCGTACTGGCCTACGCGGCCTCGGCCGAGGAACTTCGGCTCAATTACATCACTCCAGAACAGCTCAAAGAGTGGGTGATGGAAGCACCGGCGAAGAATATTGAGCGCATGGAGAAGATCCGCAGCCTATTCCGCCGCGTCGGCTGCGAGCCCATCGAGCAGAAGGTGAAGGGCAGCAAATTACCCAACCTACTCTGCGAGATCCCCGGACCCGAAAATGCCATCATCCTCATCGGCGCGCACTATGACAAAGTCGACAAGAGCCAGGGCGTCATCGACAATTGGACCGGAGCCGCCATCCTGCCAGCCATTTACCAAGCCATTAAGCCCCCCGCCGATGCCCCCCGCACGCACAAGGTGATCTTCGCCGCCTTCTCCGACGAAGAACAAGGCTTGGTGGGTTCGCGCTCCTATGTCGGCAAATTGCCCAAGGGCGATCGCGAACATTACCAAGCCATGATCAACATCGACAGCGTCGGAGCCAGCCCCCTCAAGATATGGGGCGGCCGGAATGATCCGCGCCTCACCCAACTCCTCGAAACCGTGGCCCAGTCGATGAAGATGAAGATCGGCAATGTCAATCTCGACAAAGTGGGAATGGGAGACTCATTTCCCTTCCGCGAGAAACACATCCGCTCTATCGATTTTCACTCCCTGGATGCGGACACCTGGAAATTACTGCACACGCTCAACGACAATGCCCAGGCCCTTAAATTCCCCGATTATTGGGAAACCTATCGCTTACTAGCCGCCTACGCCGACTATCTCGACCGCAACCTTACGCCCGCTCCGCCAAAACCTCAGTAACCCGCAGGCCCTCCACCCGATAACGAATTAACTGCCCCACCGCTACCGGCAAAGCCCGGCCCGGCACGTAGCCCTCCACTTGTTCGAATTGAAAGGGGTGCGTACTGCGTCGATCCACCGACGCCAAGTAGCCCCAACCCACCGCCAAATTCAACCGCAACACAATTCCTGCATGACGCATACCGTCAGCATGAAGCATGGACAGCAAAACGTCACTACAACCAAACACCCAGTACCTCGCCACCGTCCTGGTACCGAGGCATTAAGCACAAAAACAAATCATTAACTGGACCCACCTCACCGATAAGCACTCTCAAGGAGGCTGCCATGCGTATCGACCTACCCAGCAGTAACTATGCCGATAAGTCCAGCTCCCCGTCCCAACCCGAGGGGCAAGTTCAGCTTGCAGAGAGACGAGAGCTCTTACAGTCAGTAAAAGAATTGGAGGAGGCCAAAGTGGCGGGAGAAGGAAACGAACTACGTCTGGCCTTAGACCGCGAAACCAAACGGCCCGTGGTCCGCATCGTAAATCGAGAAACTGGAGAGTTGATCCAGCAGTTTCCAACCGAAGAGGTAATCAGGCTGGCACAACGCCTGAAGGCCAGCCGCTAAACCCCATGAGCTATTCTGATCACTACCTAGAAAATCGAGTCCTATCCGCGAGTCCGGTGGAACTGGTGCGCATGGTCTACCATGCCGCCCTCGAAGCCACGGCGGCGGCCCGCAAGCACTTCGCCGCCGGCGATATCGCCGCCCGCACGCGTTCACTCAATCATGCAGCGGAATTAGTCACGGAGCTGGTCACCTCGCTCGAATGCCCGCCGGACCCCGAGGGCGCCAAGCTGGAAAACAACCTACGAAAACTTTATGATTACGTGCTGCACCAGCTTGCGCAAGCGGCCATTGAGCAGAGCCCGCTGCCTCTCGATCCGGCGGATCAGGTGCTACGGGAGTTGCTCGAAGGATGGCACGCGATCGAGAAGAATCCGGTGCAGCAACCCGAGTCGCACGCGGCCATCAGCGTCAGCGCCTAAACCACTACTTGCCCATGTGGCATTCAGCGTGAACTGCCTGCACGGCCCGCTCGAGTCCGTCGCGGCGCACGACGATCGCAATCGTGAGTTCGCTCGAGCCTTGCGCGATGGCGATGATGTTCACCTCATGGCGCGAAATTGCCGTAAAGATACGCCCAGCGAGCCCTTTGCTGCCTTGCATGCCTTCGCCCACCACCGCCAACAGCCCAACATTTTCGTCTACCTCAATCGGACGCAAATAACCATGCGCCAGCTCCAGCGCGAAACTCGACTCAATCGCCGTCATGGCCATCGACAGCTCTTCCTTCCGCACCAGGAAGCAAAAGTTCTGCCGGTAGCTCGAGCTCGACAGCGCGAGCAGCTCAGCATTCACCCGCGATAAAGCATCCAGCGCCCGGGCCATGATCGCCGCGCCGTTCACTTCCGCGCTGGCCGGTTCAATCGACACCAGCGCCACATTGGCCATCGAAGTCACCGCCCGCGCCCCACCGGGCGAACCGATCACCGGAACAATCTTGGTGCCCGGGGTCCCCACGTTGAAGCTGTTCTTGCTCCACACGGGAATATTCTTTTCAACCAACGGCGCAAGCGTCCGCGGATGCAGGACCTTGGCTCCGTTGTAGGCCAGCTCCGCGGCTTCCCGATAGCTCACTTCGGGCAAAACGACGGCATCTTTCACCAGGCGGGGGTCGGCACTCATGATGCCGTCCACGTCAGTCCAAATCCACAGTTCCCCCGCATCGAGCGCACCCGCCAGGATGGAGGCGGAGAAGTCCGAGCCACCGCGCCCCAGCGTCGTCGCACGGCCATCGAGCGTCGCCCCGTTAAATCCGGTAACCACAGGCAAAATCTTCCGCGCCAGCAACGGACCCAGCACCGTCGCGCACTTCTCCCGCGTCGGATCGAGCAATGGCGTCGCGTTACCGAAGCACGTATCGGTGACGATCACCTCCCGAGCATTCACGGCCTGCGACGAGGTGCCGGTCGCTTCGAGAAACGACGCGAGCAGCATGGCGCTCAAACGTTCGCCAATGGCGACGGCTTCATCCACCGAGCGCGGCGGACGCTCGCCCAGCAGCAGGATACCACCCGAGATGCGCTCAAATTCCTTCAGCAGGCCGTCCACCTTCTCCAGCGCCGAAGGCAAAGCGGCCGCGGGCAAAAGCTCCCGCGCGGTCTGCTCGTGGCGTTCGCGCAGATGCGTGGCGTGGCGCTCGACGCCTTCGGAGTCGCCCGATTCGGCGCAGCGCAACGTCTCGAGCAAAGTGTCCGTCACCTTGGACATCGCCGACACCACCGCCACCGTCGGCCGCAGCGCCTTCTGCTCCACGCAAATCTCCGCGGCCACTTTGATCCGTTCGGCAGTGCCCATACTGCTCCCCCCGAACTTCATCACCAAAAGACTATTCGACATGCTGACGAGTAAGGCTCTTTCCATTCGAAGTACGCGCCCTCACGACGCGCAAAATCTCATCTTCCACCTCGAGCGGCGAAAGCGCACTGGTATCGAGATAAACGGCATCCTCGGCCTGCCGCAGCGGCGAATGCGCCCGGGACCGGTCGCGGCTGTCGCGCTCTTCGATTTCGCGCACCAGGTCGTCAACGGAGCACTCCTGGCCTCGTTCAGCAAGCTCAAGCGCCCGGCGATCGGCGCGAATGCGCGGATTGGCGTCCAGGTAAAACTTCACCTGCGCTTCAGGAAAAACCACCGTGCCGATGTCGCGGCCTTCCATCACCACGCTGGTGCTCTCGCCCAACTGCTGCTGCTTTTCCACCAGCGCCCGGCGCACGGCACCGACGGCAGCCACCTTCGATGCCGCCTCCGAAATGGACGGCTCGCGGATCGCGGCGCTCACGTCCTCGCCGTTGAGCGAGATCTTGCCCGGGCCATCCAGCTTCAACTCCGCCGATACTGCGAGCGCTTCCAGGCGATGCATGTCGTCAAGCGCGGTGCCGGTACGCAGGGCCCACAAAGCGATCGCCCGGTACATCGCGCCCGTATCGATGTAGAGGAAACCCAGGCGTTCGGCTACCGAACGCGCAATGGTCGACTTCCCGGCGCCCGCCGGACCGTCAATGGCCACGATGATGATTTTGTCCATGAATGAGAAAGCTAACTCCCCATTATCCGCTAGAATTGGGGTATGCTTCGTAAGTTCATTCTTCTCTCCGCTCTCGCCGGTTCCCTGATGGCGCTCGAACCGAAAGTCGTCACCGAGGCCAAAGCCATGACCAAGGCCGGCCAACACCCCGAAGCGATCGCGGCCCTCGAAGCCGCGCTCAAGACTTCCCCTAAGGATGCCGCCGCCATCAAGACCGCCCTCAGCAGCTCTTACCTCGCCATGGCCGACGCCAACATGTTCAACGACGCCCTGCCGCCCATGCGCAAGTACCCCGCGGCCTTGCGCGCCTACCGCAAGGTGCTCGACTACGACAAGACCAACGCCAAAGCCACGGCCAATATCAAGACCATCGAAGATATCTACAAGTCGATGGGCCGCCCAGTTCCCCAGTAGGCCCGGCGGTACGGCCCGCGACAAAAACATCCCGCCGGATCCCAGCCCACGCCGTAAGGCGGGGGAGCCTTCACCATGACGCTGGCAAGCTTTGAACAACTGGTCTCCGACGCCCTGGCCACCATTCCGGGCCACTACCGGGCTCGCATGCGCAACATCGTCCTGGTGGTCGAAGACCATCCTCCTCAGCCAGGCCTCTTAGGCCTCTACCAAGGCCGCCCTCTCACCGAACGCAGCGCGCAGGATGGTTTTTCGATGCCCGATCAGATCACTATCTACCGGGTCCCGCACGAGCGAATGGCCCGCAACGCTCAACACCTGCGGCGAATCGTCACCGAAACCGTGTGGCACGAGATCGCGCACTACTTTGGGATGAACGAGGAGCAAGTGCTACGGGCAGAGCGCGCGCGAACCCGGCGACGGTATTCGCGGTGAGACGGCTGGTTAACTATTTCGCCAATCCGAACCGGGCATGATCCTTTTCATAAACTCATCAAATAGCGGGACCGTAAAGGCTGTATCGCCGTGGCTGGGGCTCCAAACCATACCTTTGTTGATAATCCCCTTGCGAGTAGGCCCAAGCAGATTTACCGCGCGGCCCAATTCGGTGGCAATGTCTCCGGAGCGATGAGGACCGGGGCCTAACTCCGCCATCGCACGCAAATACCGCTTCTCGGACGGCGTCAGCCGATCAAAGCGTACCAGGAAGAAGTTTTCGTCCAGAGCTGCCACTGCCAGAGCTGCGGCAGCGGTGACGTCAGGCAGGGTGATGGGGCTTTGCGCAGCCATATCCCAAGCGTGCTTACCCCACTCTTGGAGGAAGTATGGATAGCCTTTCGTCGCGCTCACGATCTCAGCTACCGCCTCCGGTACCAACTCAACGCCAGCATTATTTGCCGGTTTCACGATCGCGAGTTCCGCATCCGCGGGATTCAATGGGCCGATAGTCGGGAAATCGAAAAGACGCTCCGCGTAAGACTTCGCATTCCCGGCCAAAGCCCTCAAAGTAGGAAGGCCCGCCCCGACTACGGTGAGAGGGAGTTTGTTCTGCGCGCAGCGATGGAGGGCAGAGATTAAAGCAGCAAACTGGTTTTCTTCCAGGTATTGCACCTCATCAATGAAGAGAACCACCGCAGTCTGCGCATCACGCGCGGCCAATCCTACCTCTTCCAGAAGCGCCGTCAAGTCAACCTCGAGATCTCCGTTGTCCGCCAAGCCTGGCTCTGGATCGAGATCGTACCCAACTTCGATGTCCGCATATTTGAATTTGAGCCCCTTCGCAAAACCAGCCAAGGCTCGAAGACCGCGCTGAGCGAGATTCTTCGCTTTCTCCACTCTGCCGAGGCGCAAAAGCACTTGACGAAGTTTGGGAGCCAACAGTGCGGGCAGAGACCGGTTCTCGGGTGCTTCGATCCAAAGCGTAAAGGCACCACTCTCCTCGGCATCCAGCCTCATTCGTTCCAGCAACACGGTTTTGCCGACCCCTCGCAAACCAACCATCAGGACGCTTTTCGCGGGATTGCCGAGCCGTATTCTCGCAATGGCGATCCTTACGTCATTACGCAGTTTGTCTCGTCCCGCCAACTCGGGAGGAGGGCTACCGGCACCAGGAGAGTAGGGATTCTTGACGGGATCCATTCGTTTAAACAGAGTTTATCATGGTTTATGTAAACTTTATAAGATCGCAAATATTAGTCAATATCCTACCCAACCGCCGGCGACGCGATGCGGAACGTTCCAGAAGAAGCGGTCCCTTTTGGTGAGGTTACTGCCCAGAGTGGCGTCGGCACTCATCGACGCCAGCCTCTATGCAGAGTTCCGCATAGAGCGCACCACCCTCCCGCCATAAAGCTGGATCGTTCTGGAAAACAGCCAAGGCACGCAGGGCCTTGGCGAGGTCAAGGCGAATCAGGCGCGGGGTGCTGCCGGTAGAGGGCCAGGGCTTCCCGATACCCGGCTTCGGCATTTTGGCCGAGTTCGGCATTCACATCCGCGAGATGGCGGATGCTGTGGGCCAGCTTGAGCGGATCGGCCTGGCAAGCGCGCAACAGCGCGACAGCCTCTTGATAGTGCCTTTGGGCCGAGGGAAGGTCGTGCATTTGCCACGCCAATTCGCCCATTCCGCGCAAGACATAGGCCCTTTCGAGGTCCTGTTCACAGGCATGCAACGCGCGACTGAGAACTTCATCGGCCACCGTTAAATCACCCGCTCTGCGCGCCGCATTACCTTGTCGCCGGAAGACAGACATTTCCTCTCGCCAAGATACGACCCTAGTTTAGCTTAGCGCCGCGCTAGTGATTACGGGCTTAAAGCCCGTAGGGACCGAAATAGCGCCTCGTACTGGCTGGTGACCGCGTCCCACGAATACCGCTCGCGGACCCGCCTCGTAGCCAGCCGCTGCCAATCCGCACGCTCTTCCGCGGACATCTCGAGGGCCCGTTGCATCACCTTCGGCAGCGTGTCAAAGGTAAAGGGCAACCCAATCCCGCCGGCGACCTCGCTGTTCTCCGCCGTTTCGAGATACAGAATCAGCGCACCGCGGCCCATGGCTTCGATCAGCGCCGGGTGCGTGCCACCCACCTCCGTGGCGTGGACATAGGCATAGCAGTGCGATTGCAGCTCCTGATAGCCGTCGCCGAAGATGTAGCCGGGCATGACGACCCGCGGGTCCTTCGTCGCGCGAATCCTCGCAATGTACTCCGCCGCATAAGGAGCATCGCCAATCAGGGCCAGCTTCATCGGCGTGTGTAAGGTCTCAAAGGCTTCGCGTACCAGCAGCGGATTGTTCTCCGGCTCAAAGCGGGTGACATAGAGGAAATAGCGATCGGGCTCGAGGCCGAGCGTCGGCAGGATGGCCGTGGATTCCACGCGCCGCGGCTCGGCACCGTACGGAATCATCGTCGAGGGGCATTGGTATTGGTCGCGGTAGTACTGCTCGATCGCGGCGGCGTCGGTGACGATGGCGTTCGGGCAAAAGGTCGCCAGCCACTCGGAGATCCGATACCAGGCCTTGGCCACCGCGTTCCACTTCTTGCGATGGCGTTCGAGGCCATCGACATTCAGGGCGACGGACATCCCGAATAGCCGCGGCAGCCAGCAGAAGATCGCATTGGCAGCATTGCAATAAAGGGCGACGTCCACCTGGTGCAAGAGTAAGTGCGCCGTGGAAAAACCCGTATGCGCGATGGTATCTAAGTACTTATGCCGAATCGTCGGCAAATAGCGTAGTTCGGAGCCTAAGTAAGTGGGTTCCGTGTGGCGTTCGCGGCAATAGACCGAGACCCGATGGCCGCGTTCGACTAAGCGCCGAGCCAGTTCGTCGGCGAAAGTCTCAAAGCCGCCATAACGACCGGGAATGCCCCGCGTGCCGAGGATGGCAATGTGCACCGTTTAGCCACGAACGGCGCGGGCGGCCAATTGCTTAGCTCCGCGCACCGTTTGCTTCGAAGCCGGCAGAGCCTGAGGCTGAAACTGGAACCACGCGGACATGTACTCGTCGGTGACGCGCTTGTGATGCATAATCCAGAGGCGCTTCTCCATCAGCCGGTTCCAGTTGCGCGCGACGAGCCAGAAGGCCCGTAAGGAAGAGTGCTCGCGGATCAGGCAGGCAGAAATTACAACGAGGTCGCGCGAAGTGATGGCGAACCAGTGCTGGCGATAAAGGTCCGGGCTGATATTCTTAATGCGCATCAGGAAGCGATTCTTCACCGAGTGCATGTTGATGACGGCGGGCAGAGCGTGGCGGTTCATTGGCAGGACGGCGCGCACGTGATAGCCGCGGGCATACGGCGTATAGAGGCACTTCCAGCCGAGCAGTTGGGCGCGCCAGGCGACGTCGGCATCTTCACGGTAGACAAAAAAGTCGGGGTCGAAGAATTCGCTGGGGCCTTCCCCATTGGGACCCGCGGGAATCGAAACGTCGTCGATCATCTCGCGCCGATAAAGCGCGGCGGCAGCGGTGGCGCCGAAGACGTACTCATAATTCATGTACTCGCCGTTGTCCACTTCCTGGCTGCCGCGGTCCAGGTGGCGGAGCATCGGATTGAAGTAGATGCCGGTAGAGTCGACGATCGGGGTTTCCGGCAGGTCGAAGGTGGCACTCATGGCCAGGAGTTTGCCGCAGACGGTGCCGATCTTGGGCTCGCGGTTACCGGCGTCAACGAGGGCTTGGAGAAAATTGGGAAGGAGGAGAACGTCCGGGTTGAGGGTGAGGATCCACTCGCCGTTGGAGAGTTGGATGGCCTGGTTTTGGGCGGCAGCGAAACCGACATTCGCATCATTGTAGTAAATGCGAACGTCTTTGAATTTATCCTGATCGTCAAACTGATCAAGGATGTCGATCGTACCATCGGTGGAGGCGTTATCGACGACGACGATTTCCTTGAGCGCAAACTTCTGGGCCAAAACCGACTCAAGACATCGCTTAATGAAGCGTCCACTGTTATAGGTCACGATGGTGACCGAGACTAGGCCGTTGTGAGTCATGAATCCCTATGAAGTTCTGCCACTCCGCTGGCCTCGCAACGTCCCCGGAGAACACGCCACGCTCGGCCCGCAATTTTTCCATATACGATGAGTGGCTCAGAGCTAAACCGGCTTAGCGTCCCAAACACCCCTCGCGGTATGGCCACCAGAAGTAAAGCTAACGCAACCCGGCGCTCGCCCCGTCCACCCCAGTGCTTTTTCGCGTACTTTAGCAGACTATCATACCAGTGCATCTGCTTGCAGCGCCACGACAATTTGTTCACCGAGTGACCGCCAATGTGGGTAGCCCTCGCGAGGGGTGTGTAGCGGATGCGCCAACCCGCTTGGCGCAGGCGGTAGCAAAAATCGACGTCTTCGAACCAAACGGGGTAGAACCTTTCATCAAAACCGCCCAATTGCTCCCAAGCCGAGCGCCGAATCATGAGGAATGCGCCCGCCGGCTGATCCACGTCCTGCTCTTGCGAGAGATCAAGGTCGAGGGCGCGATACCCCCGATTGAGGGGATTCGATGCGCAAACGCGGTTCAGGCCAGCCATTTCGAAGATCTGATTGGCGAGGGTCGGGAAGCGCCGAATCGTAAAGCCCGTTTGGGGGGATCCGTCGGGGTGTAAGAGGAGTCCCCCGGCGGCACCGATTTGGGGATCGTCAAAGAGAGCCGTCATGCCAGCGAGGCTCCCCTCTATCCGGCAATCGGGATTGAGCACGAGAACCAACGGCTCCTGAGTTATCCGGAAACCCTGATTCACAGCAGCGGCAAAGCCCAGGTTGGTGAGGTTCGCGATAGTGGCAAATTTTGCCGAGCCGTCGCTCGAAGCGTTGTCGACAACCACCACAGTCTTGGCTTGCGACCGACATGCGGCCAAGCACGCCTTGATCTCCTCGTCCGAATTGTAGGTAACGATGACAATGGCGGCTTTCATTTCGGAGGAGGGAACAGGCCGAAGTACATACGCCAGTACCAGTCAAAGCCTGTCTCCTTCTGAAGCCGGTATAGCTCCCGCTCGCTCTGTTGCAAAATCCGTCGAAGGGCCACGGGCTCAGGAATGTCGGGGGTGGCTGGCAACGGTTCACACCGTCCTTGCCACCAGGCTCGCCATTGTCCGTGCCGGGCAGCCAACATCGCCCATAGGATTTGCGAGAACCAGAGCCTGCACGTTGTGGGCCAATCGAGCCACTGGCCGAAGTGTTTTTGTATCAAAAGACGATGATTCCGAGTTAGCAACCGCACTGTGGCTGGACGCCACGCCCCGAGTGTCGCGCTGCCCTGATGGAGGGCCACGGCCTCCGGTTGATACTCACCGTCGATACCAGCCAAGGCGCAGCGAATGCCAAAGTCGACGTCCTCATAATAGGAGCCGAAGGACTCATCGAGCAGGCCCACCCGGTCAAAGACTTCGCGGCGGTAGAGCACAGCGGTCCAGGAGACGAAATTAATACTACATTGATAGTTGTATTGGCCCCCATCCGGCCGCCCACTACCGGCGCGCCACGGCATCGCCACCTGGGACAGCAGGTCCTGGGTGCCGTCCAGCATGTCAGTTTGATGATAACTGAGGGTCTTTCCCGTGACAAAGCTTGATTTCGATTTTAATAGATTTTCAAGCCAATCCACCCGTGGCTCGACGTCGTTGTTCAGAATCCCCACCCATTGGCCCCCAGCGGCGCGGATTCCCAAATTGACCGCGTGGGCGAAGCCCAAGTTCTCTGTAAGCCGGATCACGGTAGCCCGCGCGCCAATACCCTCGGCAGTTCCGTCGGTGGAGCCGTTATCGACGACAATCACCTCGTCGGGGGGACGGGTCTGGACTTCGAGGAGGTCTAAGAGGCGCAAAATGAGGTCACGCCGCTGCCAAGTGGGGATAACTATAGACACTGTGACCTGGGCTTCATTAATCGTCATGGCGACGGCTCAACACTATTCTAGCGGCATTCTACGTCCTAGTACCGGCAAGTACTTGGATTGCCTGTGGATTACGCTCGACACGGCCAGTCCCAGGACGCGAAACTGGCCCCCTCCCATCATCATTCTATTTGTATAGATTAATGTAACTGATAGATATCATTAGCCTTAAATTTTCCTGTGGATCTTGCTTGCATCTCTGGAATTTATGTTAGACTCAACAATCGATGGCGCAATACACAGCCGTTTACAGCGCCGAGATGAGCAGTTCGCCGCCCCCCCTCCACGAACGATTCTGTAGGTAGACCTCCCGCAAAAGAGCAGGCGCTATCCCAGTTTTTCCACAGATTGTGGAAAAACTGTGGGTATACTTATGTCGAGCCTTCTTAGAGACTGGAGATGGTGAATTTGACGGCAGGTTGGGGCACAAGGTGAGGGAATTCCGTAGCTAAAATGAACGTTTGGGACCAAATTAAGCAGGCGCTGTCTCTGCAACTGAGCACCGAAGGGTTTCAAAACTGGATACAGCCCACCACCCAGGAGTTGGTGGATGGGGACGTTTTACTCATCAGGGTGCCAAATGCCGAAACGGCCGAATGGATCGAAAAAGAGTACGCCGACTCGATCTGGACGGTGGTCCGCGAAGCTGGTCTGCCGTTCCGGCGCATCTTGTATCATCCCGGCACGCCCAACCCGAGTGCTCCCGCACCTTCTGCCCATCTGCATAACGGCGACGGATCGATCGAAGCCCTCTTTTCCGCGCCCACCATCCACCTAAATACGAAGTTTACGTTCGACAACTTTGTGGTGGGCAGTTGCAACCAGTTCGCCCATGCCGCCGCCAAGGCCGTAGCCACCACGCCCTCCAACTCCTATAACCCGCTGTTCATTTACGGCGGAGTCGGAATGGGCAAAACCCACCTGATGCACGCCATCGGCCGGCAGCTTCTCGACAGTTACGGCTCCCTCCGGCTGATCTACACCACCTCCGAGCGCTTCATGAACCAGATGATCAACTGCATCAAGCTGGATCGCATGGCGCAATTCCACGCTCACTACCGCACCGCCGACGTCCTGATGGTGGACGACGTGCAGATCCTGGCTGGCAAGGAACGGACACAGGAAGAGTTCTTCCACACCTTCAACGAACTCTTCGACCACCAGAAGCAGATCATTCTGAGCTCCGATTCGCCGCCCAAAAACACGCCCGGCCTCGTCGAGCGCTTGCGGTCACGCTTTGAGTGGGGGCTGATGGTGGACGTCCAGCCGCCGGACCTCGAAACCAAAATGGCGATCCTCGACAAGAAGGCCGAGGCCGTAGGCGTCCATTTGCCCGAGGACGTCCGCATCTTCATTGCGACGAAGACCAAAAGCAACATCCGCGAGCTTGAGGGCGCGCTCATCAAACTGATCGCCTACTCCTCGGTCACCCAGGCGCCGATCACCCTGGAGATGGCGCAGCACGCCTTGAAGCACCTGGCGACAGGGCCGGAGAAGCGGATCACGATCGACTCAATCATCCGCGCCGTAGCCGAACGGCAGGGCCTACAGCCGTCGCAGTTGAAGATCAAGTCCAACGAACGCAAGATCGCCTACCCGCGGCAGATCGCCATGTATCTCACCAAGGAACTCACCAACGCCTCCCTACCCGAGATCGGCCGCGCCTTCGGCGGCAAGCACCATACGACGGTGTTGCACTCGGTGCAGAAGATTGAGAACTTACGGCAGCGGGATGCCGAGCTAAACCGGTCGATTCATAGTCTCATTGACGCGCTGAACGGGTAATTATACTTTGGTATAATTATGGCATGTACACAACCAACCTACGCAAGGTCGGCGGCTCAATCATGCTGGCTGTGCCCCCAGCTCTCTTAGATCTGCTCCATTTACAATCCGGCAACAAAGTTGGCATCGCGGTCGAAGACGGTCGTCTGATTGTCGAGCCGCAGAACCGGCCGCGTTACACGCTTGACGAACTGTTGGCCCAATGCGACCCTACCGCACCCCTCAGCGAAGAGGACCACGCTTGGTTGAACGATCCGCCAGTTGGCCAAGAGCTCATCTAATGAAGCGTGGCGAGATCTGGTGGGTGAATCTGGATCCGACGATGGGGCATAAGCAAAGAGGCAACCGTCCAGTGCTCATCGTCTCGTCTGACGCCTTCAATCAAGTGACGCAAGTGCCCATCGTGCTGCCAATCACCAGTGGCGGAAACTTCGCCCGTACTGCCGGATTCGCTGTACCTTTAGCCGCCACGATCACCACCGGCGTCATCCGCTGCGATCAGCCTCGGGCGATCAATCTCAAATCGCGGGGCGCGACGAAAGTGGAAAGTGTTCCCACCTCCATACTCGACGAAGTCCTGGCCAAAGTAGCGCCTATTCTTGAATAAGGAAATCTGCGGAGATATCCGTCAGACGACTTTTGTGACAGGGTTTGTAACAGCGTCATCCACAGGCTAATCGCTTCAGGAAATTGAGTTGGGGTGAAGAGTCCACAGGGTGCGTGGTCCCAGACCCCTTCAGGCTGTGATTCCCGCCCTTTCCCCGCCGGTTTCGCCTGAACTTCGAGGGGCCGTTTGCACAGGGGTCCATCTGGCTAAGTGATGAGCAGCAATCCACTTGACCGGATTTCCACATTTCCACAAGACCGATGTCTTCTGTCTTCTTCCAGATAATATTTATCTAAAGCAAATAAGAAGAACAAGAACGCTCGCACGATTCGCCGTGAGAGCGATACACTGATAGATCACGGCAGGCAGCGAAGGAGCTAGCGGATGGAGTTTACGGTCAACAAAGCCGACCTCGTAAGAGAGCTCGGTTTAAGTCAAGGCGTAGTGGAGAAGAAGACCACGATTCCGATTCTCTCGAACGTGCTGCTCGAAGCCGGCGATGGCGGGCTGACGCTCACCGCCACCGATCTCGAACTCGGCATCCGCTCCACATGCCCGGCCAAAGTGAAGACCGCCGGCGCGGGCACCATTCCGGCCAAACGTCTCCTCGATTACGTTCGCCTGCTGCCCGACGCCGAAGTCACTATCAAGTTCATGGAGAACCAATGGGCGAACTTGACCTGCGGCCGGTCGAAGACGCGCATTGCCGGCATGTCGCGCGAAAGCTACCCGGAACTGCCCGTTACCCCCGAAAAGATCGTCGACCTGCCGGCCAGCTTGCTCGCCTCGATGATCACGCGCACCATCTTTGCTATCTCGAACGAAGAGTCGCGCTTCACTTTGAATGGCGCGCAGTTGATCTTGAAGCCCGATAGTCTAACCATGGTCGCCACCGACGGCCATCGCCTGGCCCTGGTGGAAGAGAAGACCCCCTTAGACAGTCTCACCGGTGTCTACAAGGCGCTGCTACCCAAGAAGGCGATGACTGAGATCCTGAAGCTGGCCAGCGACGCTGGAGCCGACGCCAAGATCGCTTTCTCTGGCGACGACAACCACCTATTCTTCCAATTCGGCAACCGCCTGCTACTCTCCCGCAAGCTCTCTGGCAACTTCCCGGATTACGAGCGCGTCCTGCCCAAGGAACACGCGCACTCCGTGAATCTCGCCAAGGACGAATTGAAGGCTACCATCGAGCGTGTGGCCCAATTCTCCGACGACCGCTCGCGCGCCATCCGCCTGCAAGTGTCGCCGGGCGAGGTGAAGATCTACTCGTCCCTATCCGAGACGGGCGAGAGCGAAGAGTCCATCCCGGTCGACTATGCCGGGCCGCAAGTGGAGATCGGCTTCAACGCCAGCTACATGATCGAATTCCTGCGCGCGTTGCCCACGCCCGAAGCCAAGTTCCTCTTCAAGGACGGCCAATCGGCGGGCGAGATGCAGCCCGGCGAACCGAGCGAAAAGCTCACCTATCGCTACGTCGTCATGCCGATGCGCATTTGACGGCTATTTGAGTTCTTTCGTCTTCCAGATTCCCGTACCCGTGCCGATGATCACCGTCTCGCCGACATCCTGAAACGACAGGAAGTCCTTGAGGTGTAAGGACTGTATCAACATAACTCAGTTTAGAATGCCCACTAGCCTAACGGCAGCAGGACCCGGAAGACGCTCCCCTGCCCCGCTTCGCTTTCGACCACGATGCGGCCGCCGTGCTCGTCGACGATCTTAGCGACGATGGCTAGGCCTAACCCCACACCCTCCTTCTTGGTCGTGAAGAACGGGTTAAAGATCGAGCCTTTGATGGCCGGGTCAATGCCGGCGCCGCGGTCGATGATAGCGACTTCGAGCAATTGCTTATCGGCGCGGGTCTTCAAGGTAACCACGCTGCCGGGCACCGACGCCTGGGCCGCGTTCACCAGTAGATTAATAAAGACCTGCTCGATCATCTCGGCGTCGACATTGGCGGCCGGCACATCGGGCGCGTAGTTCCGGACGAAGGTAATCGGAAACGAAGGGTACTGGCGCTCGATGTGGAGGATGGCACGGTCGAGCACTTGGGCGATGTCCTGGGGTTCGCGCTGGAGTTGGAAGGGACGGGCGAATTGCAGGAACCGGGTGATGAGGGAATTGGTGCGGTCCACTTCGCTCTGGATGAAGCCAGAGAGCTCGAGGGCGATCTCGTCGCCGGGGGGAAGCCGTTTGGTAAGTAACTCGGCCGAGTTTTTGATGGTGCCCATGGGGTTGCGCAGTTCATGGGCCAGGCCGGCCGTAAGTTGGCCGAGGGCCGCCAGACGCTCGGTGCGGCGCATGGCCTCCTCGGCTTTTTGTAAGTTCGTGTTGGCCGAAGCCAACTGCTCGGCCACCGCCTGATACTTGCGAGCCTCCTCTTTATTGCGTTGCGCAAGTTCGTAAGTCAGATAGCCGACCAGGCACAAAAACAAGGACCGCAGGCTCAATTCATGGATCTCCGGATCACTCAGAAACCAGCGGTTCCAATCGAGCAGCAGTAAGTAGGAGAGATAGCTGAGGATGGCGGTGAGCGTCCAAAAGATAGTGCCGAAGAGGCCCAAGGTGGTGGCCGCCGAAACCACGGGCAGCAGCAAGATCGGGTAGTAACTCGACTCGATCGAGTGAGTAACGCCGATCAGCAGATAGCCCAAAAGTAACTTGAAGAAGATCGCCAAATAGTTGCCAGCCGGCGTCTGAAAGAAAGCAACCCGCGGACTGACGATCTGGAAGAAGCACAGGCCCACCAGCAGCTCAGTCTCGGCCAGGTTATTCACGGGGCTCGCCAGATGCATCGCCGCGAATAGCAGCAGCCAAACCACATCCGCCGGCCGGATGTGCAGCCAACCCGGCAGGGTCATGTCCCCTCCGGAATCAACGCCGCCAGGTACTCGGGCGCGCGGGGAAAGACGGGCGGCTCAAGGTCCACTTCAAAGCCCTTGGCGGCCGGACGCACGACGCGGCCGCGCTTGAAGCTGGTCTCCTGCTTGGCCCAATTGAGCCCTTTGGCATGGAGTAAGTCATGCTTCTCGGCCGTCGATTTGCCGAGTAACTCCTCGTGCGAATAATGCGCCGCGGCCAGCATGTTCAGGCTATTGGCGGAGGCGTCCATTTGGCGCCAGATGAAGTAATCGATGACGTCCGCGCGGCGCGGAATCACCATCACCCGGGCGTCGAAGGTGGCCAGCGCAAAGACGCGCGCGAAGTGCGCGGTAAAGATACTCGCGGCAACGCTCACAATCTTCTGGACGTTGCCGTCAAACCACATCTTCTCGTGTTCGCTCGAGAAATCGGTGAGCAGGAAAGAATATTCGTCGCTCTGGCCAAAGCCGAGCCGGCAGCCAGGCATCTCAGCGGCCAGCGCGACGGCGGCGGTGTCGAGGGCATCGGCCAAACCACGGTCATAAGGCCGCGTGAGCCCCTTGGTAAAGGTGTGGAAGCGCCGGCCATCGATACGGATCACCAGGTGCGTGCGGCGCGGCAACTGGACCCGCAGAGCGTCCTCAAAGTTCCGCTTGATCTTGTCGCCCAGCTCGTCTTGCATACCCAAAATTGTGGCAGACTTCTAGGACGATGCGCCTGGTGCTCGACACGAACATCCTCATCTCCGCCTGCTGGTCGCCCGGGGGCCTCGAAGCCGAGCTCATCCGGCGCACGCTCTCCGGCGAGTTCACCTGGTGCCTCACCGAAGCGGTGCTGGCCGAGTACCGCGACGTCGCCCGCCGGCCCAAATTCGCTGACCGCGCGGAGTGTTTCCGGCAAATGCTCGCCGACCTTGCCCAGGCCGTTCTGGTCACCCCGGGGCCGAGAGTCGCCGCCGCCGCCGATGAGGACGACAACCGCCTCCTCGAATGCGCCACCGGCGCTCGGGCCGATTGGCTGATCACCGGCAACCTGCGCCACTTTCCGGTCGTTTGGCAAGGCACCCGCATCGCCAACGCCCGCCAGTTTTTTACTGAAGCCCTCGGCCGGCCACCGCGGGAGTCGCCGTCAGCAGGTCCTTGATGTAGATCAGGGCCGAGCCCTCATGGCCATGCTCGTGCACGACGCCAGAGAGCGCGAAGCCGCGCTTCTGCACCAGCTCCTGCATGGCGAGGTCGCTCTGCGGGACGGTGATCGAAATGCGGGGCGAGGAGCAGGAGTCGGCGAAGTAGTCCACCAACGCCCGGCCAATGCCGCGCCGCCGAAACTCGGGCCGCACGAAGATCCGGTGGATGACGCCATAGCCGTGGAACTCGTAGCTGAAGACACCGTAGCCGGCGATGGTCTCGTCGAAGAAGGCCACCCAGCAGCGGCACTCTTCGATCGCGCCCGCGACAAAGTCACGCTGGCGGAACTCGCGCATAGCGTCGAGGTCCAGGTGGCAGATGGATTCTAGGTCCTCGTGCTCGGCCGGGACGATGGTGCAACTGGCAGGCCAAGCCCGCTCCTCGGGGGAGGTGATTTGTAAGGTCATCGGTTTTCTTGCATCTCCTCACTGGCGGCAGCTAAATCTTCGGGCCGGCCGATATCGCGCCAGGCTCCTTCGATGGGGAAAATCTCCAGCCGATGGCCGGCGGCAATCAACTGCTCCACCGCCGACGTCAGCTCAAATTCCCCGCGCGGCGACTTCGTCACCCGCGTCAGCTCCGTGAACAGGCTGGGTCGAAAAAGATAGAGACCCGCACTGTTCCAATTAGTAGTGCTTTTTCCACAGGCAGGTTTCTCAATTATTTTTATTATTTTTTTCGAGGTGTCGCAATATACGGCAGCACCCTGGTAGGGGTCGGGTACCCACTTGACCCCGATCAGGGCTTCGATCCCGGGCTGGACAGATGCTTGAATGTCGCGATAGACCACGGTTTCGGCCAAAATATCACCGAAAGTGAGGAAAAACGGATCATTTCCCACAAATTCCTGAGCCAGAAGCGCGGCAGTGGCCGTACCGTTCACCTCGGTTTGGCGCACAAAGCCAAGAGGAAGGGAAAAACCGCCAAAGTACTTCTCGATGGCCTCGGCGCGGTAGCCCGTTACGATGAGCGCTTCCGTAATTCCGGCGCTTTCGAGGCGCCGCAGCAGGTGTTCCAGGATCGGGCGGCCGTGGAGCAACACCATCGGCTTGGGGACTTCGTCCGTTAACGCTCCCAGGCGGGTGCCGCGTCCGGCGGCGAGAATGACGGCTTTGGGCATAGGTCTATTGATATAGTAGGCGCATGCCTGTATCTCTCGCTGGTGAACGAGTTCTCATTGTGGGTGCGTCGAGCGGCGTGGGCCGTGCGGCTGCCGTTTTATTTGCCCGCGCGGGCGCCAAGGTCTTTGCCACGGCGCGCCGAGCTGACCGGCTCGCGGAGTTGACCGCGCAGTTGGCCAGCGAAGGCTTCGCCATCGGCACCTTCGCGGCTGATGCCAGCGTGGTGGCCGAAGTGGAAGGGATGGTGAACGCGGCCAAGGCCTTCCTGGGCGGCGTCGACATTCTGGTGCACTCCACCGGCACCAATACGCCGGACCGCAGCCTGAAGCGCCTCAACATCGACATCTGGAACCACATGATCGGCGTCAACCTCTCCGCCGCCTACTACGTCACGCAGGCCCTGCTGCCGGCCATGCGCGAGGCGCGTAAGGGTCATTTGATCTATGTCTCGTCGGTGTCGGGCAAGTACCCCGACGTGTCAGGCGCCTCCTATCAGGCGGCCAAGCGCGGCTTGGTGGGCTTTACCCATGCCATTCGCGTCGAGGAGAAAGAAAACGAGATCCGCACCTGTGTTGTCTGCCCGGGCCTGATCGACACGGAACTGATGGAGAAGCGCCCGGTGAAGCCTTCCGCCGAGCAACTGGCGCGCGCCCTCAAAGCCGAAGACGTGGCCGAGATCATTCTCGACGTGGCCAAGCTGCCGGCGCATGTGACGATCCCCGAATTGGATATTGTGCCGACGACGATTTAAGCACCACTTAGGCGATTCGCCAGTCCTCGATATCCTGGGCCTTCGCCGCCAAGTATTGGGTAGGCCTAAGACGGAGAGATACTCGGCGCCATCCTGCATCACATCGATTTTGCCGGTTGGGCAAGCCCTGATGTCGCCGGCGGCGATGCGACAAATTCCTTTTACAGCCAGCTTGCTGCGAACCGCTTTTCCCGTAAGGTACAACGAAAGCGCCAGCTCGCCGGGTCGCAGTAAAAAAGCTAGGGGACTAGGCTGCCGCCGAGTGCCGCCGAGTGCCGACGAAATAGACCGCGCTTCGATACCCTCGCAGGCCGATAGCCTCGTTGGGAACCGGGGGCCAAGGCGGAAATCCATTTGATGGTGTCAACAAGGTAATTCTCTCGAGCGTCGGCAATTTCCGAAGCGATTAGCTCGGAGCCTGATTTTTCCGAACGGTAAATCGTATCCCGGCCCTGGCCCTCTCGAAGCGTGAGCACGGCGGTTTTGTTGCCAACCACCCATCGGATTACCACGGCGCCGCAAAAGGCCGCGATGGATTCGATTCCCGCGATGGAGCGAAGTTCTTCGGCATCCATGGCCGCCTGTAGAAAATGTTTCGCCTTTTCGACTTTTCGACTGTCGCGGGGCTCGGGCGGTCATCTTCATCCACGCTCAACAAGAACGCGTAGGCTCTTTCGAGTTCGACCATTCGTTGGCTCACGAGTCCCCAATGTGAGGTGGTCCGACTGATCGTAACCATGCCGGAATTCATGCTTTTTCGGGATTTTCGGAAGAGCCGCTCAGCGCCTGTTCGTGCGCGGTCTTTGCCTGTTGAAGCATTCTGATGAGTTCTGGAATCAAGCTGGGCCGCATCACCACTCGCAGGACGAAGTCTTCGTAGTCTGCCGAAGCCCGATTGCCTTCGCCTGGAAAAAATGTACCGAACTCGAGGGCTAGCTCTTCCGCACTCACCCGGTAAGCGACCAAATTGCCTTAGAGCGTTTCCATCTCATTTTCCCCCAAGCCTTCGCCGGCAGAGGCGATTAGCCAGCGTCCCAGTCCAGATGAGGGGCGGGTAAAACCCCCGCCCCTCCAGAAATTCCAACTTACGAGAAGCTGCGCACGCCCGCGGCTTCGTCGTCGTGGACTTCAAAAACCGTGTAGAGCTTGGTGATCTGCAACAAGTCCTTCACGCGCTTATTCAAGTTCAGCAACTTCATGCTGCCGCCAGCGTTTTGCACGGTGGTGAAGCCGGAGACCAGCTCGCCAATGCCCGAGCTGTCAATATAAGAGACTTCGCCCAGGTTCACCAGCAACTTCTTGTTGCCGTTGCCCACCAAGTCTTTGATCAAATCGCGGAACGTGCTGGCGCCGTCGCCCAGGGTGATGCGGCCTTCGGCGTCCACCACGGTCACGTCGCCCACTTGGCGGTTCGTCAGTTTCACACTCATTCGATACTTCCTCCTTACAGGGTCAAACGCTATTCTAATACAGCGGCCTAGGCTGCGGGACGGTTCTTCACCAAACGCATCCGGGTGCCGCCCTCGGCACGACGTTCCACGGCGAACTCATCCATGAAGGCACCGATGATCAGCAGGCCGCGGCCCGAGGGCCGCAGTAAATTCTCTTCCGCCAGGGGATCGGGCAGGGTGCTCAGGTCAAGCCCGCACCCAGAATCCTCAATGATCATCGTCAGCGTCGAGCTAGACACGTCGACGCTCAAGTTTACCTTTTTCTCCGTACTGTAGTGATTGCCGTGGACTACCGCGTTCACCATGGATTCGCGCACGGAGATGCCGATATCACTGCACGCATCCTCGTCAAAGCCGGCTTCCCTGGCGATCGTCAACACATGAGCCTCCGCCCAATCGACGCTGTCGAGCGTTGAGGCGAGTTGCCAAGTCTGAGCACGAGCTTCCATGTTGAATTAATCTTACGCGAATCGATAGGTTAAGGTCTTGTGGGGTGCGAAGTCAACCGGATACGGCGGTTTTGCCTGTACGAAGGGCAATTGCCCAGTCCGGGCGGCGGTTGCGGGCGGCTTGCCGGGCGGCGGACTCGTGGTCGTAGCCGATCGCGACGAATTCCACAGTGCTCTCGGTGAGGATGGCATAGCGCGCCTCCGGTGTGCCGGCCTCCATGGCGTGCGGATAAGGCGAGTCGTCGGTGTAGGCCGGCAACCCCACGCTGCCCGGGTTCACGATCCGCCGCCCGTCGGCCAAGCGGACTTGCCCCGGTATATGGGTGTGTCCGCACAGCATGAGCGCTGCCTCCGGGGCGTGCTTTTCGATATGGGCCGAGCTCGCTGGGCGAGCGCCCGTGGCGTCGATTTCGTGCAGGAAATAGGTCAGGTCGCTGTCCGGGGTGCCGTGGCAGAGCAACGCGCCCTGGTAGATCAATGTCTTTGGCAGCGTTCGCAGATAGGCCAGCTGCGCGGGGCTCAATTGGTCGATAGTGTAGCGATCCGCCGGGCCCATCGCTTCGCGCGGCAAGGTCAGCAGTTGCCTTTCATGATTCCCAGCGATGGAAGGCATTCGGAGCCCGATGAGGCGATCCGCCGTTTCCGCCGGCCACAGCGGACCCGAGACCAGATCACCCAGGTTGACGATCTCCCTGATGCCCCTGCGCGCGATGTCGGCCAGCACGGCTTCGAGCGCGAGCAAGTTGCCGTGGATGTCGGCAATGGCCGCAAAGGTCATGGGACGAGGGGGATGGCATTCACTGCCGTTTCCCGGTGAGGGTCCCCTTGGTGCCGTCGGTGGCGGTGAAGATGCCGTCCATCTGATCGCCCTTGATGGAGGCCTTCACCGTGTAAGTGCCTTCTTCGGTGGGCACCTGGAAGGTGATTTTGTCGCCTTCGACGGCCACGGCCTTCAGCGGAATCTTGTCATCCTCAACCAGCAGAACGGCGTTCCACGTCCCCCAGTCCTCGCGGACTTCGAGGAGGGCCGTAATCTTCTGGCCATCGCTCGATTGCGAGCGGATTTCCCATTTGCCGGCCACTTCGGCGGCGTACATCACAAGAGCGAACAGCGTGGTGAGCATGAGGAGCTTCATATGGCTATGTTCGCAAAGTTCTGGACCCAGTGGGTAGTTAACCAGGATTGACAATCTTAGCTCATGATGAGTATGCTCGGGTTCAGAGTATGAACATAAACTTGACCCCAGAACTCGAACAGCTTGTGCATAGCCGGGTGAAGTCCGGCCGATACAATTCCGCCAGTGAAGTGGTTCGCGAGGCGCTGCGGATTATGGAGCAAAAAGACGAAGTTCGTACAATTCAATTGGCCGCCTTGCGATCGCGCATGGACCACAGTTTGGCCGAAGCTGACCGCTGCGAAACCACCGAAGGCGAACTCTTTATGCAGAGTTTGATCGATGATCTGGATGGGCGCGAAGCGAAGCGCAAGGTGGGATGAGCCGCTACGTTCTGACGGCTACCGCTCAGTCAGACCTGGCTGATATCCGCGAATACTACTTGGCGGAGGCCGGTTATCGTATCGCCCGGCAAATGCTGGTTGAGTTTGTCGAGGCCTTTCGATTTTTGGCTCGCACACCCGGCGCGGGCCATGCGCGAACCGATTTGGCGGAAGAGCGCCTAATTTTGTTCTGGCCGATGCGAAGCTATCTGATTCTGTATCGGCCTGGAACGCAACCACTCCCAGTGATCATGATTGTCCGTGGCAGCCGGGATCTTCCACAATTGATTCGCAGTCGCGGACTCTAACCCCTCCTAATTCGCGAAGTGGTTCACCGGACCCTGACCATGACCCAACCCCGGATTGCTCCGGATCGCCTCCGTGATGTAGTGCTTCGCCCGCGGCAACGCATCCGTCGGCGACAGGCCCCGCGCCATTAACGCCGTAATCGCCGCCGAGTAGGTGCAGCCCGTGCCATGCGTGTGCGCCGTCTCGATCCGCGGACCGGGGTAAGTATGAAACTCCTTGCCGTCGAACAGCAGATCGATCGCCGCCCCTTCGAGGTGACCACCCTTGATCAGCACTGCCTTGGCGCCCATACCAATCATGGCCCGCGCCGCTTCTTCCATCTGCGCCAGGCTCGCCACCGGACGCCCGGTTATCGCCGCAGCCTCGTGCAGATTAGGCGTCACCAGCGTAGCGATCGGCATCAGCAGCGTGATCAGCGCCTGGCTGGCGTCACTGCGCAGCAGGGGCGCGCCGTGCTTCGAGATCATCACCGGGTCCATGAGCACCGGGCAGGTGAACCGCGCGATTTCGTAAGCCACGGCCTCCACGATCGCCCTCGTCCCGAGCGCGCCCGTCTTCACCGCGTGCGGCGGAATGTCCTCCACCACGGCGCGGATTTGGGCCGTCACAAAGTCCGCCGCCAGGGTCTCAATCGCCGTAACGCCGCGCGTGTTCTGCACGGTAAGCAGCGTGATCGCCGCCTCGCCGTAAACGCCGAATTGGTGAAAGGTCTTCAGATCGGCCTGAATTCCGGCGCCGCCCGAAGGGTCACTCCCGGCGATCGTAAGGGCAATGGGCATCATGCTTGTATGGGGAACTCCTTCGATTCGGTGCGGGCAATCGACATCAGGCCCAATAACTTCTTGGCGATGTCGGGGTGCGCGGCGGCGAGGTTGTTGGTTTCGCCGAGGTCGCGGGAAAGGTCGTAAAGCTCAAGCTGGGCTTGCCCCGATTTGCGGACGCCCTTCCACTGATTCTGCCGAATGGCTTGCGCAAAGCCGCGTTCGTGAAACTCCCAGTAGAAGTAATCATGTTGCCGCTGCACGCCGCGGCCCAGCAGCGTCGGCAAAATCGAGATTCCATCGATGCCGGCCGGCGCCGGTTGGCCCGCGATTTCGGCCAAAGTGGGCAAGAGGTCCCAGAAGGCGATCGGCTGGTCACTCACCCCAGGCTGGATCTTGCCCGGCCAGTAAGCAATAAACGGCACGCGGATGCCGCCTTCGTAAAGGTCGCGCTTGATGCCGCGCAAAGGCCCATTCGAATCGAAGAAATTCGGGTCGTGCCCGCCTTCGCGATGCGGGCCGTTGTCGCTCGACATCAGAATCAGCGTATCCCGGTCGCGGCCGGTTTGCTTCAAGAGCGCCATCAGTTTACCGAAGTCGGCGTCCATGCGCGTCACCATGGCCGCGAAGTTCTTCTCCACCTGCGGCCATGGCTTCTGCGTGTAAGGCACGTCGGAGGGAACCTCCATCCCATTGCCCGTGTCGCGGCCCATCTCATTGTTGGCGTGCGGGATGGTGGTGGGCCAATAGAGGAAGAACGGCTCGGTCGTCTTCTTCACAAACTCCAGCGCGCGCCCGGTGAAATAGTCCGCCGCGTAGTCGGACTTCTGCGTGCCCATATTCCCTTTCAGCAACTGCGGCTGGCGGCCATTAGCAATGTGCTCGGGATAATAGTTATGCGCCGCCGTTTGGCTGAAGAACGTCGCCGACTCGTCAAAACCCTTATCGAGCGAATAGCCCGTCGACCCTAATTGCCCCAGCGCCCATTTCCCAAAGATCGCCGACCGGTAGCCGGCCCGCTTCAGCACTTCGGCGATCGTCACGTCCTCCGGCCGCAGGCCCAAGTCCACCGCCGTAGGCATATTGCCGCGAATCAGCCCGTGGCCCGTATGCTTGCCCGTGAACAGCGCGCACCGCGATGGAGCGCACACCGTTGCCCCCGCATAGGCTTGGATAAATCGCATGCCCGCCGCCGCCAGCGCGTCCAAATGGGGCGTTAGGATCTGCTTTTGGCCATAGCAAGCCAAGTCCCCGTAGCCGAGATCATCGGCCAGCAGAAAGACAATATTCGGTTTCTTGCTTTGTGCAAAAGCGGCGGTAGCGGTAAGAGTGAAGAGTAGGTCGCGACGTCGCATATACTAGCGTGAATCATGAATCTGGATAACTTCATCATAGTCGTCTATTTCCTCATTGTGTTCGCCATCGGCTGGTACCACTCGCGCGGCGAGCGTACCGCGAGCGAATACTTCCTTGCCGGCCACCAAGTGGGCTGGTTCGCCATCGGGGCGTCGCTATTTGCGACCAACATCTCGAGCGAGCATTTCATCGGCCTCGCCGGCTCCGGCGCCTCTACCGGATTGGCCGTCGGCTGCTACGAATGGTCGGCCAGTTTCTGCCTCTTCATCCTCGGCTGGCTTTTCGTGCCGCACTACCTGCAAAGCAAGGTCTACACCATGCCCGAGTTTCTCGAACAACGCTTTAGCCCCGCCTGCCGCTGGTATCTCACCGTCGTCTCTCTGTTCGCCTACGTCTTCACCAAAATCTCCGTCTCGCTCTTCGCCGGCGGCATTTTGATCCGCGAAGTCTTCGGGTGGGACTACATGACCTCCGCCCTCCTGCTCGTCGTCGCCACCGGCATCTACACCGTCGCCGGGGGACTCGCCGCCGTCATCTACACTGACCTCTTCCAGGCCGTCCTCCTCGTCCTCGGCGCCGTCGTCCTCACCCTCATCGGCCTCGACAAAGTCGGTGGATTCGAAGGCCTGCGCGCCGCCCTGCCGGCCGATTACTTTCACATGATCAAGCCCGCCAGCGATCCCGTCTATCCCTGGATCGGCACCACGCTCGGCGCCCTGATCCTGGGCATCTGGTATTGGTGTACCGACCAGGTGATCGTGCAAAAGACCCTGGCCGCCAAAAACGTACAAGCCGCCCGCCAAGGCGCCTTCTTCTGCGCCAGCCTCAAGATCCTGCCTGTCTTCATCCTCGTGCTGCCCGGCCTGATCGCCAAGGCCCTCTGGCCCACCGAAGTCACCGGCGACAACGCTTATCCTCTGATGGTGCTGCGCCTGTTGCCCCCCGGCGTCATGGGTCTCATGGTCGCCGCCCTGCTGGCCGCGCTCATGTCCTCTCTCAGCAGCGTCTTCAACTCCTGCTCCACGTTAATCACCATGGACATTTACAAGAAGCTCCGGCCAGCCGCCAACGACGTGCAATTGGTCCGGGTGGGCCGTTACGCCACCGGGGCGGTCGTGGTCCTCTCCATCTTGTGGATCCCGTTCATCCGCTATCTGAACAACGAAATCTACCAATACCTGCAAAGCGTCCAAGCCTACGTCGGCGCGCCCATCACCGCCACCTTCCTGGTCGGCATCCTCTGGAAAGGGGCCACCGCCCGCGCCGCCTTCACCACTCTCGTCGTCGGTGGTTGTCTGGGGGCCGGCCGCTTCCTCCTCGATATCCTCCACAACGCCTTCAAGTGGGATCTCGGAGCGCTGAATGCAGTTGTGGAGTTCAGTTTCCTAAACTACAGCGTCATCGTCTTTTTCCTGTGCGTGGGTCTCATGTTCGCCGTGAGCAAAGTGAGCGAAAAGCAGGACTTCCAGCGGCTCACAGGGCTCGTTCTCGATCCAACCCGCGGAGTAGCGGCCCATCGGCTCGATATCGCCTGGACCGCCATCACCGGAGCCTCGATCATCGCCCTTTGGTGGCACTTCGCCTAAAAATCAAAGTTGACTTCCCTTCAACTTCATTTATGATTGAATCAGGAGATCCTCAATGGCAACCGCAGTAATGACTCCACTTTTGGAGTCTAGTCACATAGAACCGGAGAAGCTATCCGGACCTGGCCTGAGAACTTTTTTGAACATCAGCCTCGCTTGGGGCTTGTCTAATGAAGAGATGCGCTCCCTGTTGGGTTGGCCCAGCGAGTCCACCTTCTATCAATACAAGGCCGGCAAGTGCGGTACTTTATCACACGATACGCTCACCCGGATCTCCTTGGTGATGGGGATCTACAAGGCGCTACACATTCTCTATCCTGATGAAACCTTGGCGGATAGCTGGGTTCGCCTGCCGAACCGCCATGCCTTGTTCGGGGGCCGGCCGGCGCTCGAACTGATGGTGAATTCCGGGATTGACGGCCTCTTTCAGGTCCGCCGCCTGCTGGACGGTCGCCGGGGCGCTTGACTACCGAACTGCCTCCGGTAGCAGAAATCGACTGGCGCGATACCTGCCGCCTCATCCCGAGCCGATTTCCGCCCACCGGCATTCTGGACCGTGTCTCCTCGCCCGAAGACCTCGAAGCTGTCTTCATCCTCGAAGGCATGACCAACGACCGGATTCGGGCCGAGGCCGGACGACTGCACCGCCTACCCAAATCCGAGTGGGTGGTTGGCCAGCCGATGTCGAGCGTTGTGATGGCTTCGTTTTGTCATCCGCGCTCGGGTGGCGGCCGCTTCAACAGCGAACACCGCGGAGCCTGGTACGCCGGCCGCACGCTCGAAACCGCCCAATGGGAAGTGATCTATCATCGCGGCCGGGAGTTGGCCGAAGTCGGCCTGATCGAGGCCCGGATCGAAATGCGCCTGTATTTGGCAGACTTTACGGGCGACTTCCACGATGTCCGCGACGGCTGGGACGCCGTCCACGATCCCGCGCACTACACCAGTTCGCAGCACCTGGCGAACATCCTGCTCGAAGCCGGCTCCGCCGGAGTCACCTACCGCAGCGTCCGCCACCCGAACGGCGAGTGTGTCGCCTGTTTCCGGCCCCGGGAGGTCCAAAACATCCGGCCTGCACAGCACTTCGCTTTTGTCTGGCAAGGCACGCCGCTGCCGCTGGTGATTCCGCTCGTGTCGCGCCGGACCGCTTAGGCGCGCCCTTTTAGAATCAACGACACCCGGGTTCGTTTCGTGTATTTACCCCAAGCCTTTCGCGCCGATATCGCGCCGGAAGTGCTTCCCGTCGAACTGGATTTGTTCCATGCCCAGATAGGCCCGGTTCATCGCCGCGCGCAGGTCCACCCCCGAAGCGGTGACGCCCAAAACTCGGCCACCTGCGGTTTCCAAAACGCCGTGGTTCATTCGCGTCCCGGCCTGGAAGACCACCGCCCCGCCCGCTTCGGCATCGCGCACGCCGGTGATCGCGTCGCCAATCCGCATCGGCCCCGGGTAGCCATGGGCCGCCGCCACCACACAAACGCTGGGGGCCGCGTCCCAACTCAGGCTGACGCCGGCCAACTTGCCCACGGCCGCGCGAAACAGCACTGCGCCCCAGTCGCTATGCAGGCGATGCATCAGCGTTTGGCATTCGGGGTCGCCCAGGCGCGCGTTGAACTCAAGGACGCGGATGCCCTGGTCGGTCATCATCAGGCCGGCGTAGAGGAAGCCGGTGAAGGGCGTCCCGCGCTCGGCCATGGCTCGGACGGCCGGGTAGATCACCCGGTTGAGCACTTCCTGCGTCTCGGCCGCAGTCAGAATCTTGTCGGAACAGAAGGCGCCCATGCCGCCCGTGTTCGGCCCCTGGTCGTTATCGTGGACCGCCTTGTGGTCCTGCGTCGGCGCCAGCGGCAGCACGGTTTCGCCGTCCGTGAGCACGATAAAGCTCACTTCGCGGCCGGGGAGGAAATCCTCAATGACGACGGTTTGGCCTGCTTCACCGAATTGGCCGGAGAATAGAGCAGTAATGCCGTCCATGGCTTCGTTTCGGGTCTTAGCGACGATCACGCCCTTGCCTGCGGCGAGCCCATCGGCTTTCAGCACCACCGGGTACTCGAAGCGCGCCAAAGCGGCCAGGGCTTCGGGCTCTGACTCGGCGATGAAGTACCGCGCCGTAGGAATCCCGGCCTCGTTCATCAGTTCTTTAGCGAAGACCTTGCTGCCTTCGAGGTTGGCGGCGGCCTGTGTCGGACCCACAATGGGCTTGCCGCATTGGCGGAAGAGGTCCACGACGCCGGCCACTAGCGGAGCTTCAGGGCCCACGACGGTGACATCGACTCCCAGGCGTTCGGCGAGGCCTAAATACTCTTCGGGCGTGTAGTTCTCAAGCGCAATACACTCGGCCACCGTGGCCATGCCCGGGTTGCCGGGGGTGACGTAGACGCGGGTGACGGAAGCACCGCGGGCCAGCCGCCAAGCCAGGGCGTGTTCGCGTCCGCCGCCGCCCAGTACCAATACCTTCAAGCTTCTGCCTCCACGTTTCAGGATAGCGGGTCAGTAGCTGGAGAGGGGCTGAATTGTGCTCTCTTCGACACAAAGGTACAGGCGGCCGGTAGCCAGGTTTCGGTGCTCCTCGACGCGGCCGCTGGGCCATTCGATCACCACCCGGGAGACGCGCTCCCGCCGGCCAGTGCCGAAGGTGAGGGCGAATTCGGATTGCGACAGGTAACTGGAGCCACTATGCACCATGCGCCACTGCGTTTGCTGGCCGTCGAATAGCTTCACCACCGCGCCGATCGCGTCGCGGTTGCTCTTCTTGCCTTGCAGCCGGAAGCGGATGCTGCGGTGGCCATTCTGCAAGTCCTGCCGCAGCAGCACCGGGGCGCCGCCGTTGGTGGTGATCAGTAAGTCCAGGTCGCCGTCACGGTCAAAGTCGGCCACCGCCAGGCCGCGGCCCACGCGCGGGATGTTGAAGGGCGCGCCTAACTGGGACGCCACGTCGCGGAATTTGCCTTGGCCGTCGTTCAGCAGTAAGTGCGGCGGCTGCGAGTAACTCGCTTCGCGCCGCACATCGCGCACGGTGTCGTCGATATGGCCGTTGACGATCAGTAAGTCCAGGTGCCCGTCTAAGTTGGCATCGAGAAATTGGCAGCCGAAGCCGAGGGTATTTCGGGTAATGGCTGCTACTCCGCTGGCGGCGGCTACATCTTCGTAGCGCGTGCCGGATTGCCGCCGATAAAGAGCCGTCATCTCGTTGTCGAAATTCGTGATGGCGAGGCCGGGGCGACCATCGGGTGTGAAGGCGCCTATGGCTACTCCCATGCCCGCGCGGGCTTTACCGTCTTCGCTAAAGGCGATGCCCGCGCGCAGGCCGATCTCTTCGAAGGTCCCGTTGCGCTGGTTGCGGTAGAGGCGATTAGGGCTCGTGTCATTGGCGACTACTAAGTCCGGCCAACCGTCCTCGTCATAGTCAAGCATGGCGACGCCCAGGGCTTTCGAAGTCGAATCGAAAATGCCGCTGCTGGCGGTAACGTCTTCAAAGCTACCGTCGCCTTTATTGCGGAACAGCCAGCAAGTGCTGCCCCGGTAAGCTTCGGGCGTGCAATAGGACTTACTCTTGCCATCCAGACTGCAATGGACGTCAGCGGCCTGGGTCCAGCGGACGTAGTTACACACGAATAAGTCGAGTAACCCGTCCCGGTTGTAGTCGAACCACAGCGCTGAGGTACTGAAGGACTGCCGCCCGCCCAAGCCGGCCTTCGCCGTCACATCGACAAAGCCGCCGCGGCCATTGTTGCGGAGCAGCCGGTTCTGGCCCAGGCCGGTGATATAGAGATCGGGGAAGCCGTCGTTGTCATAGTCAGCCACGGCAACGCCCAGCGCGTAGATCTCAAAGTCGAGCCCCGCCGCCCGCGTCACGTCGGTGAAAGTGCCATTGCGGTTGTTGCGATAGAGGGCGAGCGTACTCTTTTGCTTTTGGTGCCCCGGCCAGTCGCTTCCATTGAGTAACAGGATATCGGGCCAGCCATCATTGTCATAATCGACGAAGGCGCAGCCTGGGCCCATCGTCTCGGGCAGGTACTTACTCCCGAACGCTCCGGAGTTATGCCGAAAGCGCAGACCGGCCGCCGCCGTAATGTCGGTGTAAGTGAAGCCTGGCGAGGCACTTGGAGCAGCCGCGGCCAGCAGTAACTGCCGGCGAGTCATGTATTCGTCACCAGGCCATTGCGGATGGCGTAAGCGACTAACTCGGCGGCGTTGTGTAAGCCCAACTGGTCCATGATGTGCGCCCGATGGACCGCGATGGTGTGGACGCTTAAGGCGAGTTCGTACGCGATCTCCTTGTTCGAACGACCGGCGACGATATGCTGCAATACTTCGAGCTCGCGCGTCGTAAGCCCCCGCCGCTTGCCGTCTTCGGGAACGAGTTTCGGGTCGATCAGGCTTTCGCCTTTGGCAAGGCGGCGGATGGCGTCGACTAATTCGAGGTCGAGGGCGTTCTTCATCAAATACCCCCGCGCCCCGGCGTCGATCGAGTTCTCGACGTACTGCGGCTCCGTATGCATACTCAAGATCAGGATGGCCGCGTCGGGCCGCGCGGCGAGAATCTGCCGGGTGGCTAGCACGCCATTAATGCCCGGCAAGGCATAGTCCATCACAATCACTTGTGGCTTCAGGCTGGCCGCCAAAGTAACCGCCTCTAACCCATCGCCGGCCTCGCCGATCACCTGTAAGTCAGCTTCGTCTTCAATCAAACGGCGGAAGCCGCGGCGAACGAGGGCGTGGTCATCGACGAGGAGAATGGTAATCATTGAGGAGCCTGCAGTCTGACGATCGTGCCACCTTGTGGACGGCTTACGAATTCGATTCTACCGTCGATCAACTGGGCCCGTTCCCGCATCGCCGTAAGCCCCATCCCCGGGGCCTTCGAAGGCGCAAGGCCCCGGCCATGGTCCTCTATCTCAAGCGTAAACGGATCGCCGGTGATGCGCACAAAGGCCTCTTCGACGCCGGCATGGCGGACGATGTTGTTGAGCGCCTCTTGCAGGATGCGGAAGATGTGGATGGCGCGCTGCGGGTCGACGTCAAAGGCTGGGGGCGGCTGATAGTGAATCGTGAGGCCGGTCTGCCTTTGCACGGTGGGCAGATACCAGGCAATGGTCGGTAGCAAACCTTGCTCCTGCAGCAGCACCGGCTGCAAGGTCTGCGACAGGGTGCGGATCGACTGCAAGGCATTCTGCGTAATCTGCTGCGCCTCCACCAGGCCGTCATCGGGAGTGACACCGCGCCGCGCCAGGCGTTGCAGCATCACGCCGATCGCGGTGAGCACTTGGCCGAACTCGTCGTGCAGTTCCCGCGACACGTGCCGCAGCGTGTCTTCCTGGGTGCCGATCAGCCGGCGGGCGAGTTCGCTGCGCTGGGCCGATAGGTCTGTAATGCCGGAGAAGAGGCGGCGGTTGGCGTCGATGAGCCAGAGTCCGCTGGCCAAAAGCAGGGCGAGCATGGCGGCCAGGAAGATGTAGACGTTGCGTTCGACGCGTGCGTAGATGGCGCTGATTTGCGCCCCGGCCTGCTGCTCGCGCTCGTTGTTGCGCACCAGTAACCGGGCCACGATGTTGGCCAGTGACGCCCGGCGGGCCTCGATCGAATCGCGGAACTGCTGCCGGGCCCGGGCCTCATTAGGCTCAGCAAAGGCCTGATCGACGGCAATCCAGAATTGCCGGGCGGAGCGATCGAGATACTCAGCTTGGGCAGGCTTCCGCGCCCGCGCGAGGGCATCGTTCAAGTCCTCGCGAATGCGGTTAAACTGCGGGGCCCAAGCGGTTAAGGGATAGGGCTCGGACTGGTCGAGCAGGTCGCGAATCACCAGACCGAGCGAGTGCAGATTGTCCTGAATCCGCAACAATTGCAGCGAATCGCGACGGTTGCTCTCGACGAGTTCGGTTTGGAGTTGCTGGACGGTATGGATCTGCCGGATGGTGAACGCCGCATAGAGGATGACGGCCAACAGCGTAACGGCGAGCCCTGCGAGCAGGCCGGGCGTGGGGGAACGAAGTTTGCGGATAGCGGGTTCCTTTGGTCTGTCCACGAGTGTGGATGTCCCAGACAAAGTCCTTTTTGTCGTTGAGTAATCGCTGAAGAGTTTACGGCCTTATCTCTGATCTTATCAGCGCATCGCGCCGCAGTTTCCTCAAGAAAAAACTCGCCCTCACCGAGAGCGACGCCGATCTCGACGCCGCGGTCGTCGCTGTCATGACCGCCATGAAGGCGGAACACAACAAGAGCCGGGTGACCGTATATTACCTACTGGCCGAGAAATTCGGCAAGCTGGACCTGTTCAAGAAGTAGACATCGTTCAAAAGCGCACTCGGTGGGCCGTCGATTTTGTGGAAGTAACGAAGACGGGTGGCAGCACGAGCCACGCCTTCGCCATACTGACGCCCGTTACTAGCGGATCCAGTGCCAGGAAAGATATGCCGTCGAGGAGCGGGCCAGTGGGGTCAACTCTTGGAGGGGTTTTTCCGCTTCTTGGGGATTGGCGCGGAGGCCGTAGGTTTGGGCACCAGGCGCAGAAATGGGATCAATGACGGCGGATAGGCCAGGCGAACCGTGGTGTTCAGCACAAACTCGCGAAAGAAGGGCCAGCAATTGAAGACGGCGTTACCGCGATGGAAGGCCTGGACCTGGGCGGGCGTGGGATGAAAATCATCCCGCAGCGCATATTCCACCTCGAAGCGGCAGCCAAGCTTGAGTACTTCCACTTCGTTCGCCGCGCCGTTGAGCGCGCGATACTGAAACTCGATGCAGAGCGTGACAGATCCCTTGGCGGCCTTTGCTTCGCCGGGCCGAAATTGAATCTCGCTGAGCAGTCCGGCTTCCGCGAGGTCGGCGGTGAAAGGTCCGGCGCTCCAAATAGTGCCTTCTGCTAGGCGCAGATCGCGCATGGCTGCATTGGCGTGAAAGGCAAAGGAGTCCTTGGTCTCCTGGGCGTCTTGTTCGATGATCATGGGTTAGGCTACGCCGTTGATTGAGTAGCGCGGAAGAATCGGCGAAAAACAGGTGCCCTGGCTTTTCCACTGCGGCGTCGCAACTTGGCTCTGGCCCACGGTGACCCAGACTTGGGCGAGGGCGAGTTGAGACCGCGGCGCCGGAAGCTCTTCTTCCCGCGGTGCCCGAACCGAATTGAGCGACGCGGGCGACATCTCAATGCGGTGGCCCAGGGCAAAAGCCAAATCGGCAAAGGTGTGCAGAGTCATGTTGCGACTACCGCTCAACAATTGCGTGACATAAGCTTTGCTCCTGCCGATCCGCTTCGCCAACTCCGATTTATTAACGTTTTGCCGCAACATCAAATCGGAGATCACTTCGGTGGCCTCGAAAGCGAGGGACTCCTGCTCGTATACCCGTTGCCGCTCAGGGTCTTGGTTAAACTGTTCAAACTGATTCTTCATTTGGGTGCTCTCCGTGATGCTTATCGATGAAAACCAGCGGCTTTTGAGATGCGCTCGTGCTCACTTTTGATTCGTTGGGCTCTTTCGATCTCGCTGGGCGCAATGGCGTCCTGCTTTTTGATGAAGCCATGGGTGATAACAAATCTTCTACTTCCCGACCGGAAACAAGGGAGGCGAACTTGGAAGCTCTTAAACTCGAAAAACTCGGTTTCCGCAATGGGTTTCCACTTTTCATTGTTCTTGATCCAGCCGTGCTCGCCCAGCCACTGAAAGAGCTTCAGAACCTTGGCCTGATCGCGGGGGCTGAGGCCATTGTAGAACTCAAGTCCCGGGCGGGACTGGTTGAGGCAAATGGCGAATTCGACATCCGCCGCGGCGCCAGAGTAGGCGATGTGTGAGTGCATTCACGCTTCCAAGTTAACGTATATGTTAATAAAGTGCAAGTAAAAACTCGCACAGTTCGCTGTTTTTCACAGTATACCTCGGAGTTTTACCCTTAAGTGCTTCCCTAACAACATGCTACAGGGATGATTTCTGCTCTTTGAGTGGGAGATTTTGGAAGCCGGTCCGAAACTGCCCATCTGTGGCCAAATCGCTATGACGCCGTTAACTTCCCGGCAGGCCGGTGTGCGGCGAGGGGCGCAGGGCGGATAATGGGGGGGTGCTTGCCTTACTGCTCTTGCTGGCTCAGGACTTGTCGCCCGGCGTGGCTGCGCCCAAGGTGGCGGAGACCGTGTTGGCCGTGCCGCGGATTGGGGCGATTGACTTCTATGGCGTTCGCAAACTGAGCGCCGAGCGGTTGCTGCGCGAGCTCAAGCTGAAGGAGGGCGATCTGCTGCCGGGGTCGCGGGTGGACCTCGAAGAGAAGCTCGAAGACATTGACGGGGTGGTGGCCGCGCGGGTGGAGGCGGTTTGCTGTGCGAGCCCGGGGCGGCCGATTTTGTATGTGGGGATTGAAGAGAAGGGCGGGGTGCACTTCGAGGTGCGGCCGCCGTTTGACGGATCGGGGGTGCCGCTGTTGCCGGCCGATATAACGAGCGCCTACCGGCAGTTGATTGAGGCGATGACGGGGGCGGTGCGGAGCGGTGAGTCGGCGGAGGATTGGAGCCGGGGGCATTCGTTGTTGGTGGATGAGACCAGCCGGGGCTGGCAGCTTCGCCTGCTCCAACTGGCGGACCCCAACCTGGACGCCCTGCGCGCGGCCTTAAAAGAAGGCGATGAAGACGAGCGGGCCATTGCCGCCTATACGATCGGCTACGTGACCGATAAACGGGCCGTGATCGACGATCTGCAACTCGCCATGCGGGACCCCGGGGCGAAGGTGCGGGAGAACGCGCTGCGGTCACTGGCGGCGTTTAGTGTCCTGGCGCGGCGCGATCCATCGACCGAGATGCAGGTGCTGCCGACCTGGATGGTGGAGATGCTGCATTCGCTCGACTTTAGCGATCGGCAGCAGGCGATCCAGGTGTTGTTGACGCTGTCGGAGGTTCGCGATCCGAAGCTGATGGTGCTGCTGCGCGAGCGTTCTCGGGACACGCTCGTCGAGATGGCGCGCTGGAAGCACTTGCCGCATGCGCTGCCGGCTTATGTCTTGCTCGGGCGAGCGTTTGGGATGGCTGAGACGGAGATTGAGCGCACCTGGGCGGCCGATGAGCGCGAGAAGACGATTGCCGCGATTTTGAAGGTCAAGAAGCCCGTTATTTGAGGCGCCCGAGGCTCGCCAGTTGCCTCAAGTATTGGCGCAATGGGCGGGCGGGAGTGCCCCAGACGGGTTCGCCGGCGCGGACCACTTTCTTGCTGAGGATGCCGGCGCCGGAGCCGATGATGGCGCGAGACTCAATGCGGGCGCGATCGCCCACGCCCACTTGTCCGCCGATGACCGCATAATCGCCGACGGTGACGCCGCCCGCGAAGCCGGTTTGGGCGGCGATGACGACGTGCTTACCGATTTGGCAATTGTGGGCGATGTGGACCATATTGTCGAGCTTGGTGCCGTCGCCGATGCGGGTGACGCCGAGGGCCGCACGGTCAACGCAGGTGTTGGCGCCGAGTTCGACATCGTCGCCGAGTTCGACGGTGCCTACTTGAGGGAATTTCTCGTAGTGGTCGCCGGCGAAGACAAAGCCGAAGCCATCGGCGCCGACGACTACGCCCGAATGAAGGATGGCGCGTTGGCCGATGCGGACATCGTGGTAAAGGGTGACGTTCGAGTGCAGCTTGGCCGCGGCACCCAGGCGCACGTGAGCGCCGATGCGGCAATGGGGGCCGATGACGGCGTCGTCGCCAATGTGGGCATGGGCTTCCACAATCGTATAAGGGCCGATGCTGACTCGCTCGCCGAGGTGGGCGCTGGCACCGATCTGGGCGGTGGGGTGAATGCCGGGGGCCGGCGTGGGCAAGGGGTAGAGCCAGGTGAGCACTTGGGCGAAGGCGGTGCGTGGTTGGGGCACACGGATGAGGGTGTTTGGCTGCGCAGGGCCATCGAGTGGAGCGAGGACGCAGCCGGCCTGGCTGGTGAAAGCTGAGGTGGCAGAGAAGGCGATTTCGGTGGGGCCGGCTTCGTCGAGAGTCGCGGCTCCGGTGGGAGCCCAGTCGGCGGGGCCTTCGTAAGGTGCGCCGAGGCGGGCGGCGATCTCGTCAATGCGCATGTGTCTCTTCATCATAGAGGGCTCTATCATAGAGGGAATGGCCATCGATCCTTCGGCGCAAGTGGCGTCCACGGCGCGCATCCACCCTGACGCGGTGATCGGGCCGCAGTGCGTAATCGGCGAGTACTGTGTGATCGAGAGCGACGTGCGGTTGGGGCGCGCGAATCGGCTGGAGCCTTACGTCTTCGTGAAGCGCTTCACGACGATGGGCGACGAGAACGAGATTTCGGCCGGGGCGGTGTTCGGCACCGATCCTTTCGACAAGGTCTTTACCGGCGAGCCGAGTTACCTCCAGATCGGGAATCGCAACCGGATTCGCGAGCACTGGACGATATCGCGGGGGACGAAGCCGGGGTCGACGACGTGGGTGGGCGATGACAACTACATCATGGGCTCTGGGCATATCGCGCATGATTGTGTGATTGGCGATGGGGTGGTGATCGCGAGCAATACGCTGGTGGCGGGCTACGTCCACGTGGGCGATCAGGCGTTTCTGTCGGGCGGCGTAGTGGTGCATCAGCATTCGCGGATCGGGCGGAATGTGATGGTGGGGGGCAATAGCCGCGTGAATCTGGACCTGCCACCCTTCTTCTTATACGCGGGCTTCGATGCCCGGCCGACGGGCCTGAATGCCGTGGGTTTGCGTCGCGCGGGATTTACGAAGGAGCAGCTGCGGGAACTGAAGCTGGCGTATTCGCTGCTGTATCAGAGCGGCTTGACGCGGGATGAAGCGGTGGAGCGATTGTCGACGATGCCCTTAGGCGGAGAAGTGGCGGCGTTTGTTCGAGGAAGCCAGCGGGGCATCGCGCGGCCAGGATGAGACGCAGGCGTGGGGGCTGTGTCCGTAGAATGAACTGCGCTATCCTGGTGCTCGCTCCAGGGTCCAAAGCGCCCATTCCTTCTGGACTGCGTGACGCAGATTTTTAGGGCATCATCCAAGATTATGAACCACCTATTTCATGCCCCCCATGCCATCCACACCGGTGCTGGATGCCGGGCCGAATTGCCAGGCTGCGCGGCCGTCTTGCGGCTGCGCCAGGTGTTGATCGTCACCGATGAGTTCCTGGTGCGGAGCGGCGTCATCCAGCCCTTCGTCGATGCGCTGGCGGCGGCCGGAATCGCGGCGGCGGTCTTTGACGCCGTGCAGCCGGACCCCACCGACGCGAACGTTGCCGCCGGTGTGGCGGCCTATCGACAGGCGAATGCCGAGGGACTGATCGCCATTGGCGGCGGCAGCCCGATTGACGCGGCCAAAGTGATCGCCGTCTCGCTCACCAATCCCGGGCCGCTCTCGCAGTTTCAGGGCTATCACCAAGTGGAAAAGGTGGGGCCGCCGGTGATCGTTTTGCCGACCACCGCCGGTACCGGTAGCGAGGCCACCAAGGCCGCCGTGATCACCGATACCGGGCGGCAGGTGAAGATGATGATGCTGGACGCGAAGCTGATGCCGCGCATCGCGATTGTCGACTACGAACTCAGCCTTTCGATGCCGCCGGCGCTCACGGCGCATGTGGGCGTCGATACTTTGACGCATGGCCTCGAAGCCTATGTGTCGCGCAAGGCCAACGCGCTCACCGACCCTTTGGCGCAATCCTGCATTGAGCTCACCGCGCGGCATCTGCGCAACGCGTGGAGCGAGCCGGGGAACCGCCCGGCGCGCGAGGGGATGGCGATGGCGGCGTTGCATGGCGGCATGGCATTCACCAATAGCGGCCTATGTTTGGTGCACGGAATGAGCCGGCCGTTGGGAGCGCTGTTTCACATTCCGCACGGGCTTTCGAACGCGGTGCTGCTGCCGACGGTGACGCGGTATTCGCTCTTCGGGGCGCCAGCGCGTTATGCGGAGGTCGCACGGATGATGAAGCTCGCCGGGGCGGGTGAGTCCGATGAAGCGGCGGGCGAGGCCTTGGTGGCGGGCCTGGAGCAATTGAACCAGGACCTCGCCGTGCCGACCTTGGCCGACTGTCTGAAGCAGGATTACGGCACATTCCGTCCGCATCTCGAGAAGATGGCTGGTGATGCGCTGGCCTCGGGCAGCCCGGGGAATAATCCACGGGTGCCCACGGCGGAGGAGATTGTGGAGCTTTACGAGCAGGCCTGGCGAAGTTAAGATTCCGTCAATCTTGCCGATAAGCCTCGGGTGAAGGGTATTGTCAAGGACGTGGCCCGATGGCTTTAGAGCGCTGGTTTCGACGGCAGCCGATCGCTCGTAAACTGGCGCTATTGATTAGCGGCACCAGTATCTGCGCGCTCTTGCTGCTGTCGTTTGGGGTATTGGTGATCGACTTCGTCACTTATCGCGAAGCGAAGCAGGCGGAGTTGGTGATCCTGGGCGACGTGATTGGCGCCAATAGCCAAACCGCTCTGTTGTTTCTCGATGCCGGCCGGGCGCAGGAATGCTTACGGGCTTTGGAAGCGACGCCAAGTGTGCGGCGCGCCTCGATCTTCGACTTGAAACATCGTGAGTTTGCCGCTTATCGCGCGGCGGACCAGGCGAATTCTCTCTGGCTATCTTCCTGGAGGCAACTGCGGGTGGAGCGGCCGATTGTGGCCGAGGGCCAGGCGATCGGCATGGTGCGGCTGGATGCGGTTTTGGCGGGGCTTGACGGCCGATTGATCACCTTGGGGCTATTGCTGGGGTGCTTGATTCTGGCGGTGCAACTGCTGGTGCTGGCCATTACGGCACGCTCCCAGCGATTCGTTTCGGCACCCTTGCTCCATTTGGCGGAAGCGGCGCACCGGCTGAGCCAGCGCGACTATACGGTGCGGGCCACCAAACACACCGATGACGAGATCGGCATGCTCACCGACGCCTTCAATGAGATGGTGACCCAGGTGTCGGCGCAAACCCAGAGCCTGCTCGAAATGAACCACGACTTGGAGGTGGCGAAACGGAATGCGGACGATGGCGCGCGGGTGAAGGCGGAGTTTCTGGCCAATATGAGCCATGAGATCCGCACGCCGATGAACGGCATCATTGGCATGACGGGGCTGACGCTCGAAACCGATCTGAACCCGGAGCAACGGGACTATCTGAATACGGTGCGCAACTCGGCCGAGTCGCTGCTGTCGCTACTGGACGGGATTCTCGACTTGTCGAAGATCGACGCCGGCAAGCTGACCATGGAGGCGACCGAGTTCGATCTGCCGGGTTTAGTGGAGGAAGTGCACCGTTTGCTGGCGGTGGCGGCGCATCAGAAGGGGCTCGAACTGGTTTGGGCTTGCGCGCCGGCGGTGCCTCAGCGCGTCATTGGCGATCCGACACGCCTGCGGCAGATCCTCACCAACCTATTGGGCAACGCGATTAAGTTCACCACCGAAGGCGAAATCGACGTGCGGATGGCGCTGCTGGAGCGGCAGGGCGACGACTTGTCGGTGGAACTCGCCGTGCGGGACACCGGCATCGGGGTGAGCGCGGAGCAGCAGGGAAGGATCTTCCAGGCCTTTGTGCAGGCCGACGGCTCTACGACGCGCAACTACGGCGGAACGGGCCTGGGTCTATCCATCTGCAAGAGCCTCTGCGAGCTGATGGGAGGCGACATCCGCCTGGAGAGTGAGCCGGGCCGCGGCAGTACGTTTCGGGTGAGGCTGCGGCTGCGCGACGCCGGCGCGCCGGCGGCCGAATCAGCGCCGGAAGTGCGCGGACTGCGCGTGCTGGTAGTGGACGACCATGCCGTAAACCGGGCGATTCTGCAAGCGCACCTGGCGGAATCCGGACTGCTGGCGACGGCGGTGGAAAGCGGATCGGCGGCCCTCGAACTATTGAGCGGACTGGCCGCGAACGAGGCCTTCCAGGTGATCGTCACCGACGTGGAGATGCCGGGGATGGATGGCTTTGAGTTTGTCGCGCAATTGAAAGAGCGCGGCTTGGCCGCCTCCTCCGTGGTGCTGATGGTGACGTCGATCGAAGTGGCGGGCAGCGCCCAGCGCAGCCGCGAGTTGGGCGTGGCGGGCTATCTGGTAAAGCCGGTTTCACGGCGCGCGCTGATTCGCGCGGTGCAGTCGGCCTTGGGCTTCGCGGCGCGGGCCTTGGTGGCCCAAGCCCAACCGCCGGCGCCGTTGGTGGCGGGACGGCCGCTGAAGCTGCTGCTGGCCGAAGACAATCGGGTAAATCAGAAGGTCACCTCGAAGCTGCTCGAGCGCCATCACCATCACGTGACGGTGGCGAACAATGGACGCGAAGCGGTCTACTTCGCCAAACGCGACACTTTCGACCTGATCCTGATGGACCTGCAAATGCCGGTGCTCGATGGCTTAGAGGCGGCGCGGGAGATTCGGGCGTGGCAGGCCAAACGCGGCCTCGCGCCCGTGCCGATTGTGGCTCTGACGGCCCATGCGCTTTCGGGCGATCGCGAGCGGTGCCTGGAGGCGGGCATGGACGACCATCTGACGAAGCCGATCCGCAGCCAGGAACTACAGGATTGCCTGAAGCGGCTCACCGGGCCCGAAGGGGTTCCAGCATATTCCGATCGAGAAATGAGCCTGAAGGGTCAGTAAGACAGGCGGCGAGAATAGTGTTTGCCAATCGAAATCTTTCTCGGTTGGGTCGGCTGGACCTTCACTCTTTGTCGGCGATAGCCCGTCGAACGCCGC
>ENA-ORBV01001596-ORBV01001596.1-microbial-mat-metagenome-genome-assembly--contig:-NODE-1596-length-50039-cov-12.593371_pt1 | contig 50039 bp, 39 predicted proteins | sample MGYA00237777_ERZ505514 | MGnify/ENA primary metagenome ERZ505514 (study PRJEB26160, sample SAMN06269048) | microbial mat metagenome | isolation source: Oligotrophic lake microbial mat | place... | reverse complement strand
GCATACGATCTTCGCCTTAGTCTCGTGGGCTCGGAGATGTGTATAAGAGACAGGGGCGGAGCAGGCCAGACCAAGCACAAAAACCTGCGAATCTTGCAAATTTTCGCCCCTTAAGTTGTCTAAGCAAAACGAAAGTCCTATTTTACCGATTAGAAACTGAAAGTATCCAGTTTACCTGGTTTTTTTGCTGAATGGGAGACAGCGCGGTGGGAGCCGCGCTGTTTTTTTACGCTCCTAAACGACCCGCCTGTTTTGTTGCGCAAACTGCCTTGAATCGGGAGCTTTTCAGACAACCTAGTACTCTATCGCCACCAACTGCCTGGCCCGCTGCCCGCCAGACCAGGCGTCCAGCACGTACAATCCCGGCACCAGGCCATCCAGGGCTATGCGAAGCGGGCCCCCTTGGTCCACATCGAAAGCTCGCTGCCAGACCGTCGCACCAGCCAGGTTCCTGAGCGTTATTTGCAGCCCGGCCGATGGTTGGGCGGTAATCCATTCCACCATCAACGATTCACGGGCCGGATTTGGATAGATCAGCAGCGTCAGCGCGGCAATACCCATTCCCCCGACATCATCGGGCAACCCGGTAACCTCACAGGACTCGGAACTGTTCACGCCGCCCTGCTCCAGGCCGGTGGTGAAGTTGTGGTCCAGTTGGGTCCCGAAATCCGCTGAAAAGGATGCCAGGAAGCCCCCGCTGGTGCGCGCAAAGCGCAGAATGCCCGTCCCGTCGGCATTAGCAAAAAATTCGAGCCCGTCCTTGGCCTGGTCGGTCAGTTGAAAATGGTAGCAGCCGTCAGGCAGATACACGGTGTCTTCGTGCAACAGGAAAGGACCGTCAAAGACCGTGCGGCTCGCAACCACCTCCCCCAAATCGTTGCGAATAGTCCAGGCGTTTTGATCGGGGCGCGCGTTGGTGCGCATCCAGACCACAAAACTGTTTTCGTACACGGGCACCCGGTCAAAGCGCGTTTGTTTTTCGTTGTTCCAGGCCACTTCGTCGCTCGAGCCGTTCGGCCCTTCGACCCGCGCAAAAAAACGCGGCGAAAGGCTCCCGGCGTCCGGCCAGGAAATGTTGTTTAATGCTACCTCTTCCGATTCGCCATACAACAAATTGCCTGACCAGGGCTGGTAGCACACGGTGCCGCCAACAATACCGTAGGCTATGGTGCAGGAAGTCAAAGGCTCGCTGCCGTTGTTGCCAATCCTGACCAGCGGCCGGCCGCAACTGGGATTAAAACGCGCGTGCTCTGTCTCGGTGGAAGGGCTCAAAATGTCGAGCAACTCCGCGTCCAAAATGTGGTTGAACGCTCCGTAGCAGACCCAACTGGCATCCAATAGATAGGAAGGCGTCTGCGGACCCGACCAGGAATACGCGTCAATGTCCAAGTCAAGTGCCACCGATGCAGCCCCGGATTCCGGTGTGTACTCGTGAAAATGAGTCCACGCCTCCGCGCCTGGGCACCAGTTGGCGCGGTCGTACAACCAAGTGCCCGCCTGGGGATACACGGGGTTGTAGCCGCAGTCTTCGCGCCACATGCTCTGGCGGAAACGCTCGGTGCCGTTGATCCGCACGCTGTAATCGCGCTCGCAGAACTCGGCGCAGAAATCCGTGTTGTCAAAACCGTGTCCGCTGGGCGTGACCCGCAAGCGCGCAGATGACGTGCCGACGGGCATCGCCAGCGTTCGGGCAGGCAAATACGCGCTCTCAAAATCTGCGCTGTTGCTGTAGTTCCAATCGCTGGCTCCGCTGTGGTACACCGATGACACCGACAGCACTGGTCGGGGAGGGGTGCCTTCAATGAACGCAAAGTCCATGGTGCCCGCAAAACCGCTGGACCAACCGTCGTAGTAGATCCGCAATTTCTGGCGGTCCTGCAGCAAGCCCGCAAAGTCGGTGACGTCGTAGACAAAGGTGCGTGTCCAGTTGTTGTTGAATCCCTTCAGGCCGTTTCGCATGTAGCCGCCGTAGGGCGTTATGCAGCGGCCCAGTTCATACTCGGTGGAAGTGGCGGTGTCCACCAGGCTCAACAGCACGGTGTAATCCCAATCGGAGCAGCCCGAGCTGGCACAACCCAGCGTGAAGTACAATAAGATTCGGCCGTAGGAAGTGCTTGCGTCGGGGAACTCGCCGTAGGCATCATAAGCTTCGTTCCACACCAGGTCGCGCGCATCGTGAGCGCGAACCCAGGTGGTATCGCCAGGGGTTGCGGCAGAAGCAGTGCCAGAAGGAAGTGCGCCAAACCCGAGCAGGCCAAAGCACAGCATCCAGGCAAGGTGGTTTTGAAAGGGCAACGGGAAATTCATGGTCCTGAAATTAGAACATATCCTTCATCGATTTCTCGCAGGGCCGGCATATTGCTTATTTTCAGGCCAATATTTTGCCATGCGATTTTTTCCCTTTCTACTCGCCGCTGCGTTCACGGTAGCCGTTATTTATCTGCTGGACCGACCCCTTGGCAATTCGCCATCACTCGGGCGACTGCTCGATCCGTTTCGCGGCGTGTGGAACAACGCGCGCCATGCCGATTCTGGAACCGGGGCCACTTGGCTCGTATTGCCCGGCCTTTCTGGAACTGTCAACGTCCGCTATGACGAGCAAGGGGTACCCCACTTATTTGCAACCTCCTGGCTGGATGCCATCCGGGCTCAAGGGTACGTGACGGCCAAGGACCGCCTCTGGCAAATGGAGTTTCAGACGCATGCAGCGGCAGGCCGTATGGCCGAAATTTTAGGCCCGGATCTGGACGAAAAAGGCGATGGAAAAATCCTGCGGTACGATCGCTTGCAGCGCCGGCAGGGCTTGGGGTATGCTGCGGAACAATCGCTTACCGCTATTTCCAAAGACGATTCCATGATGGCTTTTCTGGAGGCCTATGCGGACGGGGTCAACGCCTGGATCAATCAGCTTAAGCCAGAGGACTACCCCATTGAGTACAAGCTGCTGGAATACAGCCCTGAGCCCTGGGTGCCGCTCAAAACAGCCTTGCTCATGAAGTATATGGGGCAGGATCTGGCCAGTACCGAATACGATTTGCCCTTTACCAATCTGCTCAGGAAACTCGGCCTCGAGGAATTCAACCGGCTCTTTCCGGAAGATGCCAACACCGCTCCAATAGTGCCGCCGGGTACCCCTTATCCATTTTCCGCTATTGACATAGACACCCCGGACGCATACGAGCCCCCGGCACTCGCGGCCTATCCGCCTGCTATAGCGCGACCTGATCGGGGGGTGGGCAGCAACAATTGGGCGGTGCACGGTAGCCGCACGGCTTCCGGTGCTCCCATCCTTTGCAACGACCCGCACTTGCAACTCAACCTTCCGTCTATCTGGTACCAGGTGCAATTGCACGCACCAGGATTAAACGTTTATGGGGCCAGCCTTCCCGGTGCGCCGGGGGTGGTTATTGGCTTCAACCGCGATATTGCGTGGGGCGTGACCAATGCCGGTCGAGATGTGCGCGACTGGTACCGGATTGAATTTCGCGATGCTTCGCGCAAGGAATACAAGTTTGAAGGGGAATGGCGGGCAGCCAAACCCCGCGTGGAAACACTCCGCATCAAAGGTCAGCCCGTACAGTACGATACGGTATGGTACACGCATCACGGTCCCGTGGTCTATGATCGGAAGTTTGAACACCAGGAGTTGGAGGGCTTTGCGCTTCGCTGGGAATTGCACCAGCCTTCAAACGAAATGAAAACTTTAATGGTGCTCAATTCCGCCGACAGCTATGCCGATTACCGCAGAGCCCTGCCCAATTTTCAATGCCCGGGCCAGAACTTTTTGTTTGCCTCGCGCCAAGGGGATATTGCCATTACCCAACAGGGGCGCTTTCCAGCCCGCTGGCCGGGGCAGGGTCGTTTTCTGTTGGATGGCTCCCGCGCCGATCACGATTGGCAGGCCTACATTCCCGTGGAGCAAAACCCAACGAGTGTAAACCCGGAGCGCGGGTTCGTGTCTTCAGCCAACCAATATCCCGCGGACAGCACCTACCCGTTTTACCAGCTCGGGTATTTTGAGGAGTACCGCAACCGACGCGTTAACGATAGGCTTTCGACGATGGGAGACAAGATCACGCCACAAGATCTTATGGACCTTCAATTGGACAATTACGGCTTGATGGCTGCGGAGGCCTTGCCCGTCATGCTGGAGGCCTTTCCCCCGGCCAAAGACGTTTTGGGCAATTGGGATTTTTTCTATAATGCAGACTCCAAACAGGCTGCTCGTTTTCAAAGTTGGTACAACGCTTTGTACGCCCTCATTTGGGATGAATTCGAAGGCGAGGCCGCAACCACCATTAAGCCCGAGCACTACCCGACCATCGCGCTGATGCGGGCGGACCCTCAAAGCCCTTGGTTTGACGACAAGCGAACCCCCGAGCGGGAGAGCCTGGCAGACCTGGCAGAAAAAGCCTGGGCCCAAAGCGAAACCGACCTGGCCTGGTGGGCCTTCAAAAACACATCCATAGAGCACCTGCTCAAGCTGGACCCTTTCAGCGTTATGGCCGTGCGGAGCGGCGGCAACCGAAACATCGTCAACGCCACCAGCGAGCGCCATGGCCCAAGTTGGCGCATGGTGGTGGAAATGTCCGACCCTCCACGCGCCTGGGGCATTTATCCCGGAGGGCAGAATGGCAACCCGGCCAGCTCGGAATCCACGAAGTTTATTGCTGATTGGGCGGAAGGCAAGTACTATGAATTGCTTTACCTGCTCGGTGAAGACGATCGCCCGCAAAGCACGCCGCGCCAACTGGTCTTGACCGCGCAACCGTAGCGACGCAAACCCAACTTCAACTGCAGCCCAAACCCAACTTCTACCGCAGCCCAAACCGCAGCCCAAACTGCAGCCCAAACTGCAGCCCAAACTGCAGCCCAAACCGCAGCCCACACTGCAGCCCGCACCGCAGCCTACACTGCAGCCCAAACCGCAGCCCAAACCGCAGCCCTAACCGCAGCCCGCACCGCAGCTCACACTGCAGCCCAAACCGCAGCTCAAACCGCAGCTCCAGCCCTTCCCAAACTTTTATCCGATGAAATCCACGCTGAACATGTTTTTAACCCTGGTCCTGGTCGCGGTTCTGGCCCGGCTCAGCGTTTACCTCATTCCCTATTGGTGGGGTGTTGTGCCAGGCGCTGCGTTGGGTGGGTTGCTCGTCGCTAAAAGCGGGCTCGAAGCGCTGGTAGGTGGCTTCCTCGGCCTGGTTTTGCTCTGGAGCAGCTATGCGGTGGCGGTGCATGTTATGAACCACGGCATTCTTGGTCAGCAATTGGCCGGTATAACAGGACTTCCCTCATCGCTGGCTATTTTACTCATCATCGCCGCACTTGGTGGGGTGATTGGGGCAGCAGGCAGTTTGACCGGTTACCTGCTGAAAAAATCGCTGTCTGCAAGCGTGTGAAATTTATCCTTCATGCAACCCGCCGTGTATTTTTGCAACAACTCTCTTGAAAGCCGAAAATTAAACGTAAGTATTTAGCCTTGATTGCCAACACTTTAGCGTAATTCTTCATTGTTGGCACGGTTTATGGCACAAGATTGACCGCCTGCCTTTGAGACGCTCAAGATGATTGCTTGAGTATCTAAACTTGGGTGCGAGTTAAGGGGCGGCAACCATCCAGCAATCATTACTGGTACTCCCAGACCAACGATCGGAAAAACCAAACAAACCATGAAAGCAACAAGAATTTTATTGATTATGGCTCTCGTAAGCGGGACCGTATTGACCCAAGCCCAAGTGAACACCGGCTCAAAAGGAGGCACCGTGAGTCCTACCCAACCAGAAACCGGCCGTAAGAAGCCCGGTGGCGAAGTGAACCAGTCTTCTGAACAACCTGCGAACACAAAACCAGGGGCTACCCAAGCGCAGGATGAACCCATCGCAGACCTGACCAAATTGACCACGGCCGAGCAGTGCCGCCAATACGCCCAAGAAAAAGTAACCTGGTTGGAAGGCCAGGTCGGCCTGTTGACTACTGCGCAGAAACGCTCCATTGAAGATATTTTTACCCAGACCTACATGGAGATCAAAGGTGTCAAGGAAAGCAACCCCGATATGCCTCGCGGCGAACTGAAAGCTAAGGCTGAAGACATGCTGACCAACGCCCGCTCCAAGTCATTGGATGTGCTGACCCCTGAGCAACGCGCCAGCCTTGATTCTTGGCAGAGTGGTCGCCAGCCTAGTTTGCAAGACCAGGCCGGAAAGCGTGCCTTGCAGCAAACCGAAGAATTGGACAATGTTGTGGGCTTAAGCGCTGACCAAAAGCAGCGCGTGCTTGACTTGAACACGCAAATGTGGAACGATGGTCAGGCTTGGAAAGCAGCCAACCCAGATGCCAATGCCGAGGCCAAAAAAGCCTATAGCAAGGAAATGGCTGTTAAGCGTATGGATGGCTACAAAGGCATCCTGACCGAAGAGCAGAAGACCAAATTCATGGATTATCGGAATGACAACCCGAAGGACATGGAATAAGGCCAAAATCCTTGAAAAGAACGCAGCAGCCCGGGCATCCGCCCGGGCTGTTTTTTTGTGGCTCAGCTGGTATCGTGGCTATGCTTGTTGTGCTGTTTTTGATCAGGAGCCCTGAACTTCGTGCGCATGCCCATTAAAAAACCCTCAACGTCAGCGTCCGACCTGCTCATTGTTGAACCTTGGTATGGCGGTAGCCACCGCCAGTGGATCGAAGCCTATCAGGAGCGCAGCAGCCTCAACGTGCAAACCCTTGCTTTGCCGGCCCGCTACTGGAAATGGCGTATGATGGGTGGGGCGCAAAGCCTGGCGCGCCAATTCCAGGAGCTTCACTTACGGCCCCGCCGCGTGCTGGCCAGTTCCATGCTGGACCTCCCCACTTTTTTGGGCTTGTTGCGCCGCGAATTGGCCGAAGTACCGGTAGACGTTTACTTTCACGAGAACCAAATTCTCTACCCTTGGTCGCCGCTCGAATCAACTGCGGAAATGTGTGCAGAAACGCGAGCAGAAACGCGAGCAGAAACGCGAGCAGAAATGACGAATGAATCGAAGGTTGCGCCAGCACTAGCTCGGGCGAAGGGCTCCGCCCCTCCGGGCAACACACCGTACCGCGACAACCTCTACGGCTATCGAAACCTGGTCTCGGCACTTGCCGCCGACCGCGTCTTCTTCAATTCTGGCTGGCACCGTCGCGCTTTCTTGGATGCCCTCCCGGAATTCCTGGACCAATTCCCGGACCGGCGCGAACGGCAAGCTTTACCGGGCTTGCGCAAAAAGAGCAAGGCCCTTCCCTTGGGGTTAGATTTGCAGGCCTTTGACGATGTTTTGATGCAGCAGCCAGTGCGGACTCGCTCCGAAGGTCAGGCTCCTGTGCTGGTTTGGAACCACCGCTGGGAACACGATAAAGACCCCGCACTCTTTTTTAAGACCCTGGTTGACATGAAAGCCAACCACGCGTTTAAGGTGTTGGTGCTTGGTCAAAATCTTGGAGACCGCGACGGTTTATTTGCTTGGGCCTACGAGTCGCTGCAAGACCGCATTTTGCATTGGGGGCCTGCGCAGGACCGTGCCGAATACAGGCATTGGCTGGTGCAGGGCGATATCCTGCCGGTTACTGCTCACCACGACTTCTTCGGAGGGGCCGTAGTTGAAGCCTTGTATGCCGGCTGCCGGCCGGTGCTGCCCAATCACTGGGTCTATCCGGACTTGTTGCCCGAAACAGCCCGCCATCGCTATCTCTACGAAGCGGATCCTGATGTTCGGGCGCACAATTTCAAAGAGGCGCTGTTGCTTGCGCTTCGCGATTGGCAGCAGCACGACCCCGCGCCTTTCCGCCAGCGGTTAGGGCGTTTTGATTGGTCGGTGATGGCGCCGGTTTATGATCGGATTTTCTCGGAAGGAGAAGCTTTAGCCAACACCCGATCCAATTGCAACAGCGTTTCTGAGTGAATCTGGTGTTTGCCTTCAAACGTCAGCGTATTGACGTGAAAGGCATTTCGCCGCGACATTTCGCCGATACGTTGGATGCTGTCGTCTGAAAGAAAGGGATCCCGGTTGCCGTATACGTAGTACAGGTTCATGCGATTGAGCCTGGGGTTGCTTTCTACGTCAGCGGGAAAGTCGCCGGCCCAGAGCACGAGGTTGTCGACATGATACTCGGTGGTGGCCACCCAGCGCGCCACGGTACTGGTTCCCTGTGAGAATCCCAGCACGTTAATGACCACATCAGTTGGCAGTTTGTGCAGGCAAATGCGGTACAAGGCATCCAGGTAATTGCGCTGGTCTTCAATTTCGGCAAGTCGGTCTTCTTTGGTCATCCAGGCGGCACCGACATCGCCGCTAAAGCCGTCCAGGTAAAAGCGCGAAAGGGCTTCCGGAGCAACGATCAGGTTCCTGCCGTTATCTAAGGTGTGAAAGGCTTCCAGAAAATTTCCTGCCAGTTGCCCATAACCGTGGCATACGATCCAAAGCGCGCGGATGTCCTCGCGCGGTTCGCCCAGCACATAATAGCGGGCACTTCTACGAATGGGTAAACGCAATTCCTTCATGCCTCTGCTTATGATTTTGCCTGCCGTTTCATCTGGGATTGAATCTGGTCCCACATTGATTGTGGCACCGCGTCAAGCGCGCTGAATTCGCCGGCGCCCTGCAGCCATTCACCGCCGTCAATGGTCACCACTTCGCCGTTTAGGTAGGTGCCGAAATCGCTGACCAGGTAAGCGGCCAGATTGGCGAGTTCCTGGTGGTCGCCGGCGCGCCGAAGCGGCACGCGTTTGGTCAGGTCGAATTGGTCTTCCATGCCCGGCGGGATCAGTCGCGACCACGCGCCTTCTGTCGGGAACGGGCCCGGGGCGATGGCGTGAAAGCGTATGCCGTACTTGGCCCATTCCACCGCCAGCGAGCGAGTCATGGCCAAAACGCCCGCCTTGGCACAGGCCGACGGCACCACGTAGCCCGATCCGGTCCAGGCATAGGTGGTAACAATGCTCAGCACTGCTGCCGGCTGGTTGTTGGCAATCCAGTGCTTGCCCAGCGCCAGGGTGCAGTTGTAGCTGCCTTTCAGTACGATGTCCACGACCGTATCAAAAGCGCGGTTTGACAGGCGCTCAGTGGGCGAGATGAAATTGCCCGCCGCATTGTTGACCAGAACATCCACGCTACCGAACTGATCCAGCACTTGTTGCAGGAGCCCTTCCACCGCGGTATAGTCCCGCACATCGCAAGCCAGGGGAAGGACCTCGCCACCCGTGGCGGCCTTCAGTTCATCAGCAGCCTGCTGCAGGCGCTCGATGCTGCGGCTGGCAATGCAGACTTTAGCGCCGAGTTCCAGAAAGTAGCGGGCCATGGATTTGCCCAGGCCGCTGCCGCCGCCGGTGAGCAGGATGGTCTTGCCTTGCAGCGCACCATCGCGCAGCATCGGTTTTGCATAGTTGTGCATATCCTTGATACTTACTTATGGCCTTGAGTGTCAACTGTTGACGAAGGCAGGAGAGAAGGGGTTTCGGCTGTTTTCAGCGATGCAAGATACTACCAGCACCATGGGCTCACTGCAGTTGGGCCAGCGCGTTTTCCACATGGGCCAGAATTTTGCTGACTTGCTCGTGCCGCACGGTGCCCACCGAAAGGCGATACCAGGGGGAATCGGAGGGCGAGCCAAAAGCGGTGAACGGAACTATCGCCAATTTGGCCTCCTCCAAAAGAAATTGCGTAACATCTCCCATGGTATGCAAGACCGCACCAGAGGCTGTGGTTTTGCCGCGCAGGTCAAAGCTGGCGGTCAGGTAAATGGCGCCTTCCGGAGCGATGGCCCGCACCGGGAAACCCGCAGCCGTCATCTTGTTGAAGCCTTCGTAGAGCGCTACCAAGCGCGATTCCACCTCACTCTTCATCATTTCGATGTCGCGGTCTACTTCCTGAGTGCGGTTCAGGTAGTGGGCACTGGCTACTTGCTCGGCTTTGGGTGCCCAGGCCCCTACGTGCGAAAGGATAGCCCGCATTTTGGCGATGATCGGTGCCGGTCCAAAACCCCAGCCGACGCGGACGCCTGTTGCGGCAAACGCCTTGGACATTCCATCCACAAACAGGGTATAGTCGCGCATTTCGGGGCGCAGCGAAACCGGATCGGTATGCTGGGTTTCTCCAAAAGTCAGCGTCCAGTAAATCTGGTCGTAGATCATGTAGAGCGGCTTCTCGTCAGGGCCACGACGCGCATTTTCAGCCAGCACCAGATCGCAGATTTCGGCCAGCGCTTCCGGCTGGAACGTGGTGCCTGTCGGGTTGAGAGGCGAACACAGCGCAAGTACACTGGTGCCTTTCAGGTGGGGTTCCAGGAGCGCTGCCGTCGGCATGAAGCCGTCTTCTGGCCGTGTTTCAAGCGCAAGGCCGCGACCCTGGCTCAAATGCGTGTAGTGGTTGTTGTTCCAGGATGGCACAGGATACAAAATGCGATCGCCTGCGTCAACCAGCGTTCGGTAAATAGCGTAGATAATCGGCCGGGCACCTCCCGAAATCAGGATGCTTTCCGGGTCGTAATTCAATCCCTGGCGACGCTGTAAAAACGCAGAAACTGCCTCGCGCAGCGCGCCTACGCCATTCGCCGGTGGATAATTGGTTTCGCCATTCCTGTAGGCGGCCACGATTTCGTTCAGCAGGCCCTCTGGAATGGGAAAAACTTTGGGATCAAAATCGCCGATGGTCAGGTTGTACACCTCTTCGCCGCGCGCCATGCGGGCCTTGACTTCGCTTGCCAATTTGATGATCTCTGAGCCGATCAGCGATTCGGCCATTTTGGACACTTTCAGGGACTTAACGGGCATGGTCTCCATGGGTCGTATGGTTAAAAGGAAGGGTTCAATCGCGGGCGTTCCGTTGGCCAAAAATTGCAGGAGAACGCATCCGGAAAACAAAAAAATCAGACTAGGGTCTCGTTCAAATATAGCGGATGCAGAGCTTCTGCTCAAATTTTCCGCCGCCTTAGGCTTTCGTACGCGGCACGTGCTGCTGATGGTTCGGGCAAAAGGGGTTCGCGTCATGGCCCTGCCCATGTTGGCAACCTGACCCGTATTTTTGCGCCTCATGCGGGTTTTCCCCTCTACAGTCCATTCCCCGTCTGGGTTTCCTGCCGAATTCTTCGCCGAATTTTTCGCCGGATTTTTCGCCAGGATGGCAAGGATGGTTCTTGCGCTGTGGATGCTGGGTTCCACCCTGTCCGCTCAACCTGCTGCTGTGCCTGATTCTAACGTTTTTGTTCACCACACGTCGTCTCACGACCAGCCAGCTTACCGCTGGCGCGGCGAGTTGACCTTGGGCGATGCCCAACTTCCCTGGATCTTCTATTGGGATGGCGGCGACACGGCCTGGACCGCTGACGGGGAGGTGTGGGTGCCCTTGAGCGTTTCGTCTTCGGGCGGCCAGGATTACACGATGTCTTGGCCGTATTTTTCTACTTATCTGGAGCTCAGCAAAGAAGGCGCTACGCTAAAGGGCATATTCCGCGATGCTGATCGCGGCCCGGAGTACGGCATTCTGTTTTGCGCGGAACGCAGTCAGGCCCAGTTGTTTCCCGGCGGTAGTGCAGTGCCTACGGACGTTTTGCCCTTTCTGGGCAGAGACTGGACGGTTGCCTTTTCTGATGCTCAGGGCCAGAGTCCGGCGGCGGCGCGCTTTGAACGCGGCGACGATGGCGGAGTGTTGGGCACCTTTCTCACGCCAACCGGCGATTACCGCTACTTGCAAGGAGCCGTGCTGGATAGCACGCTATACCTGGCTGCCATGGATGGCAGCCATTTGTTCCTTTTTAGCGCAACTGTCCAACCGGATGGCAGTTTGCAAGGACACTTTCGTTCCGGAGCCACCTACCGCGCTACCTGGACCGCGCACCGCGACCCGGAAGGCTACAAGCAGGATGCAGAAAACCTGACGCGTTTAACCGACGTTCAGGCGCCCTTTGGGTTCTGTTTTCCCGATTTAGAAGGCCGCAACCGCTGCCTGGACGACCCGGAATGGACCGGCAAGGTCCGAATTGTGCAAATCATGGGCTCCTGGTGCCCGAATTGCCTGGACGAAACCCGATTTCTGCTGGAACAACAGGCGCGCTGGGGACCGGATGCTTTCCAGGTCATCGCCCTGGCCTTTGAACGAGGCAGCACTGTTGAGCAATGGGCGAAGGGCCCTTCGCGCTTAACGGCTGCCTTGGATATTCCCTGGCCTATTCTCCTGGCCGGCCCGGCCGACAAGCGCGCGGCCAGCCAGGCCTTGCCTGCGCTGGATGCAGTGCTGGCTTATCCCACCACCTTGTTTGTGGATAAGCAGGGCAAAATCAAGCGTATTCACACCGGATTTAACGGACCCGCAACCGGTCAGGAATTTGCGAACTTTGCGGAATCTTTTGACCTCACCATTCGCGAACTCAGCGGGTTGAAGCCTCTTGAAAAGGGCCGCCCGTGATCTTGTAATTCAACTTCAAATGAACTCACTTAATTCGTTGAAAATTAATATTTTATGGATTTTGACTGTGGTGTTGCTTGCCCCTTCCTGCAAGAGCGGAGGAAGCGGTGACAGCTATACCATTGAAGGCAAAATCAACGGTTTGGAAACCGGTCAGGCCTTCCTTTTGCTGCAAACTGATGGCGATATTGACACGGTTGCTACCGTTCCAATTGAAGCCGGCGTTTTTAATTTCAGCGGCGAGGTCGAGCATGCATCCATGCACTTTATTCGTTTTGGCGATCTGCCCCAAGCTGCTCCGGTCTTTATCGAAAACGCGGCTATTACCATTACGGCATACGTAGACAGCCTCCCCATGATAGAGGTGACCGGATCGGCAAGTCATGCGGATCTGATGGCCTACATCGACGATATGCGCGCATTCGATGCCAAAAACATGGAACTGCAGACCCAGTATCAGAACCTGATGATGGGCGCGCAAAGCGGCGCTATGGACACCACGGGGCTCATGGGTCAGGTCAATGGCCTGATCGCGGAATTGAACGCCAACATTGACGCCAAGACCAAGTTCCAAAAGCAGTGGCCGCTGGACAATCTGGACAAAGCGGCAGGCGCTTATGCCGCCTGGGCCAATCGCCAGGCGCAAATTTATACGCCTGAAGAAATTCAGGACCTAAGCACCAAACTCAGCGCCGCGCAACCAAATTCGCCATACGCGGGATACATCGCTTCCTACCTGGCCAAAATCAATGGCACGCAAGTAGGAGCTACTGCGCCAGATTTCAGCCTGCCCGATCCCGACGGCAAAACCGTGAGCCTGAAAGACTACCGGGGCAAGTACGTCCTCATTGACTTTTGGGCGGGCTGGTGCAGCCCGTGCCGCGCAGAAAATCCAAACCTGATTGCCGCTTACGAAACCTACAAAGGCCGCAATTTCGAAGTTTTGGGCGTTTCGCTTGACCGCGAGAAAGGCTATTGGCTCCAGGCCATCGAGCAGGATGCGTTGCCCTGGACCCAGGTCAGCGACCTGAAATGGTGGCGCAGCGATGTGGCCCAACTGTACGGCATCGAGAGCATTCCGGCCAATTTCCTGTTAGACCCACAAGGCAAAATCATCGCCCGCAATTTGCGCGGACCTGCCTTGTTGGCCGAGTTGGAATCGATCCTGCCTGCGCAGTAAGGTCTTCTTTACAGCACAAAGGGCCAAACAGCCTTGCGGTTGACCGGGTAATCCGGGAACCGATCGCGGTACCAACGGTGGTGCGCCAGCGATCGGGGAAGCACATTGAGCACCGTCCAGGCCGCAAACACGGCTGCGGGAGCAGCGCCCGTTAGTATTGCGAAGCCAACCCACTCCACCATTTCACCAAAATGGTTGGGGCACGAAACGTATTCGAACAGACCACCCCGAGGTATCCGGTAACCGATTTCGCCGGGTTTGCGCAAGCGAATTAGTCGGTCATCCGCCCAGACATTGAGGCTGAAACCGCTGACAAACAGCAGCAAGCCCGACAGAAACTGCGGCGTTTGCAGCCAGGCTGTGGAATATCCTGCAGACCATTCGCCCAACCAATGGCCCAGGAAATAGCCGTTAGCCAGGTTGAACAGCACTGCCATCCCCGCTACGGCCAGGGGCATGCGCTTGCCGTCCGTGCGCAGCCGAAAGGGAAAAATTAGCGCACGGTATCCGTAGTGCAGGGTAAACAGCCCGGCAAACACCCAATGGACGCTCGATTTCGGGACATTTCCCCCGAGAAAAAAAGTGTAAAAAACAAGTAAAACTGGCAGCTCCATAACCAGCCAGCCCAGGCGATTGGGAAGGGTAGGACCCCAGCCCGAGCGCATATGCCGGCCGTAGGGCGCGCGCAGAACCAGCGATGCTGCGAAGGCCAGGAGGCCCACCCCCAGCCAGGCCAGGAGCGCCCAGCGGTACCCTTCCGGCAATGCATTCCAGCCCGCGTTCAACGGTCGGGGAGGTTGTGTTTTTGAATGTGAGCGAGCAGGTCGTCGCGGTAATTTGCACCTACCGCCAATTGGTGTTTGCCCACTTCGACCAGGTTGCCGTCCAGCGATTCAATTTTGTCTACAGCCACAAGAAAACTTTTGTGGATGCGCAGGAAGCGGTCGGCGGGCAGCGCGCGCTCCATGTTTTTCATGGTCTGGTGAACGATCAGCCGCTGATCCGTCATCTGAATTTTTACGTAATCTTTCATGCCTTCCACAAAGAGCACCTCATCAAAACGCACTTTGACCATCTTGCCATCGGCCTTGACAAACAGAAATTCTTCGCTGGTGTCTGGCGTTTCGCCGGTCGGTTCTGGCGCCAGGATGCGCGAGGCTTTGTCTACCGCTTTAAGAAAGCGATCAAAGGCAATGGGTTTGAGCAGGTAGTCCAACACATCAAGATTAAACCCATCCATAGCGTAATTGGAATAGGCCGTGGTAAAAATCACCAAGGGTCGGCTGGATAGGGACTTGATAAAGTCAATGCCTGTCAATTCGGGCATGTGAATGTCCAGGAAAATGAGGTCAACGCTGTCGCGCTGCAGAAAGTCGTAGGCCTCCAGCGCGTGCTTGCAGCGCTTGACCAGGTGCAGGTTAGGCACCCGTTGGATGTAGTTTTCCAGAATATCAAGCGCCAGGGGCTCGTCGTCCACAATCAGGCATCGGATCATTCTGCCAGGGTGAGTTTAAGGGTGACCGTATACGTATCTGCGGTTTCGGAAACGGCAAAGGCGTGCCGGTTCGGGTAAATTAAGTCCAGCCGTCGCTTGACGTTGAGCAGGCCAATTCCCCCGGTGCGAACACTGCGGCGGGCAGCATTTTCTGCGATTAAAACCGGGTTGGGCAGGGGCGTGGGGTGGAAACTGCTTTGGGGAGCTTTGCTGTTCACGATCGTGAAGCTCAGGTCCATGGCGTTAACGTGCAAATGCATGCGAACCCAGGCGTTAGCGGTGGTGCGGTTCAGCCCGTGCTTTATCGCGTTTTCCAACAGGGGAGTAAAGAGCAGGGGGGCGATCATTTTGCGGTCTGCATTGCCTTGGACTTGCAGTTCTATCAGGTTGGATCCGTCTTGCCTAAGTTCTTCTAATTCAATGTAGTTGCGCAGGTACTCGATTTCTTTGTTCAGGTGCACCATGCGCTCGTTGCACTCGTAGAGCATGTAGCGAAGGATGGCACTGAGTTTAAGTACCACTTCAGGTGCGCGGTCGCTTTTGTTGAGTGCCAGCGAGTACAGGTTGTTCAGCGTATTGAACAAAAAGTGTGGGTTGACCTGGCTTTTGAGGAAGTTGAGTTCTGTCTGGAGCTGTTGGTTTTCCAGTTGCCGGTTGGCCTGCTGCTGCTCCAGGGAGTGAAGGGCCAGTTTAAGGCTGGTGGTGAGGAAAATCATAAAAACCACATTGGCCGTGGCAGAGATAGCAGTAATGACCGGTTTTTGATCCTGGATGGCTTCACTCGGGCCCATAAACAAAAGAAGTTGCCAAACGGCTAAACCTCCAACCGGTAACAGAACCAACAGGGATAGTGCGTACCATATGTATTTGCCCGTCCAAAGCAGTCTTGGTATGCTAATTCTCAGATTTATATAAACAAATACTGCATAAGTAGCTGTTAGAGAAAATGCCTGGGCTGCAGCTTGCAGCACCGGCAGCTCCCTCCCAAACAGATTACCCCAAAGCGCAACCCATGCTCCCCAGAAAGCGAAGTGGAGCCAAAGGCGGTTTTGTGGGGAGCGAAGCAGGGTCATGCGGCGCTTAAAAATAGGGGAATTGCCTCATCACCGCGAGCGGCCCCCGATGAACACCCCGCTTTTGTCGACGAAATGAGTCTGGCAACCGACAAAAGGCTGCTTTGGGTGTGAAGGCCCCGGAAAGAGGCTGTTTTTGCCGGTTCATGCCCCTTTTTGCCCGTTTTGTCGTGTTGGTCGAGTTTTTCAAGGACTTGGTCCAATAGAATTTTTAGGGGCGCAGAACCCCTGTAAACTTGCTTCGTCTTCATCACCAAAACGCTGCGGTTAACCCCGCAACAAAACGCACTACCATGAACTTTTTGAACTCTTTTCTTCTTGCCTCGAGTTTCTTCCTGACCACCAGCAATTACACCGCAGTAGCAGCCGCCCCTGCCGGATTAAGCCTGAGTAATTCCGGCGATGCCAGCACCACCGGGAATACTGACGCTGTTGAAGCCAGCCTGACGCAAACTCTTCGCCAAACTCTGGGCAAAGGCATGCAGTTTCCCGGGTACTCTGTGGAACCTACACAGGAGGTCATTGTGCGCATTAAGTTTCAGGTAGATGCCGACAACAAGATCGACTTGTTGGAAGTGTCCGGGACCAATAGCCGCATCAACGCCTACGTCATGGACAATCTCCAGGGCAAAAGCGCAAGCGAGCAGCCGATCCTTCCCGGAGTGACGTTTGTGAGCACCCTGCGCTTTATTCTTTAATACTTCTCACCAGCCCCGGCTTCGGCCGGGGCTGGTGTTTAGGGCTATAGCCGCGGCGCTTGCTAAGCCGGGGTTAGGTGTTTAGGGCTATAGCCGCGGCGCTTGCTAAGCCGGGGCTAGGTGTTTGGGGCTATAGCCGCGGCGCTTGCTAAGCCGGGGCTAGGTGTTTAGGGCTATAGCCGCGGCGCTTGCTAAGCCGGGGCTGGGTGTTTGGGGCTATAGCCGCGGCGCTTGCTAAGCCGGGTTATTTGCAAAAGGCGCCTTTATTGCTGAGCAAGACGCATCGCACCTTGCCCCTCTGGTTGAACAACCAAAGAGCAACTTGTTCCAACTTCTTTTGGGATAAACCAAGAAGCACCGCGCCCCAACTTCTTTTGGGATAAACCAAGAATCGATCCGCCCCAACTTCTTTTGGTGAGAAGCCTCCCCGGTTCCGCTTTGCGGGATCGGGGATTGCTTTTTTTTGGACCAATCGAATGCGCCGTAACGGCTGGAAATTTTTCCTTGAATCGGAGAAGGAGACCCGGGTTGTCAAAGGGAGTACAACAACACGTCCGGAGCGCGTTTTTTTGCGGCGGGACGGCGAATACACAAAGACCACCACCACCGTAGAGCCTGACCAGGAAATTACCGAGACCAATACGGTCCACCAGCCTTGCCCGGCTTGTTCGGGCACGGGAAAGAAAACCATAAGGCTGCGAAGTTCAGCAGGTCATGTTGTTGTGGATTAGCGGACCACTGGCTGGGCGGGAAGTTTTAGTTTTGTCGGGACATTTTTCATCAGGCTGCATTCAGCCAACAACTCCTTTAAGGCAACCTTAACCATGGCTTCGGAAGACACCTCCTTTCCCCTGGGCTCTCAGGTTACCCATTCGGCTTTTGGCCGGGGGGTGATTGTGGATCTAAGCCCCGCTTATGCCAAAGTCTATTTTCACGACCTGGACAAGAGCAAGCAAATTCCCCGCAACAGCGATGAATTGGACCTTTTAGAAGCTGGCGAAGGGGGCCCTTCGCTCAATCTGGAAGAGATTGAAGATGTGATTTGGCGCGTGTTAACCAAGCACGGCGGCGTGCAGGAAGTGGTGCACCTTGGCGATCGCTGGCTGGGCGGTACCATGATTTTGCAGCCCTCTGACAAGAGCCTCCAGGCCAAGGATTTGCCGTTGGACGCGTTCTTTCACAAGATCGTCATGCTGAGGGATCGCTTGCGGGTGCTGGAGCAACAAATCAACATTCACCCGAAATTGGATGACGAAGATCGGGTGCATTTGCAGCAGTACATCACGAGGATTTACGGCAGCCTTACGTCGTTCAATGTGCTGTTTAAGCTCAAACAGGACCATTTTAAAGGGGCGGGCGGCAAGGAGGATTAGGAGACGATGCAAACTTTTCCACAAGACCCGGAAAATCGTGTGCTGGCTGCGGATGCGCAGCGAAGCCAGGATTTCTTTGCCGACGACGCTGTGCTCACGCACCTGTTTAAAACGCGGATCAGCCTTGATGGACAGGCATGGATGCAGCCGCGCTGGTCTCAATTGGGACGTGAACTGGCGGGCAACATGGATGCACTTTCGCTAACGGCAGACCGGCGAGGTCCGGTTTTGCGATCGCGGAATTTGTACGGGGAGTCGGTGGATGCCCTGGAGTTTCACCCGGCTTATCAGGAATTACTGGGCATCGCTGTGCGCTCGGGCATGTTTCAGGTCAAGTGGGAGCCGGTACTGCGGGCGCGTTTTTCGGGCGAAGGGCATCGGTTGGGGTTCAGCGCCGGTTTGCTCTACGCCATGGGCGAAGCGGGTTTGTACTGCCCGCTTTGCATGACGGACGGCGTGGCGCGGATCGTGGATCGCTTTGCGGCTGCGGAGGATCGAGAGCGGTTGCTGCCGCATATTTTCACGGAGGACCCGGCGTCCCTTTACACCGGAGCCATGTTCCTGACGGAGAAGTCTGGCGGCTCTGATGTTGGCGCCAACCGGGTGCGGGCGGTGCAGGCGGGCAGTGGAGCTGCGGGAGTTGGGGCGGATGGGGCAGCTGCTGATGGTTCAAATGGCACCTGGTACCAGCTCTACGGCGAGAAATGGTTTTGTTCTAACGCCAATGCGGAATTGGCGCTGGCCTTGGCGCGCACTGACCCGGCAGTGTTGGGCACGCGGGGTTTGAGCATCTTTCTGCTGGAGCAGATCGGTCCGGACGGCAAGCCCAACCCGCGCCAGGTGCTGCGCCTCAAAGAGAAACTGGGCGTGCGAAGCATGGCTTCGGCGGAGCTGTTGCTAACCGGTACCTGGGGGCGGCGTTTGGGCCAGGAAGGGCAGGGTTTCGCGATCATGGCGGAGATGATTAACCTCAGCCGACTGTACAATGCGGTAACGGCCGTAGCGCTCGCAAGAAGGGCGCTTCGCGAAGCCTGGTTTTTTCTCCGGCATAGAAAAACCTTTGGCAGGCCGGCCCTGGAGCATCCGCTGGTGCGCGAGCGGCTGGAGCGGCTGGGTGCCGGATGGCTGGGCGAGTTGCAGCTTTGTTGGCGTGCAATTGAAGCCCTGGACGCTGCAGATGCGGGCAATTCGCACGAAGCTGCGCTGGCGCGTTTATTCACGCCGATGGTCAAGCGCTCCAGCGCGGAGTTTTCAGTCTATGCCATTCGCGAGTGCATGGAATTGATGGGGGGCATCGGCTACATCGAAGACGGGGTAATGCCCAAGATGCTGCGCGACGCCAATGTTTTGCCTATCTGGGAGGGCGCGGGCAATATTATGTTGTTGGATATGCTGCGGGCTTTCCAGAAGGCCGCACCAGCCCAGGGTTGGCGTTCCGTCTGGCAGCAATTGCTGGCCAGTGCCGACGCACCGGAGTCCTGGCAGATAAAGGCTGACACGCTGCTGGCTCAGTTGGAAGGGCTTTCTGCATTGGATCGCGAGCAGGTGGAGTACCGCAGCCGCGCGCTTCTGGAAGCATTGACTGAATTGACCCAGGCGGCGCTGATTCTGCGCAGCCGCGACAGCCAAAACGCCGCTTGGGTGGACCCGGCGGTGGCGTGGTACCATCGGCGGATCACCGCGACCAGTGGGTCAGCTCCTTTGACGGTTAGCGAAACAGAAGGCCTGTTGGGCTTTTTGGGCTGAGTTCACGGATTCCCTTTATTTTGGACCGGCACACCGGGAGCCGCCCGGTTTGTACGCCGATCGTTTTATCCTCTCTCTCTCATGGAAATGTATGCTTTTGTCGGCCAGATCATTGAGCGATTTGGGCCGCGCTCACCTGGCAGCAATGCCGAACGCCAGGCCCAGCAATGGGTGGCGCAACAATTCGAAACGCTTGCGGGCCCTGAGCAGGTGCATGTTCAGCGCTTTCGGGCCAGTATGACAGCCAAGTTCGTCAGCTTGAAATTGTTCGTGACCTTGTTCGTGGTGTCGATGGTGCTGGCCTGGTTCTCGCTTCCTTTGGCCGGGGCCATCGGATTGCTCAACACGGTGGTTTTTCTGGGCCACTTTGTCCTTTACCGCGACTGGCTGGATCCCCTTTTTGCCAAGTCAGATTCCAGCAACGTCATCGCCACCCTGGAACCATCGGGCAAGGTGCGCAGCACGTTGATTGTTGCCGGGCACGTAGATTCCGCCACCGAGTTTCAGTGGTGGTACCGCTTCGGGCAGGCAGGCATCACGGCCACTGTGTTGGCCGGCTTTGTGCTGGTGCTCAGCGGGCTTTATCTGGGCATCGCGGCGTTGGCGGGCTCCGAATTCGCTACACCCGCGGTGCGTTTCCCTTGGTTTCTGTTTGCTTTGCTGGCCCCTTTGCAACTGACCAATTGGTCCATGCACGGCGACCGCGTGGTGGATGGGGCCATTGACAACCTGAGCGGGCTTGCCGTAGCCTGGGGGCTGGGCCGGCATTTTGCTAAACCCGGTGCGCTGGGCCAGAATACGCTGCAACATACCCGCATTAAACTGGTCAGTTTTGGCTCGGAGGAATGTGGGTTGAAAGGCTCGCGGGCGCTGGTGCGCGAATTTGAACAGCAACTCCGCGCGGAGAACGCGGTGTTGCTCAACATGGAAAGTTTCAAGGATGATCAAAACCTGACCATCCTGACGGGCGAAGCCTTTACGGGCGCTCGTTATCCGCGCGCGCTCAACGATCGGCTGGGAGCGGCGATGCGCGAAGCGGGATGTTCGTTTACGGAAACCACGCTCATGGTAGGCGCTACGGATGCCACGTCGTTTGCCAACCGGGGCTTGCCCGCTACTTGCGTCATCGGGCTCACCTCAAACAAACTGGACCCCACCTACCATACGAGATTGGACAACATGCAACACCTGGAACGTTCGGGCATGGAGGCCATGGTCCGTGTGCTGGTGCGATTTACCGAAGCCTGGGACAGCGCCGATGTATTGCCTGAGCTTAAGTAGCGAAGACTTTATTCTAACCATAAGTAATGTTATGGCAGAACGGCGCTGTGGCCGAAGCAATAAGTTATGTTATGGTTTGGCTGCGGTGCTGTTCCAGCAGTCGTTTGTTCAAGGCGGCGTAAAGCCATGGCAGATGCTTCCACAGCCAGGCACTCAGCCGGGCATGAGCGGGGAAAATGACGACGCGTTTGTTGGCAGCAACACCGCGCAGGATGACGCGGGCTGCCTGATTCGCTGGATAGAGCGTCCAGGGCAACAACGCCATCATAGCTTGTTTGCTGGTTCCGCGCTTGGGGGCGTTGTCAAAAATCGCGGTGTCGATGTAGCCGGGACAAATGGCTGTAACGCGGATGCCCAGCGACGCGCCTTCCAGGGCCAGCGTATGCGATAACCCGATGACACCGTGTTTGGTCACACTGTAGAGGCCCCCGAGGGGGGAGGGGCTGATGCCGAGTAGCGAAGCCGTATTGACCAGGTGGCCTCCGCCGTGTTCTGCCATGTAGGTAAACGCTTCGTGGCAGCCGTGTACCACAGCACTCAGATTGATGGCCATCACCTGTTCCCAATCCGGTGGGGTCATGTAGCGAAATTCACCTGCCATGCCGATGCCCGCATTGTTAAACAGGTAGTCGAGGCGGCCTTCGCGCTCCGCGCAGCGCCGGATCCACGAGCGCAAGGCGCTGGTGTCCGTTACATCCAGGGTTTCTAATTCGGGCGAAGGGCTTCCGTTCCATGTGGCGGCAGCATGGTGCAGCCCAGTGGCATCCCGGTCACTGGCATAGAGACGTGCGCCGGCAGCGCAGAGTTCGGCGGCCAGCGCGCGGCCAATGCCGGAAGCGGCACCAGTGAGCAAGACTACTTTGTTGCGAAAGACTGGATTGGACATGCGCGGAATTTAAGCGTTGGGGTTGCCGGAAATTACGGCAATTTTGTCCGCGTGAAAAAAAGCAGCGAATGAATCGATTGCTGCGCAGAGAACTGCTCCCCTTTCGCCCTGAATACGCCCAAACCGGATGCGATATTTTGCTATAAGTGATGTACATATTGACTATGCCGTCAATGATGCGTGGCTACGCGCGCTATCCGCGCGGGATTACCGGGAGGACGTGTTGCTTTTGGCCGGCGACATCAGCAGCGATTTGCCAAGGTTAGAGGAAACACTGACCAGACTGCGCGATAGGTTTTTGGAGGTGTTTTTTGTTCCGGGCAATCACGATTTGTGGGTACGGCGGGGCGACGGGCTGGATTCTTTGGGCAAGTTTGAGCGCATTCAAGAAGTCTGTTCCAGGCTGGCGGTGCAAACGGCGCCACGGAGAATTGGATCGCTGCGCATTGTTCCGCTGTTGAGTTGGTACGATTTTTCTTTTGGGCAGCCGGGCGAAGATTTGAAAAATCGCTGGGCGGATTTTAGGATGTGCGTCTGGCCGGCGGGCATGGAGCTGGCCGAAGTGAGTGCCTGGTTTCACGCCCGCAATACGGTTCAACTGCCTTTGCCTGGCGAGACCATCCTGAGCTTCTCGCATTTTCTGCCCAGGCGGGATGTGCTTCCCCGGCGCATTGATCCAAATGAGTATTTTCTAATGCCGGTGCTGGGGTCTGTTGGGCTCGGCGAGCAGGTGCTGCGAATAAAACCAAGCATTCATGTCTTTGGCCATTCGCACATTAATAATGTCTGTGCATTTGACGGGACTACGTTTATCAACAATGCGTTTGGTTATCCTTCCGAAAGTCGCTTTACCCGAAAGGATCTGGTAGAATTGCCTATTGGATAACGAGCATAATGTGTTTTATCCAGGCCAAAAACCTGGGTGTAACGCAGGATCCGGGCTTTTATAAAGACGGTTCAAATCTCCGCAGCTTTCTCGGCCATGATAATGTCGTAGATCGGGAGCTTTTCAATTTTGCTGCGAAGCCAGTTGAGCAGATTCAGGTAGCTCTGCGCATTGCCTTCGAAACCGTGTTGAAGCGTTTCTTCCAGCTTTTGGTAGAACTGCTCAAAAAGCAGTTGGCGCGGTCCTTCTTCGCGTACACTGATGGCGCGGTTGAGGTTGCGGAGCACCAGGTCTTCCACCAAAAAGAGTCGCTTCTTTTTGACCAGGAAGCGCCGGGTGGACTTGATTTCGTACTTGAGCAAGTCGTAGTTGCCCAAGTCAAAATGGATGAGCAAATTGAGGATGCGGGCAAAGCAAATGACATCATCGGCGGCGTTGGGTTTGTCGTCAAAAACAATGCGATTTACCCAATCAGAAGCCTGATCCACATCGCCAGTGTAGAAATACACTTTGGCGATGGTAAACAACATTTCAATTTTAAATTCAATAACAATGACACTGTCGTAGCGTTCCAACATTTCGTTGACCCGGGGCACTAATTCCAACGCGCGCTGGAACTGATGCGTGCGGTAGTAGTGCGCCAATTCCTGAACATAGCTGGTTTCAAAGAGAATGGCCTGTTCCGTGTTGGTAATGGTGGTGGCAAACTGGTCCGCTGTTTCGCGCACATTGCGCAAAATTTCCTCAAAGTTTTTCCAGTCTTTCAGCTCCATGTAATTGTGGAGCAGATTGTTCTGGACTTTAATGTACTGGATCAGATTCTCGCGGATGAACTGCGGTTGTTCTTCAAAAAGCCGAAAGCGGAGCAAGTCAAAGCGATGCGCTTCGCTGTGGTGTTCCAGCAAGGTCTGGTATACTCCTTTGATGTTGTAGTAGCGCAACTTTCCGATGAACGATCGCGGCAGAGCGCCTTCGGCCATGGCGGGTTGAGCCAGAATTTTTTCGATGGCTTGCAAATCGGAGGCGGTGCGGGCGCGGGTGTAGCGGCGGTAAACGCGGAAGGCGTCCTGTTCCAGCAAACGCAACTGGTAGGTTTCCTCCATGATCTCCAGCATTTCCCGGATTTCATCGTTGCTCTCTTTGCGGAATTCATCCAGCCGGTCGCCTTTAAGAAAACGCGTGTTGATTTCGTTCTCCCACTTAATCATGTGGAGCAGCAACTCGTATTTGTCATACTGACGCGCAATCGCCTTGGTTTTGGTCAGGATTTTGATGCTCTTCTTGTACATGCCCTTGCCGAAGAGAATCTTGACCGATTCCACCTCTTCCTGAATGCGCGATTCGGCATCAGAGCTGCTGTAGTAGGAGCGAAGGCTCCTCAGAATAAAGTTGTAGAGGTAGTTTTTGGTGACGGCAAACTGCTTGATGAAAGTCTCCCCCTGGAAGGTGATTAGGAGGGCCTTTTCATCGTACTCGTCCTGGCGGTCAATGGCATCAAACAACTTGACGTAGTTGTTCTGCTCCCCTTTGACGTGAATGGAGGCGAAGATTTTGAAGTAGCGTTTCTCCGTCTGTTTCAGCGATTTGACCAACTGAAACAAGTCATCGGTTATGGTCATCCTGGGGCGGGGGCGCTGCGACATCCAGCGGCTTACAGACCAATTTATAAACTTTTATGCAAAAACACCAAACCCTACCCGCTAAGTTGCTGATAAACAATAGATTCGTTCAACGCAAAGGGACCATTTCGCCCGAATGAATCTTAAACATTAAGGGGTCTTGTTCAATTTCCAGCTGTAATCGTAAAAACTGATGGCGGTTTCTTCTGGTATGGGCAGGCTGCGGAAGGGGTTTATGTAGGCGATTATTGCGTCCTTGCCGCCAAAGTCAACTGCGTACCAATTGAAGATCTGCGAAAGTTCCGCGTATTGATCGCCTTCCTGGTAGCGAAGGAACATAGGATCGTTGAGGGCCGAACGGGTAACGGCGTCTAATTGTTGGTCCAGTTTGCCCGGCATAAAGGCTCCGTCCAGAATTTTTGGGCAGCCTAAGGCACCGCAAACCAGCGCAAAATGAACGCGCGGGTCGCTGCGCAAGCCGGCTTCCAGATCGTTCAGGGTGGTTTTTTTACCGGCAACTAAGTAGGTCTGCCGGTCAAAGAATCCAGCAATATCCATTGGGGAAGGGATGGGATAGTGTTCAACTACCTGTTGAATAACTAATACATTGTATGCGTTTATATTGAATGCTTTAATCTGTTCAGTGCCGGCTTTTTCCAGGTCGGCCGAAGCGATCCGGGCGACCATGTCGTTTAGCATCACTGGTGCCACCGCCAAATCACCGTATCGGACGCGGCCGCCATACACCGCTTCTTTTAGAAACAGATCCAGATCAGCGAACAGCGCATCCCATTTGGTAAAGACCTGCTGAGGGACTGTTTCTTTAGGTGATGGCACAGATAGCTCTCCGCTTGGAGCCTCCGTGTTTCCCTTGCCGCTGCCAGGGTTGACTTCGGAATCGGCTGGATTGGTCAGGCTATCGTTTACGGCATTTGCCTGCAATTGCGCTGATCCAGAACGTTCGGGAGTTGAAGGCGTGCGCTGGTAAGAAGAGGGCCGAAACGTCTCTTCTTCTGCTTGCGATGCGTTGGCGTCGTGCAAAAGGCTGTCTTTGTCCTGTTCATTGCCTGAATCCTGGTTTGCTGTGCCGCTGCTGTGCTCGCTTTGGCACGCATTCGCTAAATTGACAAGCAGTAAGATATAAAGAAATTTTGGCATTGGTTTGTATCTTTAACGGGCAATTCCCACCCCGCATTGACCCTTCGCGCTAAATTGAAACGCTGGTTAGGACTGGAAAAGTTCACCTTTGAGCGTTTCCTGCATCTGGCTTTGTTCACCGGACTTCCGGCTATGTTGCTGTTGGAGTACTCGCTGCTCCCCGAACTGGAGCATTATACGTTTGTGCGCGGGGGAATGGCCCTTGTCTCGTTGGGCATCTACCTGGCTTCGTTTCGAGTGGCGGTTATCCTTCGTGACTTTACGTTCATCAACTACGTGACGATATACTTGGTTATATCGCACATGATTTTTCTCACTTACGTTAATGGGTTCACCTTTTACCTCAGCAGTTTGCTCATTAGCTTGATTTTGGGCGCTTCGCTGGTGTTTCGGACGCGTTTTCAATTGTTGATCTTTCAGGCCAGTATGTTCCTGTTGGTAACGCAGGCATCCTTTCTGGCAGGTAAAGATACCCAGGTAGACGTTCCGCTTTTTCTGATTTTGTACGTGTTTATGAACGTCTGTGCTTACGCCATCCAGGATTACATCTTTAGGCAGCGCGATCGGTTGCAGGATGCGGCAGAAGAGTTGCGCCGTTCTAATGCTTATTTGGAGCAGTTTGCCTACGCTACCTCGCACGATCTGCAGGAGCCTCTGCGGACCGTGACCAGCTATGTGCAGCTCTTGCAAAAACGCTACGCGGGATCCCTGGGCGAAGAAGCTGATGAATTTATCCACTTTACCGTAGATGCAACCGGCCGTATGCGGGAAATGATCCAGGGCTTGCTAAAGTTCAGCCGGGTTAGCTCGCAGAACTTCCACGCGGATAAGGTGGACCTGAACGAAGTGCTGCGGCAGGTAAGTGACAGTTTAAAGGTCTCTATAGACGAATCGGACGCCAGTATACGCTACTCTTCTATGCCAGCAATTCTGGGTGACCGCAGCATGCTGGGGCAGTTGTTCCAAAATCTCATTACCAATGCCATTAAGTACCGGGATGAGCAGCGCGCACCCATCATAGAAATTGATGTGGTGAGCATCGAAAACGGATGGCGTTTTTCTGTAGGCGACAACGGCATCGGCATCCCGAAAAAGTACCAGGAGCGAGTTTTTGAGGTGTTTAGCAGGGTGCAGAGCAAGCAGAATGCCGACGGGCTGGGCATAGGATTGGCGCTCTGCAAACGCATCGTCTTCAACCACGGCGGCGAAATCTGGGTCAAGTCTGACGAAGGAATAGGAAGTACGTTTTATTTCAGCATTATTCGCTGAGGCCGCCTCTTTTTGGCTTTGGCTTTGGCAACAGCCCGGCCAGCCGGGCAGTCAGTGGCAGCGAACCCGTGCGAAAAGCGAGCATTTCACGCGGCAACTCGTCGGTGAAGTGCACCAGCTTAACCAAAGTGCCCAATCGGGGATTGATTTCCAAGCCGCAGATATGGAATCCCGCTTTGAGTTTGGGAACCAAAATGCCGTTGTTGTCCGCGCGGTGCTGCGATTCCAGGCGGCGGTAACCCGAGGCAATGGCCTCCGCCATGACCACACGCAACAAGGCGCTGTAAATGCCGCGTCCCTGATGCGTTGCGGCGACCGCGCTGTTGCGCATGCGGTACACCCGAGGCTCTACGGGTGTACCATAGTGAAAGGCCACAGGTTCCTGCCCCAGGAACACGCCAAAGTACCATTCCCCATCGGCCAGCGACTTGTTGCGCCAGCGGTGTTGCGGCAGCACAAAGGCACCGGTTCCGGCCAATGCTTGGCGGTAGATCAATTGAAAGTGCTGCTGAAAGCCTTGCCGGTCAAGGCGGGTCCAGGTATAGGGACCGTGCAACGGGGTCAAATCCTGTAACATATAAATTTATATGGAATGGGTTTGGAGTGGTGGGAACTGCTAAATCGGGGCGGAGAAATAGTCCGGTTCCAGGTCCAGCCATTCCATGGTGGCGTTGTGAAAGAGGTCTTCGACGGTGTTTTCCGGCAATTGCATGCCTTCAATCATACGACCAATTTCGAGGTCGCCGAGGGGAAATGGGTAGTCGGAGCCGAGGCAAACCCGGCGCGTGCCCTGCAGGTCCATAATGTATTCGAGCATGCGCGGATCGTGCGTGATGCTGTCAACCCAAAATTGGCCAAGGTATTCGCGGGGGTTGCGGGTGTTGTCTACGGCCACCAGGTCGGGACGGCAATGGTAGCCGTGTTCAATGCGGCCGATAGTGCCCATGAAGGAACCACCGGCATGGCTGAAGTTGACGCGCAGGTTGGGGAGTTTTTCGAGAACGCCGCTGAAAATCATGGAACACATGGCGCGCGATGTCTCCGCTGGCATTCCCACCAGCCACGGAAGCCAGTATTTGGTCATGTATTCAAAGCCCATCATGTTCCACGGGTGCACCATCACCGCCAAGTTCAACTGTTCACACGCCTCGAAAATGGGGTAGAACTCCGGGTCGCCGAGGTTGTTGTTGTTGACGTTGGAACCGATTTGAATGCCCCGCACGCCCAGCGAAACCAGCCGTTCCAGCTCGCCGATGGCCAGTTTAGCATCTTGCATCGGCACGGTTCCCAGCGCCAGGTAATGTTTGGGGTACGCGGCTTGTATGTCGGCCAAATGATCGTTGAGAAAGCGCGACAATTCCAGGCAATCCTGAGGCTTGGCCCAATAAGAAAACATGACCGGAATGGTGCAAACCACTTGTACTTGCGTCTGAAACCGGGCGTATTCTTCAATGCGCAGCTCGGGATCCCAGCAGTTCGCGCCGATTTCGCGAAAAAACTGATTGCCCTTCATCATGCGTTTTCGCCCTTCATTGCCGGGAGCCAGCCAGACGAAATCGCCGTACCCAAATTTTTCGGCCCACAGCGGCATATCGGGCGGCAGCAGGTGGGTGTGCATGTCAATTTTCAGCATAGGTAGGGCATATGGCGGTTGGCAGGTAGCGGTTGGCAGCTAGCATAGGAAAGGTGGCGAATGGCGGGTAGCGCATGGCAGTTGGCAGCGAGGTAGTTACGGGTGAAGGGGTTCCTTGCGTTACTCTGCTGAAAGTTCCGGTTTGGACGGTTGTTCTTTGCCCGCACACACCGGGTCGTTGCACTCTCCGTAGAAGTTCAGGGCATGGCTGTCGATGCGAAAATTATAGACTTCTTCGACCATGGTTTTGATCCGTTCGATGCGCGGGTCGCAGAATTCCAGAATTCGGCCACAGGTGGTGCAAACCAGGTGATCGTGCTGCCTGTAGCCATAGGATTTTTCGTACTTGGTGATGGAGTCCCCGAAGTACTGTTTGCTCACCAGGCTGCAATCAACCAGAATGTCCAAGGTATTGTAGACCGTGGCGCGACTCACTTTTAAGTCCTGCTTTTTGAGCTCGAGGTAAAGGGCCTCAGCGTCAAAATGCCCCTTTTTGCCGTAAATGGCCCGCAGGATATTGAATCGCTCCGGGGTCTTTCGGAGGCTGTTCTGGTCCAGGTAGTCGCGCAAGATGTCTTCTACTGCAGGGTAATCGATGGACGTGGCCATGCCGTAAAGTTAGCGTGTTTTCAACGCGCAGCTTGTTGCCCAAAGGCATCAATGACGCTTCATGAGCGTAAGTTTGCGGTATGCTGCAACCCAAATTTCCCTCGCAATCGGAGACAGTCATGACCGAAATGGTGCTGCCCAACGACACCAACAACCTCGGCAATCTCATGGGAGGGAACCTCTTGCACTGGATGGACATTTGTTCCGCCATTGCGGCTGGTAAACACGCCAATACCATTGCCGTAACTGCTGCTGTGGACAACGTTTCCTTCCAGCACCCCATTGCCCGCGGTGCCATCGTGACCTTGCACAGCCGCGTGACGCGGGCGTTCAATACCTCGATGGAAGTTTACATTGAGGTGTTTTCAGAGACAATGGCGAGCCAGGAAAAGCTGCTCACCAATACGGCCTACTACACGTTTGTGGCACTGGGCGAGGACGGAAAACCCGCTTTGGTGGCGCCGATTGAGCCGCAAACCGATGAAGACCGCCTCCGGTTCGAAGGGGCTCTTCGCCGACGCGAACTCCGGCTGTTACTCGGCGGCCGTCTCAAGCCAAGCGATACTCCTGCTCTGCAGGCGCTTTTTAAGGTGGATTGATCCTGCCGTTGAGCATCCCCGAGGGCCGTCATAGCGCGGGATCCAAAAAAAAGACCGCTTCTAAAGAAGCGGCCTTTTTTTATTGGTCAAGTCGGCCGTTCGGACCGCGGGGAATGGTTACTGCACCGAGAAGGGCAGCGTTTCGGTGTACTCAGCGCCGAAGCTGGTGTAACGGCCCACTAGCATGTAAAAGCCGGGTTCCAGGTTGTTGAGCTGGATGGTTTGCTGACCACCGCTCCACTCCTGGATTTGCATGACCTGGCGCAAACGACCAACGGCGTCGATGATCTCCAGGCTGTTCAGGCCCATGCCCCCTTCGACCGTCAACTGGTTCGTGGCAGGGTTCGGGTACAACGAGAGCATGTTGAGCTGCTCAGCGCTGGGCAGATCCTGCATTTCGCGGGCAACAGGAATGGAGAACGTGTCTCCGTAAACGGTGTAAGGAGATACGTCAAGCGGGGTGATGCTGCAGGCACAGCGAACGCGCCAGGTCCAGGTGGTGCCGGCACCGGCAACCGAGAAGGGCACGTTAGTAGTGTTGTACGGCGCACTGAGCACATTCACGCTGGGCTGTGGTCCGGTAGGAACGCGCTTGCCATTGACCTGGCAACCGACAGCGCCAGCGTTTGGCGTCCAATCCAGACGAATCCGGTTAGACAGCGTGGTGTGGCTTTGGCCAGTTGGGGCAGTTGCGGAAGAGCAGGTGCTGGAGCAGGTAATATCTACCGTGATGCTGCTGGAGGTGGCATAGCACAATGGCAAGGCATCGGTGCAAGGCTGACCGGCCTGAGCGTTGATTTCGTTAAAGGAGAAAATGATGTTGTTGATTGAAGCGGGACCACCGAAAGCCTGGATGCTGGAAACCCAAACATTCAAGTTGGTAATATCGCTTCCGTTAAAAACTCCAATGGAGTTGTAAACACTGCACACGTCAATGCCCTGGACCAGCTCGGCAAACGTGCAACAGGGGGTGAACAGGAAGCTGCCGTTGAGCAGGGCCTGGGCAAAATCCTGCAAGTCGGCAATGTTGTAATTAAAAGCGGTGACAATGAACTGGTCGCCGTCAACAAGGCCGGCAGCTTGAGGATCAAACGCACCCGTCAGGTTGATGGCCAGAATGCGTGGACCAAACACAGTGCTGTCGTCGTTGTAGACAATGTCCGAAGGATCCTGGAAAAGGTATTCGGTGCGGGTGAGACCGGCTGTGTAACCAGTCAGCGAGGGGGGTGCCCAAAGCGAGCCATCTGCGCAAATGCTGGGCTGGCTCGTGCTGAGCGTTCCGCCGGAGCCGGCGGGTAAACTGCAATTCTGGACCTGGGCTGTTGCGCTCAGGCTTGCTGCCAGCAGGAGGCCGGCGGCCACCAGGGGACGCAGGGTGCTGGAAATTGGGGGTAAAGTCATGGTCATGCTGTTCAATGGTTTAGTTTATGAGAACGCGTAGCGCAGTAGTCCAAGTCTGGGTGATAAGGCGAACGCTGTAATAGCCTGCCGGGTATCCGGCCAGAGTGATGGGAAGTTGGTTGTAGCCGAGGTAGAGGTCAGTTTGCTGGTGAGCGACGACACGACCGGTCGCGTCGTGAATTTGCACTTCTGCCAGGCCGCTCCAAAGGCTCTTAAAGCTCAATTGGTAGAAATCGCTGGCCGGGTTAGGACCGCCCTGGAGTTCGCTGATGAATGGCGCAGCGGAACCGAGCCCTTCCACCGGACTAAGACCCATGAAAGTGCCCGTGTCAACGGTAAAGCAAGCGGTGTTGGAGGTTGCCCAACACATGCGCTGGCCGGGGGTGCATGGCGAACCGAGCGGCACAATGTTGATGAAGGAGTCTACCAGGAACTGGATGGACGGGAAGGTGCCCTGGATACCGTAGGCCACGGCAAAGTCAGCGATGTCGTTGAAATCTTGCAGGTCGGAACCTTCGTCAATGTCCGAGTCAATCAACAGGGAGCAAACGTCAACGCCCTGGGTGGCTTCAGCAAAAAGGCAACACGGAACGCCCAAAAAAGAGCTGTTGAACAACGTGTCTACCTGGGCCTGCAACACGGAAAGGCTGAAGGACCAGGAATAAACGCAGAATTCATCGCCGCGCACGAGAGCAAGGTCAGCGGCGGGATCGACGCGGCCGGTTTCGTTGGCCAAAAGGATGCGGGGACCAGTGCTGCCCGAGAAGTCGTCAAACACCAGATCATTCGGGTTGGTAAAAACGAATTGAACCAGATCGAGTCCGGAGCTTTCACCGGCAAAATTCAGGTTGGGGCTAAGGTAGCCGATCAGGGCGGTGCTGCTAGTGGGACTGATGGTGCCGCCGGAGCCGGAGGGCAAAGAGCAGTTTTGCGCTTGCGCGAAAAGGGTCGGTGCTGCCAGCAGCAGGCCGGCAATTAAGAAAGTGGACCGCAACAGAGTCAGGGCTGTCGTCATGACGGAGAGATTTTGGTATCGAGTTGAATCAATAGACTGAGACTGGATTGGGAAGAGCAAGGTTAGATCAAGGTAGGCTTGTAGTGTTCGGATAGCGTTTTGGTCGTGTTCGGGTAGCGTTTTGGTAGCGTTCTGGCCGTGTTCTGGCTAAGCGTTGTGGTAGCGTTCGGGTAGCGTTCGGGTAGCGTTCGGGTAGCGTTCTGGCTAAGCGTTGTGGTAGCGTTCGGGTAGCGTTCGGGTAGCGTTCTGGTCGTGTTCTGGCTAAGCGTTCGCGAAAGTAGCGTTGATTGTAGCACGAATCAGAGACCCCGTCCCGGACCGCGAAAATCCGGCCTAAATTAGCCCAGGTTAGTCGGCCCGCTATCCTTCAAAAAAGTGATTTTTCCACAATCCCCGGATTTTCCAGCGCCTCTGCGACCCGAACAACGGGATTTTGCCGAAGATTGCTTTGAATCGTGGTACAGCAGCCGGGATTGGACGGCGTTTCCCTTTCAAAGGGATATGCTGGAGGCGGTGTTAAGCGGGTGTTCCGGCCTGCTAAACGCGCCCACGGGGAGTGGCAAGACCTACGCAGCCTGGATTCCGCTGTTGTGCCGCCACATGGCGGGGTTGCCCTTCGCCGGTGCAGAAAAAAAGCCGGCCGCAACGGCTGCCGGACTGACGTTTCTGTGGATTACTCCGCTTCGGGCACTGGCCAAAGACATCAGAATCGCTTTGCAGGCGGCTTGTGATGCCTATGATCTGGGCTGGAGCGTGGAATTGCGCACCGGCGATACACCGACGGCGCAGAAACAGGCGCAAATGCGACAGATGCCGCGGGTTTTGGTTATTACGCCGGAGAGCCTGCACCTGTTTTTGGCCCGCAAGGGCTATCCCAAGCTGTTGGTGGGCTTGGAAGCAGTGGTGGTGGATGAATGGCACGAGTTGTTAGGCTCCAAGCGCGGCGTACAGGTGGAATTGGCCCTCAGCCGCCTGCGACGGCTTTGCCCGAACCTATCCGTATGGGGCATTTCGGCCACAATCGGCAACCTGGTGCAGGCGGCGGAAGTGCTGCTTGGCCCGGGAATGGACCCGGCGCGTATGGCCTTGGTGCGCGCGGACAGCCGGCGGGTGCCCGAAATGCGCACCTTGCTGCCCGACACCCTGGCCGATATTGCCTGGGGTGGCCATTTAGGTACACGGTTACTGGACAAAGTGATGCCGGTTTTGGAAGAAGCCGGGACGACGCTGGTTTTCACCAATACCCGGGCGCAATCGGAGATTTGGTACCAAAAGCTACTGGAAGCCGATCCTTCGCTGGCCGGCCGCATGGCCATGCACCACGGTTCACTGGACCGGGAAATTCGCGAATGGGTAGAAGAGGCGCTGGGCGCCGGCGATCTCAAGGCCGTGGTCTGCACGTCCAGCCTGGACCTGGGGGTGGATTTCAGGCCGGTGGATAACGTGGTTCAAATCGGGGGACCAAAGGGGGTGGCGCGGTTCATTCAACGCGCCGGCCGCAGCGGGCACCGGCCGGGAGCGCAAAGCCGGATCTACTTTTTGCCGACGCATGCCCTGGAATTGTTAGAGGCCAGCGCATTACAAGAAGCGCTTTTGCAGGATTACGTAGAGAAACGCGTGCCGCTCCGGGCTTGTTTTGACGTGTTGGTGCAGTACCTGGTCACGCTGGCGCTGTCAGAGGGCTTTGTCGCCGATGAAATTCTTGCCGAGCTGCGCAGTACTTATTGCTTCCAGGATTTGAGCGACGACGAATGGCGTTGGTGCCTCCAGTTCATCACCGTGGGTGGGCCGAGCTTGCGGCAATACGACGAGTTTCGTCGGGTTTCGTGGGAAGAGGGACTTTTTCGCGTTACGGATCAGCGGGTGGCCCGCCGGCACCGTCTGCACATCGGAACCATTGTCGGCGACTCATCGCTTCGGGTGCGCTACACCAGTGGCGGTTCGTTGGGAACCATCGAAGAGTCTTTCATAAGTCGCTTAAAGACAGGTGATTCATTCTGGTTTGCTGGAAAAGTACTTGAACTGGTGCAGGTCAAGGAAATGGACGCTTTGGTGCGGCGATCCAAGCGAAAAACGGGAGCCGTGCCGCAGTGGGGCGGGGGGCGGATGACCTTTACGTCGTATTTGTCGCGGCTTTTGCGCAGCGAACTGACCCGCGTAGTTAAGGGCGGGGCGTTGCGCGAAGAGCTGGTGGCCCTTGGCCCGTTGTTGGACATCCAGCGCAAGCGTTCCCTGATTCCTGACGAGCAAACGCTGTTGATTGAGGTGCTGGAAACCGAAGATGGCCACCACATTTTTGTGTTTCCGTTTGAAGGCCGGCAAGTGCACGAGGGAATGGCCGGGCTCATGGTGTGGCGAATGAGTCGCTTTCATCCAGGCACGTTTTCCATGGCCATGAACGACTACGGGTTTGAGCTGCTGAGCGACCAGCCGATTCCCGTGGAACGCGCGCTGGCCGAAGGCGTTTTTGAACCTCGGAATTTGTCTGAAGACCTCTTGAACAGCGTGAATGCGGCGGAAATGGCACAACGGCGTTTTCGCGACATCGCCACGATTTCCGGGCTCACGTTTCCGGGTTATCCGGGCAAATTGAAGAAAACCAGGCATTTGCAGGCGTCGGCGGGACTGATTTACCGCGTTTTTGCTGATTACGACCCGCAAAATCTCTTGTTCAGACAGGCGCTCTCGGAGGTTTTAGATCACCAAATGGAGGAAGCCCGCATGCGCACGGCGCTGCTGCGCATCAGCAAACAGACTATCCGCGTGCTGAAAACTGACCGGCCCAGCCCCTTTGCGTTTCCCATTTTGGTGGAGCGTTTCCGCGAACGGATGAGCACCGAGACCCTGGAATCACGCATCCGAAAAATGCAGCTCGATGCCTGACGGCCTGCCGCTTTCCTGGGCCGGCCACGAGTGGTTCGCCGATGCCTCCGGGGCGTTGTGGTGGCCATCGCAACGCAGTCTCTTGCTCGCGGATTTGCACTTCGGAAAGGTGGGTCATTTTCGGCGCGAAGGGGTACCGATTCCGCAGGCGGCCTTTGACAAAAGTCTGCGGCGGCTGGATCAGTTGCTGAACGCTTATCAGCCTGATAATCTTATCATTCTGGGCGATCTCTTCCACAGTCGCTACAATCTGGAGTTGGAGTATTTCCGCGCCTGGAGGCGGCGGCACAAAGGGGTGGCGCTGCAGTTGGTGCCCGGCAACCACGATGTGCTGGGACCGAAGGCCTGGGGGGACCTGGGCCTGGAGAATCTGGGGGTTCAGCACACGGTGGAAGGGGTGGAGTTGGTGCACGATCCGGGGGGGGGCGAAGCGTCTTCCGGTGGAGCGGAACAGGCCGCCGCGTTTCGGATGTCGGGGCACATCCACCCAGGGGTGCGCTTAGTGGGCGGCGGGAGGCAGAGCTTGGTTTTGCCTTGTTTCTGGTTCGGGGAACGGCAGGCCCTTCTCCCGGCATTTGGGGCATTTACCGGGTTGCACAGGATCAGTCCAGGTGCTGGAGACTGCGTTTTGGTCTTGGCCGAAGGAAAGATTTTAGACGTTTCCAGGGGAGCCGCCGGCTCAACACAGGAGTAATATTTAACATTTGCAGGGCAATTTGTATCGTCTGTTTGAAAACAACCTACTAAAATTAGATCAACATGAATACAAGGCAACGCATACTAGCAAGGGGTTTAGCGGGCATAATGCTCCCGGCAATCCCGCTTACGGCTTCTGCGCAGGTTTCCATTCCTGCAACGGCCACACCGGTCATTAGTGGATTCTACCGGTTTTTTGGGAACGGGTTTCCAGCCTGCTCCTGCTGCTGGTCAATTGGACAGCGATGATTGGGCACTGACGGGGATGTCAGAAGGAGCCATAGTTTTTGGAGATACGAAAACAACCGGCGACTTTGCTCGCGGCGCCACTGCCGGCGACGTTTCTTCAGGCGGTTTGTATGCCCTTAACTATGGAAGTGGCGATAAAGGACTGATTCTTCAACCCACCAGCAGCGACTGGAATCCGGGAACGATTACCCTGCGTTTGCAGAACAATACCGGGGGTAGCATCGCCGAATTGGCCGTTGCTTACGATCTGCTGGTGCTGAACAACGAAGACCGTTCCAACACCTTCAATTTCTCCTATTCGACGGATAACGTTTCTTATACGGGTGTGTCGGGCTTGGACTACACCTCGCCGGGGGTGCAAGACGCAGGAGCACCGGTGGTTATTCCGCAAGCCACCACCATTACAGGGCTCGCTGTGACGGCCGCCAACGGCAGCGACTATTCGTTCAGTTCACCCGAGGTTTTGCTTTTCACGGTCCTGGGCAGCACGCTGGCTTCTGCCAACGTTAACCTGTTGGAAGACCTGGCGCTGGAGATCTACAACCCCACTTCCGACAGCGTTGACCTGAACGGATATACCGTTAAGGTGTTCAACAACGGGTCCTTTTCTCCCTCTAATACGCAAGCGCTTTCTGGGCTGCTCGGTCCGGGTGCGGTCTACGTTATCGCCAATGCCAGCGCTGATAGCGCTGTTCTGGCCCAGGCTGATATTACCAGCACGGTGACCTTCTACAACGGCGATGACGCTGTTGTGCTGCTGAACGGCGGCGATACCATTGATGTTATCGGTTTGGTTGGCCAGGACCCGGGTACCAATTGGGCCATCGACACCTTGGGAGCTACGTCTGAATTTACGCTGGTTCGCAAGCCGGCTGTAAATGCCGGCCAAAAGAACTGGGTACTCGGCGCTTTTGAGTGGTTGGTTTATGCCCAAAACAACTTCAGCTTCCTCGGCAGCCACGACCAGGATCCTTGCCCGGTGGTTTGCAGCACGGATGAAGTGCCAACCGGCCAAAGCCATACGGTGTTGGGTACGGTGGTTCGTCTGGACTGGGTACCCCAGCCGGGTGTCGTAGCCTGTCAGGTCGAAGGTCAGCGGCTGCCCACGGGTCATCGCCTTCTAAAAACATCGTTTCCGCTCCTTACAACACCCTCGTGATTCCGCGGGCTTTGGCTGGAGCCGGCACCACCTGGACCTGGCGTGTCCGCTGCGCCTGCAGCATTGATCCGCTGAACGCCAGTGCTTACAGCGAATTTGGGGACACGTTCTTTATTCCTGCTGAACGCCAATTGGCTGACCTGCGCACGTTGGCAGTTTACCCCAACCCGGTTTCCAGCCAGTTAAACCTGACCTGGCAAACCGCTCCTGAAGCTGCTTCAGCAGAAACCACCGTGGAAATTATGGACCTGATGGGCCCTCTGGTGCAGGCTTTGCGCGTGCAGGAGCAGACTGGGTTCAACAGCCTGACGGTGGATGTGCAAGGGTGGGAACCCGGCTTATACGTCATCCGGTTGAACGGGGCTGACGGTGGCACGTTCAGTGTGGTTCGCTAAGCCTTAGACTTCGGTTTCACAACGCCGCGCTGCCTTTATAGGACAGCCAGGGTAGTAAAAGCAAACGGGCGGTTCTGTTTCCAGAACCGCCCGTTTGCTTTATCGTTTATGGCGGTGTTTGCGCCTCTTTGGAAGTTCCCTTAATTGTACAGAGGGTCCTCGGGATAATTCCCGATTAACCGATACTTGCCGCCTTTGTCAACCAAAATATGGCGCCAGAGTTGTTCGTCTTCGTGGAACACGTATTCGGGAGTACCGGGATGCAAGTACCAGGAATTTTCCTGCATTTCGCTGGTTAGTTGTCCAGGACTCCAGCCTGCATAGCCCAGGTAAAAGCGAACTTCATCGGGTTCTACCTGCCCGGCCTGAATGAGCACAGTGAGCATTTCAAAGTCGCCACCCCACCAGAGGTTCGGGGCCACGGGAACCGAGCCTTCAAGTTTGTCGCCGAGTTTGTGCAGAAAGTGGAGCGTGTCCGTTTCAACCGGTCCGCCAAAATACAATTGGGAATCAAAGCTGTTGAGGTCTGGCAGGGCTTCGCCCAGGGTCATGTTCAACCCTTTGTTGATGATAAAGCCCAAACTGCCTTCGGCTTTGTGTTCGCAAAGCAGCACAACAGAGCGCTTGAAATTGGGGTCATCCATAAAGGGCTCCGATAATAGGAGCTGACCCGTCTTTATCTGTATCGTTTCAGGACGCATGGCAAACATTTCTAGAGTAGGGTAAAACTAACCGCACAAGGAACAGACACTGTAAACGTTATGCGGCTTTTGTGACAAGATTGATTGAACACACAGCTGTTTGCCTTGCGAAACTACGTCGTGTTGGTTGCTTCCGCCCTTCGCCCGTAAAAATTGACTTATGCGACCACTTCGAAATCTGGGCTTAACATGAACCCTGCCAAAACTTAACCAAGCCTTAAAGTGGATTGCATCCAGCCGTAAAGCGTTACTGGTCTTTTTGCAGCGTCCCTTTTACTCAAACCGGGACATAGTTGATCCATGAAAACCAAAATGACGCTCCTTGCCGGTTTGCTCGCGACAGCGGGCCTGACCTCGGCGCAAACCAGCGCGCCTTACACGCTTCAGTTGTTGCACGCTTCAGACCTTGAAGGCGGCGTAGACGCTATTGATGCGGCACCCAATTTCGCGGCCATTATGGACCGCCTTGAGGATGATTTTGCCAATACCATTATCCTCTCCGCTGGCGACAATTACATTCCTGGCCCTTTCTTTTCTGCTTCGAACGACATCTCGGTGCAAGCTGTTTTGCGCAGCGTGTATAACATTTATTATGGTGGGACCTTGGCCAGCAATTTTGTGCAAGACAACGGCCGGGTGGACGTTACCATCATGAACCTGGTTGGTTTTGATGCTTCCGCGTTGGGCAACCACGAGTTTGATGCCGGTACAGATGCCATCGCCACCATTATTGGCCCTGCGTTCAACAGCAGCTTTACCCAGGTGCGTTGGACGGGTTCGCAGTTTCCCTACCTGAGTGCCAATTTGGATTTCAGCGCGGATGCCAACCTGAGCGGCTTGTTTATAGACGCCTTGCAGCCCAACACCTTCTTTGAGTCCAACCCGGCAACGGTTACTGTGGCCAACAAGAAAAGTATTGCGCCCTATACCATTATCGAGCGGGGTGGAGAGCTGATTGGCGTTGTCGGTGCTACAACACCGTTGCTCGAAACAATTTCCAGTCCGGGAGCAACATCCGTTCTGGACCCAGGGGCCGGGACCAACGATATGGTGGCCTTGGCTTCAATCCTGCAGCCGCGCATTGACCAAATTCGCGCCGCCGGGATCAACAAAATTATTTTGGTATCACACTTGCAGCAGATTGCGCTGGAGCAAGCACTTGCTCCCCTGCTTTCTGGATTGGACCTGATCGTTGCTGGCGGTTCCGACGCTATTCTTGCCAACCCGGACGATCGTTTAAGACCCGCAGATGCCGCTTCGGTCTTTGGCGGGTACCCTGTTTTGACCACGAACCTGGATGGTGAGCCAGTGGCCATTGTCAGCACAAATGGTGAATACAGCTATGTGGGCCGTTTGGTGGCTGACTTTGACGCCGACGGTGTCTTACTGCCGGCTTCATTGGCCAATTTGTTGAACGGACCTTATGTTTCTGATAGCCTGATGGTTGAACAACTTTACGGTTCCTACGCTGGTGGGTTTGCTTTGGAAAGCAAGGGCGAATTGGTTCGCCGCCTGACCAACGCTGTTTTGGCTGTGGTAATTGTCAAGGACAGCAATGTTTTGGGCAAGACTTCTGTCTACCTTGACGGTCGTCGCAGCCAGGTCCGCAGCCAGGAAACCAATTTAGGCGACCTGACTGCCGATGCGAACCTTGCTGTTGCTCGACAATTTGATGCTTCCACCGTAGTTTCTATTAAGAACGGCGGGGGGATTCGCGCTGCCATCGGTGAAGTGGTTCAGGTGAACGATTCTACGTACAGTTTCCTTCCGCCTCAAGCCAACCCGCTTTCTGGTAAACTGGAAGGCGAAGTCTCGCAATTGGATGTTGAGAACAGCTTGCGCTTTAACAACGGATTAAGCCTGGTGACGTTGACCGCCGCTGGCCTGAAGGCGATAGTTGAACACGGCGTAAGCGGGTACGCCGCCGGAGCAACTCCGGGTTCATTTGCACAAGTGGGCGGTATCAAGTTCGCCTTTGATCCGGCTCAACCCGTCGGTTCACGGGTACAGCAACTGGCTGTACTGGATGCTGCCGGTGACGTTGCCGATGCTGTGGTCATTGATGGCGAAATGGCAGGTTCGGCAAGCCGCAAGTTCAGGGTCGTAACCCTGGACTTTCTGGCTGGTGGTGGCGATGGTTATCCTTTTCCGGCGCTGGCAACCAATCGGGTAGACCTCAGAACGGCTCTGACCGCTCCGGGTGTATCTACTTTTGCAGTTCCCGGAAGCGAACAGGATGCCTTGGCCGAATACCTCCTCGCCGATTTCAGTGCTACCCCGTTTGCCCTGGCAGAGACGGGCACCGACCTGGATGAGCGTATCCAGATCCTCAGCCTGCGCGCAGATTCGGTGTATGCCGGAGCAGCTTGCTTTGCCGCTCTGACCGCGCGCCCATCCAATTTGCGTGCCGATTTGGATAATCCGGTTGGCGTAAGCCTGCTTTGGAATGCCGTTCCCAACACCCAGGCCTGCCAAGTATACCTGGGCGAAGTGGGCACTGCCCCGAGCAGATTTCGCGTGCAAGCTGTTGAACCCAGTTCCTTTTTCGTACCGCTGAGCAGGTTGGAATCCGGCGTGGATTATGCTTGGAGTGTCCGCTGCGCCTGTTCCTTAGATCCGCTGGCGTTTGGCCCTGTTGGCAGGCCGGACACCTTCTCCTTACCGGAATTTGGTGGCGCGCGCTTGGCGGTTCTGGAGAACGAAGTTCAATTGTTCCCCAATCCGGTGAATGACAACGTTCAGGTTCGCAATCTGAACCAACCTGCAGGCCATTGGGCCGTGTACGATGCTATAGGTCAGCTCCGCGCCAGCGGTCAATGGACGAATGGTGGTTTATTACTCAACGTCCAGGACCTTAACCTGAGTAGTGGAGTCTATTGGCTCCAGCTCGAAGCCGATGGACTGGTCCTGCAAAAGGAACTGGTCGTCGTTCGATAATTGCCCTTTTTGCACACCAACCAACCACTATCCTGCGATTGACTCTCTTTTTGGGGTCAATCGCAGGATGTGTTGTTCAATGCATTGATGGTCAATGTTTTATGACTCATTAGGGCATCTTAACTTCAATCAAATCTGAATTAAAAAGCATCTTTTCTACACAATTGCCTAATTTTGCAGCCTGGAACTTTACCAGGCAAAAAACACGGCAACCAAAACCCTGAACATGAAAATTCAAGTATTACTCACAGCGGCCCTTCTCGCCGCAGGATCGCTTGCGCAAGCGCAGCTTTCCATTCCCACAACCGGTGTGCCGGTGGTGGTTAACTTCACTGGTTTTGACGGTGGAGGCTTCGATGCGGCGCCTACTGCAGGAAAGCTCGATGCCGATAACTGGGCGCTCACAGGCATGTCAGACGGCGACCGCACGTTTGGAGATGTGGATACCATCTTTGGTACCGACTTTGCCAAAGGAGTCACCACGGGAGACATCTTCTCCGGTGGTCTTTATGCTTTTGACAATGGCGGCAACATCGCAGCGCTGATTCAGCCAACGAGCACCGACTTTACCCCAGGGTCTTTGACGCTGCGGTTGCAAAACAACACCGGAGGCAACGTCGGCCAACTGGCCGTCGCTTACGACCTGATCGTATTAAACAACGAAGACCGGGGCAACAGCTTCAACTTTTCGTTCTCGACCGATAACATTACCTACACGCCGGTTTCCGCACTGGATTACACCTCGGTAGAACTTCAGGATGCAGGTGCCGCCGTTACGATTCCGCACAGCACCACGCTGACGGGTCTAGCTGTTCTGAACGGAGGTTTTATTTACCTGCGCTGGAGCGGAGATGATGTGAACGGCGGAGGTTCCCGCGATGAGTTTGCCCTGGACAACATTAGCGCCACGGCAACTGCCGGCGGTGCGGTTTCTGCCTTCAACCTGGGCGCCGGTGCTCTGACGGTTAATGAAGGCGTTGGTTCGGCAACCTTGGCCCTGACTTTGTCTACCTCAGCTACCTGTTCGGTTGATGTGTTGATTGCTGATGGTTCGGCCGTGAATGGCACGGATTACACCGCTCCTGCAAGCTCTACCCGCAACTTTACAGCAGGTGGTGCAACGTCGGTCAACCTCAACATTCCAATTAATAATGATGTGTTGCTCGAAGGCAATGAAACCTTCACCATCACGCTGTCCAATCCTACGGGAACCTGCATTTTGGGTGCTGTGAGCATTGCTACAGTAACTATTGAAGACAACGACAATGCGGTTGTTGGCGAATGTGCCAACTTGTATTTCTCGGAGTATCTGGAAGGCAGCAGCAACAACAAGGCTTTCGAAATTTACAACCCGACTAGTGCTGCGGTTGACCTGAGTGCCTACTCCGTACAGGCTTTCAACAACGGGGGAACAACCCCGACCAACTCGCTGGTGCTGAGCGGTATTTTGGCCGCCGGTGATGTCTACGTCATCGCTAACCCAAGTGCTGACGCTGCTATTTTGGCAGTGGCCGACGTTACCTCTACGGTAACCTTTATTAACGGCGACGATGCCGTTATTCTGCTCAACGGTGGCGATACCATCGATGCAATTGGTATTGTTGGTATTGATCCAGGCACCAACTGGGCCGTGGGCACGGGCTTTACCTCTGAAAACACGCTAGTTCGCAAGCCCGAAGTAAACGCCGGCCAGAACAACTGGACCATCGGTGCTACGGAATGGCTGGTTTTTGCCGCCGATGATTTCAGCTTTCTCGGAAGCCACACTGCTGACCCTTGCGAAGTTGCTTGCAACTCCGCAAACCTTCCTTCTAACCAAACTCATGTTAACCTGGCCACCCGCGTAGAGTTGAATTGGGATCCAATCCCGGGCGCCGTAGGTTGCCAGGTCAATGGCAAGCGCCTGCCCACAGGTCCTCAGCCTAGTGTCAACGTGCTTTCAGCGCCTTACAACAGCACCAATGTGCCTTACGCAATTGCCGGAGCAGGAACCACCTGGACCTGGCGTGTTCGCTGCGCTTGCAGCATCACCCCGCTGGATGTATCGGCCTTCAGCGCCTATGGCGATACGTTCTCGATTCCCGTTGCCCGCGAAATGGCCCAACTGGAAGGCTTGACCGTTTACCCCAATCCAGCTACCGACCTGCTCCTGTTGAACTTCAGCAACAACCAGGACGAGACCTTGTCGGTTGAAATTCTGGATATGCTGGGCCGCGTTGTTCTGGTGCAGCAAAATGCTGTCGTTTCCGGAGCCAACACCATTCAGTTTGCAGTTGGCAGCTTGGAGCCCGGTACCTACTTTGTCCGGGTTGGGCAAACTGAAGCGCAAGCGTTTACCGTTAGCCGTTAAGGACTGCGCTTAAATAGACAAAACTTTTAAGTTTCAAACCGGGGAATCCAGCTGGATTCCCCGGTTTTTTTTTGGCTAGTTCCGTAAATACTTGAAAACGCATTTTACTCATGACAGTTTTCTGTGCTTCGTAATAATTTCACCCTCATTTTATAACACGATAAAAATAATTCAAAAAATTTCGTTATTATTTTTTTTAACCCATTCATTAGAAATTTCGTGCCTACCTCCATACCTTATGCATCCTTAACGGTGATGTTTGTAAACCGTTGAGCTTTTTTACTTAAACCAAAACAACCCTAAATGAGACACCTTACCATGAAAGCGATGTTCTCGTTGTTGCTCTGTTGTCTGGGCTTTACTGCCTATGCACAGACGACCAACGTGGACCTCATCATTACCGGAGGATCCTTTCCTCCAGAAATCTCCTGGGAACTGCGCGATGGCAGTGCGGCTTTAGTGGCCTCTCGCCCATGCGGTTTCTACACTTCAGCAGTTGGCGAAACGGTCAACCTCGTATTAAACAATGGTGAATCCTACACCTTCAATGCAATTGACGACTGGGGCGATGGCTGGAACGGGGGAACCTGGACCTTTGTTAAGCCAAGCTGTGGTGGCACATTAGGATCAGGTCTGGCCAACAACCTTTTGCCTGGAGATAACACCGACAATTGCATTGGGCTACAATTAGAAGAAAGCTTCTCCTTTGATCCAGGTGCAGTCATTTCCGGATGTACCAACCCTGCTGCACCGAACTATAATCCCTGTGCTACTGTAGATGACGGTTCTTGCATTGTGCCAGTTACCAACAACACTTGTGCCACCAACATCTTCATTCCAGTAGGAAGTTGTTACACGGGCAGCAACCTTGGTGCTTCTGCAGGTGACAGTCCTGTTTCTCCAACCTGCGTTGATGGAGCGTCTGCCCCCGCCGACATTTGGTTCCGCACAACGGTTCCGGCTAACGGAGCGGTGATTATTTCGCTTCCAGTAGTACCAGGCTTCTCTTCCATTGTGGAATTGTACCAAGGCGGTTCCTGCGGCGCATTGCCTGTTGGTATACTTGGCACAGCCGGTACTTGCTTCAACTATGGATCTGGCGGTTCTGCCACCATTACAGGCTTAACCCCTGGCCCCATGTTGATTCGCTACTGGGACTTTGGGTCTGATGATGAAGGTGCCCTGGAGCTCTGCATTGGAGCAGTCGTTACCGGATGTACCGATCCTTGTGCAGACAACTTCAACCCGGCAGCCAATGCAGATGACGGCTCATGTACCTACAGCGCCACGGCTGCTAACGGAACTGATGCCTGCAACGCTGCTGCGTTGATCACGGCTGGAACCTACACGCATCAAAACATTGGTGCTACGGGTACAGACATTACGTTGTGCACCTTCGGTGACAGCCTGGATGTTTGGTACCGCTACACGGTTCCTGCTGTTGCCGACACCGTATGGATTTACACCTGCGGATCCACCTATGACACAGGCCTGAGCTTGTGGAGCGCTTGCGGTGGCACGGAACTTGCCTGCAACGACGACGGTATCCGTCCAGGAGTAGGTACCCTGTTCAACACCTGCGGTGGCAGCGTCCTCCAGTCAGCTGTTTCCTTGAGTGATTCTCTCCTGGATGCTCTAGCCGGTCAAACCATCCTGATCCGCGTTGCAGGCTTCGCTGGACAAGTCGGTTGCGGCGACCTCGTCATTGAGGAAGTTGGCGTCCCCGCTGTTTGCGATCCGAGTGCAGCTCCGACCAATCAAACCAGCACGAACCTGTCTAACCGCGTTCAGTTGAATTGGCTTCCTACGCCTTTGGCCGTTGGTTGCCAAGTTCAAGGTCAGCGCCTGCCTACAGGTCCTCAGCCCAGTGTTAACGTGCTTGTCGCACCGTACAACACCACCAACGTTCCCTACGCCGTTGCCGGTGCAGGAACCACCTGGACCTGGCGTGTACGTTGCGCATGCAGCATCACCCCACTGTCGGTGACGCCCTTCACGGTTTACGGTGACACGTTCTCTATTCCTGTTGCCCGCGAAGGCGACGTGTTGAACGCCGAAGACATGATCTTCCCCAACCCGGCTGACAACGACCTGTTCGTTGCCTACTCCGCTAAGGAAGATGCCAGCAACGTGACCTTCTCTGTTGTTGACATGCTCGGCCGTGTAGTTGCCGTCCAGACCATGGACGTAACCACCGGCATCATGTCGGTCCGTTTTGACGTGACCGGCCTGGAAGATGGCATCTACTTCGTTCAGATCGTGAACGGCGACGAAAAAACCACCACGCAAGTCACGGTTGCCCACTAAGGACTAATCGCGGCATTGCCGACATACACAAAGGGGGTCAGCTTCGGCTGGCCCCTTTTTTTTATACATACCCTAAGGGCTTGAGCGTTTGGGCGAAACGCTTAAGGTTCGCTTCTCAAGTTTTGGCCTTAAGGCCAGTTCCCGTGTCACGCCAGCGCGGAGAAGGTGGCGTGAAGGAACTGTTTGCCAGACTACCTTACTGGTCACGCAATCGCTGCATCATGAAACAAACTTTATTCGCCCTGCTGCTGATTTTGTCCGTGCTGGTTCGGGCTGCTACCGCTGCATACCCCGTGCCTGTGCAAGACCGGCTTCCAGTAGGCAGCGGTCGTTGCCAGCAAACGGTAAAAGTCAGCAACCGCGAAGGAGCCGCTTTTGGAGCCTATGACCTGCCTGATCCGGAATGCGGCACTTTCGCTGGGGGTGATGTCTGGCTCGTCGCAGACGCCCCCGCCTCTGGAAAATTGGTGGTAGGAGGGGCGTATTCCGACTTTAGCTTAACGCGGATGGCCTTTTACGCCCACCGAAAAGGCGAATTGGTCTTGCTGGCTTGCGGAAATCCGCAGCAATTGCACCAAGTGCCGGAAACTCGCCTTTCGGATCTTGAACCCGGCGAAGCCATTTTTGTCCGGATTTGGGATGCAGGCAATGACGAAACGGGCGTTGCCGTTATTTGCGCCTACGACCCGGAAGGCGTGATTCGTCCTGCCCGAAGAAATCCATCCGATAAAGGCAACCTCAAAGTACAAGCGTCTCTGGAAAATGCTGCTCGCCCGGCTTTCCCGAATCCTGCGGGGCAAGGGCTTAGCGTGCCTTTGGCAACCTCAGAGCAACACGCTAAAGTTGTACTGACCGATATGAGCGGGCGTGTTGTTTCGCAATGCCAGGCATGCGAACAGGAACTTGTTCACTTGAATCTCGGCAATTTACAAGACGGGTTGTACGTTTTGCGCGTGGAATCCCTGGCTGGAATCCGGACGGAATTGCTGCGAGTGCAGCGCTAATTCCCTCAAAATCATGCCTCCGGAAAAGGACCGCAACGCGGTCCTTTTTTTTGTTAAGTCTCGTTGACGAATTCCGGGAAAATGCTTTGGTGCACCATTCAAACGCCGTATCTTGTGGGTCAACTGCTTAGTGTAAAACAGACACTAACAATTTTTCTACAAACGTAAACATTTGGACTTACCATGAAATTCAACACAAACCAAACCCTATTGAAGCGCCTATCCGGAGCAGCTCTGGCCCTCTTTTTGGGAGCTGGCGTCGCTGTGGCCCAGGTTAACGTAACACTGCAAGTGGACATGTCCGGCGAGCTGGGCACGTTTACCACGGTGCATGCCCCAGGTAGCTGGAACGGATTCGATCCCACCGGCGCTATCCTGACCGACCCGGATAATGATGATGTGTACACCGGAGTATTCAGCGTTCCCGCAGGCGTTCAGCAGATCTACAAGATCGTGAAAGACGCTAGCTACAGCAATGAAGAAACCGTTCCGGGCGCTTGCGGTATCCCCAATGGCTTCGGCACTTTTGACCGAGCCATCACTCCTACAGCAAACGTGACGGTTGCATTCTGCTGGGAAAGCTGCGTAAGCTGCGCGGCTACCACCACGGTTGCCATAACCTTCCAGGTTAACTTGGCCAACGTGATTGACAACCCATTGGGTGCCCACATTGCCGGCGACTTCAACGGCTTCACCCCAACGGCGATGACCAACATCGGCGGCGGTCTGTACAGCATTACCTATAACCTGGTAGCTGGCAACACCTTCCGCTACAAGTTCCTCAATGGCGACAACTTCAGCCTTGAAGAAAGTGTTGATTCTACCTGCGGTATCCCCAATGGATTCGGTGGTTTTGACCGCGAGTATACCGTTCCTGGTGCCAGCGCTACCGTTGGTCCGGTTTGCTTTGGCGAGTGCACCAACTGCGTCGTGAGCTGCTCGGTGGCTACTCCTCCACAGAACCTGAGCACCACCTTGCTGAGCAATAAAGTGCGTCTGCAGTGGGGTGGTATCGCCAACTCGGTGGCTTGCCAGATCAAAGCCAAGCGCATCATCCCCGTTGGCCCAGCTCCTCAACAGAACGTCATCGGCATTGAGCGCCAGACCACCGACGTGCCTTTCAGCCTTTTGGGCCTGGGTACTTCCTGGGAATGGCAAGTGCGTTGCGCTTGTGCAACTACGCCTAGCGTGATTGCAACCGCCCTGTCTGCCAAAGACACCTTTGCCGTACCAGCCGTCCGTGTTGCTGACATCGCCAGCCTGACGGCTGACCTGTTCCCCAACCCCGCCACGGACCAACTCAACGTAATCGTTGACGCCGCTGCAGCAGGCATGGCCGAATACACGGTTGTTGACCTGTTGGGTCGCACCTTGATTGCCGGTCAATTCCAGGTGGAAGCTGGCCGCAACACGCTGCCATTGAGCGTGAGCAGCATCGAAAACGGTGTGTACTTCATCCGCCTGGAGCAGAACGGCGCCGAATCAGTGAACCAGTTCACCGTTACGCGCTAATCAAGACGCGCTAGGCCATCCGGCTTAATCGCTTTGATATTGGGAAGGCCGATCTCCACCAGGAGGTCGGCCTTCTGCTTTGGGGTCGGCCTTTTGCTTTGGGGTCGGCCTTTTGCTTTTCAGAGCCTCAGCGCACCGAGCGAATGCGGGAATGCCCTACGAGCCGGTCGTAGTTACCGTTGAATTCGCGGAAGTACACCCAGATGTCGTAGTGGTTCTCCGCTTCGAACCAATTGCCTTCCACAACGGTGAAATCCGCTTCTTTGGAACCTTTCTCTACAAAGGCATACTGAAAGTTGTACACACCTTGCTTGAAATATTGAGTCGTAGAATAACCCTTGCGATCCAGGTCATAGGTTAGCCGAAATTCAGGGTCAAAACGGTATTCCGTCATGTTGCCAAAAAGAAACAAATCCCCATCGTTGAGGGGTGCCGGGAAGTCCAGGAAAAATGCTACTTCAGCATAATCGCCTTCCACCTCCGGCCGGTCGCTGTTGTCCATGGCCACAAACCAGGACCCGTTCATCTCCGCCCGGTACTGGTAGGCCTGATACACCCGCACTTCGTCTTCAAACAGCCGAACGCTTGGTTTGGTGGTTTGGTTGCTAATTTCTGCCACCCGTTCGCTCAGGAATCTAAGCGACCGCAAACTGAAAAAGCGCCATTCTTTGCCCGCTTCAAAGAGCTGGTCAGGTCTTTCGTACACCAATTCGCTGTTGCGCACAAACTGGGGCTGCACATCCAGCAGCGCATTGTCCCAACGCCCATTTTGGAGCACGTGCACCCCCAACTGCTCGTATGGGTTGTTCACTTGCAGGTTCTGGGTTAGCAGCCGAAAACGAATTTGCTGGTGTGTGTTGCGCTCCTGGCTGCCGGGTGGTCGGACTACCTCTGCTTCAATGCCTACAAGGTTTTCCGTCACGTAGAAACGGCGGGTTAACACAGGTTCATCTGGTCTGTCGTCGTCGAAAACATAGAGCAGGTACTGCCCGGAGCGCGTGATGCGCTGATCCGGAGCGGGAACTTGTGCGCGGTAGTGGATGTAGCGCTGCAGCGCCAGCGTACTGTATTGGTAATCGTTGATGGCCACCCGATCAAAGCCCTCCAAGTATTGAAAATCTTCCAATTCTGAGGGTGTCCAGTCGCGGTTGCAATGGATAATCCGGTATCGGTAAGGGCGCACCACAGGCGAAAGATCGTCGAAGAGCAGCTCAAGCGGCTGCGCGGAACCGAGCGTGAGCAGCGGCAATTCCAGCGGTTGCCCTGGGGGCTGTAGCCGCGCGGAATGCAGCGAGGGCCGGAAGGTCCGGTCGCGGTAATCGAGGGGGGCGGGCGAAGGGCGTTCGCTCTGCTGGCGACTTGCGTTGCCGGCAGCTGCCGCGTTGCCTGGAGCCTGGTCGCCGTTTTGTGCTCCGGTACCTGCTGGCGCTAGTCCTCCTGGTTTGCTGGGGGGGACGTCCGGCGCCGCCTCACTTTCCTGCGCTACAGGGGATGCCGGAACGGGCATGGGGG
>ENA-ORBV01001595-ORBV01001595.1-microbial-mat-metagenome-genome-assembly--contig:-NODE-1595-length-50044-cov-10.545980_pt1 | contig 50044 bp, 39 predicted proteins | sample MGYA00237777_ERZ505514 | MGnify/ENA primary metagenome ERZ505514 (study PRJEB26160, sample SAMN06269048) | microbial mat metagenome | isolation source: Oligotrophic lake microbial mat | place... | reverse complement strand
GTACGAGACGTAAAAATCCGACCTCGATCATAATCCCGTAATATCGCAATACCGTAGTTAACGTCAAACACAGTGGGGCATCGCTGTGCTACCGGAGCGACGATAAGACGAAGTTTCGCCTTCGCAGTCGCGCTGAGGGTAGAAGCCCCCGCCTTAGGTGTGGGGAGTATGTCACTCAACATTCAGGTCAACGCGGTCGCGTTTGGTTGGATCGATACACGGCTGACCCGTCCCGACGAGGCAGGCGACTTCACCGAACGTGAAGGGAGCGAGATCAAGCTTGGCATTCCAGATCAATTACGTCAGAACGCATTTGCCAACATCCCTATGGGACGTGCAGGCACTCCAGAAGAGGCGGCAGGAGCGTTGCTGTTTTTCGCCAGCGAACGCTCCAATTATATTTCCGAGCAAGTCTTAGAAGTCACAGAGGGCTGGTAATTCGGCATGAAAATACGTGCGGTAGTTGGTGCTTTGGTCGCGGCAATCGCCGTCGGCTTCATGGTTGCGTCCGCCTACGTCTTTCGTCCTGATAATGCTACACTGCCGCCGTATGATTTGCCTGTCCAACTGATGGTGGTTGGCGCAGTGCTGTTGGGTGCGGCGATCTTTATCAGCCGCAAGCGCGAACCGGTTACGATGCCCCGGAATGTCAAACTGATGCCAGACCGCGCGAATACCTGGCTTGTCATCATCGGGATTGTGCTGTTAGCGCTCGAAGCGGAGATCAGCGGCGGCTTGTTCAAAATCGATGCTTTGTTGAATGTTTCAACGCATATCCAGTATGTCATTTGGTGCGCGGGCGTCGGCTTGGTGGCATATGGCATGGCGGGCGCCCCGCGTCTACGGCTTCCGCGCTACGATTGGCGTCATGTCGCGGCGTTGGCGGCGATCGTTGTACTGGCGTTCAGCTTACGTGCCATATCGTTGGATACCGTGATATGGCAATCCATCGACGAAGTGCATTGGATGAACGGTGTGCGCATGATCGGCTGGGAGCGCGATCAATTTGATCTGCTGCGCTCGCCATCCGGCTATCAAGGTGTCACCGCGGTGTACACGTATTGGACAGCGGGAACGGTCGCGCTTTTCGGTACGAACTGGATCGGCATTCGCATGACCAACGCGATAATCGGAACCCTGACAGTCATCGCGATGTATGGGTTAGGGCGGGCGCTGTTTGACCGACGCATGGCGTTGATCGCGGCGCTGGTGCTGGCGACATTTCCGCCCTTTCTCCATTACGGTCGTATTTCGTTGGCGCATATGACCGATGCGTTTGTCGGCGTCGCGTTGATCATGTTTGTAGTGCGTGGGCTGCGCTGGGGTAAACGAGCGGATTGGGCGCTGGCAGGGGTCACGCTTGGGTTAAGCCAGTATTTCTTCGAAAGCGGACGGCTGTTGTTTCCTGTACTGGCGCTCGCATGGTTCACGCTGCTGCTCATCTTCACGCCGAAAGCGCGAACACACGTGCGCGGCATGGTCATTACGCTGTTCATCGCATTGGTGATGGCATTGCCTGTTTATTATGATGTGGCAGCACGTGGTGGGTCGGCAAGCGCGCGGCTTAGTCATAGCAGTAGTATTTCCAGCGATTGGCTGCCACTCATCCAGGATGGAATACAGCCTGAAGATTTCAGCACGGCAGCAGGATGGGCATTGTCGCCATTCTTATTCTACGTTCACGCACGCGAATTCGTCGATTTTTGGGGCGGCAATACCAGTTTGCTGCATCCGCTAGTCGTGCCGTTTTTCCTGCTCGGTGTTTTTTACTGCGTATGGCGATGGCGATCGCCACTGCACATTTTTCCGTTGTTCATCATCGCGGTCGGCTTGGGGAACGCGCTGCTCTCGAATAAATGGGGATCGCCTCGTTATATCACGGTGATGCCGATTTTGGCGCTGATGATCGCTATCGGGATTCGCTATGGACTGGCGCTGATCATACCCGGTGATGTATTCGGTCGATTGCGTACCGATGTACCTCGAACCGCACGTTTAGCGCTGCGCTATGGGCTGGTCGGGTTGATAGCGGCGGTGGTCATTTTTCACCCAATCTATTATTTCAACGAGCATGTACCTGTGCTTAACCGTCGTCTGGTCGCCAGTCGCCCGTATCCCGATATGTTTGATGCGGTTATTCGCGCGTCGACATTCTACGATGCGACGACGACTCAGGTCTGGTTGATCAGCACCAATCGCGCTGACTTTAATATCGCGCGGGGTCTATATGGATTTTTCACGGTGCAGCCAACGTATGAACTGGAAACAATTGCGATGGTGGATGTCACCAACGAATGGATTGCTGCGCTGCCACGCGATCGAAGTTACGTGTTCATGATCGAACCGGGCTTGAATGAGCTTGTGGCGCGCTTATCTGTCGCGTTTCCATCTATGTTTCCGCCTGTAGACAGCGATCTGGGCTTGGCATTACCGCCGGAAAAAGAATTTTTTGCTTATTACGCCCCAATCGCAGCACAATAGGGGTTAAGGCGATCTGCCGCAACTGTTTTTGGTGGATCGCCTTCAAAATACATCGATAATCGAATCTGTGTTTATTTACTTTAAGGAGAAACTTTGTGGTTTCATTCACCCCATCCGACGACCAGAAACAATTGATCGAGACGATCCGACGATTCGCCATCAACGACGTGCACCCCGCCGCACATGAAGCGGACGAACACGCGGAACTGCCCGCGCATTTGATCGAAACGGGCTGGAAAATCGGACTCGTCCCGACCGCGATCCCAGAAGAACTTGGCGGCTTAGGCGAAATGAGCGCGGTCACAGGCGCGCTCGCTGCCGAGGAATTGGCATTTGGCGATTTGTCGCTGGCATTGAGCGTGATGAGTCCAGCGCTGTTCGCGTATCCGATCACATTGTACGGAACGGCGGAACAGCGTGAGCATTGGCTGCCGCAGTTTTTGGAAGAAAGCGCGCCGCGCGTGACGGCGGCACTGCTCGAACCGGGTATTTTCTTTGATCCGCGTGAACTCAAGACGAGTGCGACACGTGACGGTGATAAAGTGCGCTTGAACGGCGTCAAGGCGACTGTGCCCAACGCTGAAAATGCTGACGTGATGCTGATCTATGCACGCGATAGCGATAACGGACAAATCGATGCGTATCTCGTACAAAAAGACACACCAGGCGTCAGCATTGAGAAAAAAGAGGATTTGTTAGGCATTCGCGCGCTGCCTACATACCGACTCGCGCTAAGCGATGCGACTGTCGATGCACCGTGTCGTTTGGGCGGCGCAGTGGGTTGTGACTTCGACACGATTCTGAATCGTGGACGGGTCGCGCTGGCATCGATGGCGGTTGGCGTGGCGCGCGCAGCGTTCGAATACGCGCGCGATTATGCCAAGCAGCGTGTGGCGTTTGGCGTGCCTATCGCGCAAAAACAGAGTATCGCGTTCATGCTGGCAGAAATGGCAATTGAAGTCGATGCGGCGCGTTTGCTGGCATGGGATGCCGCTTATAAGTTGGATCAAGGCGATGATGTGACGCGCGAAGCGTATCTCGCGAAGCAGTACGCCGATAAAGCGGTCTTGGAGGTGACAGATCGCGCCGTGCAGGTATTGGGTGGTTATGGCTTTATCCGCGAGTACCCAGCGGAGCGTTGGCTGCGCAACGGACGTGGGTTTCCGATGTTCGAGGGCTTGGCGATTATATAAGTGAAAACAAGTTAAAACATGAAAGTTAAAAGTGAAGCAGTTCGTGCTCTTTTAGCTTTATACGCTTAACTTTAGTCTCTAAGGATTTAACGATGACGATTAGCTTTGAAATTCCCGAAAATGTGCTGTCACAGCTTGAAATGGTCAAAGGTGCGGCGGAATACGTGATGCGTCCGCTCTCGCGCGAACTCGACGAGAACGAACACGCGCGTCCGGATCAGTTCGTGCAGGTCACGTGGGGCATGATGCGCGATATGCAAAAGCGCACCCTGGACAAGATGGCGAACCCCGAAGCTGGCAAAAAGCGTGAAGGTGTGAGTACCGCGACGCTGCGCTTGATGCTGATGATCGAAATGCTCAGTTGGGGTGACGCGGGTGTGTACCTGTGCTTACCGGGTGGCGCGCTTGGCGGCGCGGCAATCGAAGCGGTGGGTACGCCCGAACAAAAAATGCGTTTTTTGAAGCGCTTTGCCGAGGGTGAGGTTCCGGCATGGGGTGCGATGGCGATGACCGAGCCGGGCGCAGGATCAGATACATCCGCGATTCGCACGCGCGCGGTGTTCGACTCCGCCACTAATGAATGGGTGATCAACGGCGAAAAAATCTTCTGCACTAATGGCAAGCTGGCGTTGGAAGAATCGAACGGTCTGGTCGTGGTGTGGGCGACGATTGACCCGACGGCAGGACGCGCGGGAATGCGCCCGTTTGTAGTTGAAGCGGGCACTCCCGGCGTGACCGTGACCAAAACCGAGATCAAGCATGGCATCCGCGCGAGCGATACAGCGGCGATTGTGCTGCAAGACGCGCGCATCCCGGCGGATAATATTCTGGGTAGTCCCGAAGTGCAGCACGGCGAAGGCAGCGGCGGGTTCAAAGGCGCGATGGCGACCTTCGACGCGACTCGTCCATTGGTGGCGGCGTCGGCGCTGGGTATCGGGCGCGCGTCGCTGGAATATGTCAAGGAAGTGCTGCAAGCAAACGGTGTCGAAATTCGATATGACCTGCCGTATCACAAGCTGACGGCGCTTCAGCGCGATGTGCTGGAGATGGAAGCACAGTTGAAGGCGGCGTATTTACTCACATTGCGCGCCGTCTCGCTGTTGGATCATGGCGAACCGAACAATCTAGAATCCGCGATGTGCAAGGCAAAAGCGGGCAAGGTGATCACCACGATCACGCAAAAAGCCGTCGAGATGCTTGGCAGTATCGGTTATACAAAAGAAACTCTGCTTGAGAAATGGATGCGGGACGGGAAAATAAACAGCATATATGAAGGTACAGATCAGATTAACACGCTGATCGTGGCGCGGCGTATCTTGGGTTACAGCAGTAAAGAATTGAATTAATCGAGGAAGGAACTTTATGACATATCAAATACGAAAAGCTGCCGTGATCGGCTCTGGCACGATGGGCGGCGGGATCGCCATGCTGCTGGCGGGCGTCGGCGTGCAGGTTACGCTGTTGGATATTGCCACGCCGGGTACACAGCCGGGCGACGCTGTAAACAAGCGCCGTTCAATGGTCGCGGATAACTTCAAGCGCGCGCAAACATCGCGTCCGCCGCAGGTGTTTAGCAGTGCCGATGCCGAGTTGATCACCGTTGGGACGATTGACGATGATTTGGAAATGGTGGCGGATGCCGATTGGATCATCGAAGTCATCGTCGAAAAACTCGATATCAAGCAAAGTTTAATGGCGAAACTGGCGGAAATCGTCAAGCCGAACACGATCATCAGCACGAATACGTCGGGGCTGCCGATCCACAAAATCGCGGAGCATTTAGACGAAAGTTTTACGCGCCGCTTTTTAGGCACACATTTTTTCAATCCGCCGCGTTATTTGCGCCTGTTAGAAGTGATCCCGCACCCGAACACTGACCCGGAGATCGTGCAGTTTTTGCTCGATTACGGCACAAATATGCTCGGTAAAGGGGTGGTGCTAGCGAAAGACGAACCCAACTTTATTGGCAACCGCTTTATGACCATGAGCGGAATGCAGATGGTCAATTACACGCTCGATCACGGCTTCACCGTCGATGAAGTCGATGCGTTGACGGGTCCGTTGATTGGTCGCCCAAAAACGGCGACGTTTCGGCTGAACGATCTGGTCGGGATCGATGTCGCGGTCGGCGTCGCCCGCAATTTGTACCCGGCGATCCCCGATGACCCGGCGCGCACGACGTTGGAACACGCCGGAACAACGGTGCTGTTCGACCGTATGTTGAGCGAAAAACGACTTGGCAATAAATCCAAGCTGGGCTTCTACAAAGAAGTCAAAGCTGAAGGTGGCGAGCGTGAGTTCTGGACGATGAACTTAGCTACTTTCGAGTATGAGCCGCCCACCAAGCCGCGTTTTGACAGCGTGAGCAAACACCGCAAGGTCGAAAATACGGGTGAGCGCATCAAGCTGCTCATCAACGAGGATGACCGCGCCGCGCAGTTACTCTGGCATCATCATGCGTTTTTGCTGGCATATGCCAGTCAGCGTGTGCCAGAAATCACCGAGAGCCTGCTCAATGTCGATAACGCGCAAAAATGGGGGTTCAGCCATGAAATGGGTCCTTTCGAAATTTGGGACGCGATTGGCGTGAGCGATACCGTGCCCACGTTTGAAGCGGCGGGCTATCCAGTCGCGGCATGGGTGAAAAATATGCTTGGTGCGGGCATCACCTCGTTTTATCAACGTGACGCAGTTGGCGAAGTCGTCGGCTATTACAGCCCACAAACGAGCGGGTATGTCATGCCGCGCACCGACAAAAAAGCCCATAAAGCTGACTCGATTCGTAAGCGGGGCGGTGAAGTCGCGCGCAATGCGGGGGCAAGCGTACTCGATATGGGTGATGGCGTCGCATTGTTCGAGTTTCATTCGCCCGCTAATGCCATCGATCAAGATGTGATCGAAATGGCGTGGCGCGCGCTGGAACTGCTCGATACGCGCTTTGATGCGCTGGTGGTTGGCAATGATGCCGAACGGTTTTGCGTCGGCGCGAATTTGTTGATGGTTGTGATGAGCGTACAAGGCGAACAAATCAACCAGCTTGAAGAAGCGATGAAGCAATCGCAAAACGTGATGACAGCGATGCGTCGCGCGTCCAAGCCGGTCGTGATCGCGCCGCAGAATATGGCGCTCGGCGGCGGCTGTGAGTTCATCATGGCGGGTTCGCGTGTGGTCGCGCATCAGGAACTGTATACCGGGCTGGTTGAGGTCGGTGTCGGTCTGATTCCGGGGTCTTGCGGCGTCAAAGAGATGTTGCGACGCGTCGTCAATCCAGTCATTGCATCACACCCGAATGCCGATGTGCTGCCCCATTTGCAGAAAGTATTCGAGCAAATCGCGCTTGGCAAAGTCAGTGGTAGTGCCAAGGAAGCACGCGACATGGGGATTTTGCAGCCTGCCGACCGAATCGTGATGAACCGCGATCATTTATTGGGTGAAGCCAAGCGCGAAGCACTACACATGGCGGATGGTTATCAGCCGATTCCGCCGGGCAAAGTATGGGCGGCAGGGCGCGATGCATATGCGGCGCTCTTGATCGGCATCGAAGGCTTTTTGGAGTCGCGGCAGGCAAGCGAACATGACGCGCTGATCACGCGGCGGTTGGCGTTCGCGCTAACTGGCGGCGCAATCAGCGAACCCGGCTGGATCGATGAGCAGCATTTTCTCGATCTGGAACGTGAGGTGTTCCTGGAACTTGTCCAAACACCGAAAACGCTTGAACGTATCGGTCACATGCTGCAAACGAATAAGCCGCTGCGGAACTAAAAGAGAAAAACATAACACAAAGTCGCAAAGAAAAATGTAGAGGCGGCGTACACGCCGCCCTCAAAATTAGGGAGAAACATCATGCGCGAAGCAGTCATTGTCGCGGCGGCGCGTACCGCTGTCGGCAAATCGAAACGTGGGGTGACTCGCAACGTCCGCTCGGACGATATGGCAGCGACCGTCATTCGAGAGGCGCTGCGTCAGACCGAAGGGAAGCTCGACCCAGCACAGGTCGATGATGTGATCATCGGCTGCGCGATGCCCGAAGGGTCTCAGGGACTCAATTTCGCGCGTGTGATCGCACTGCGTGCCGGATTGCCAGTCGAAGTCGCAGGACAAACGGTCAATCGGTTTTGCGCGAGCGGCTTGCAGACCATCGCCAGCGCTGCCGAACGTATCATCGCGGATGGCGCCGATGTGATCATCGCGGGCGGCGCTGAAACCATGTCGCTGGTGCCAATGAGTGGATTCAAGATTAGCCCGAACCCGTATATGGCGGCGAATGAACCCGAAGTGTATATGTCGATGGGACACACGGCGGAACACGTCGCGGACGAGTTCAATATCAGCCGCGACGATATGGATCAATTCGCCTATGAAAGCCACATGAAGGCAGCGCGCGCAACCGATGCGGGCTACTTCCGACAAGAGATCACGCCGTTCGAGATCGAAGAGACGTATTACGACGAAAATGGCGAACGCGTGACGATCACCCGTGTGTTCGACGAAGACGAACATTTACGCCGCGAAACGACGTACAGCGGGCTGGCGAAACTCAAGCCCGTGTTTCGTGAGGGTGGTCGCGTGACAGCGGGGAATTCCAGTCCGCTCAGTGACGGCGCGGCAGCGTTGATCTTGATGGAAGCGGGCAAGGCGGCGCAGCTCGGCTTGAAACCGTTGGCGCGCTTTGTTGGTTTCAACGTCGCGGGTGTGCGCCCAGAAATCATGGGTGTGGGACCGATCAACGCGATTCCGAGATTACTTAAACGCACAGGCATGAACCTGAACGACATCGAAGCGATTGAATTGAACGAAGCCTTCGCAGCACAATCACTAGCGGTAATTCGACATTTGGAGATCGACCCGGAACGAGTCAACCCAAACGGCGGCGCGATTGCGCTCGGTCATCCGTTGGGCTGCACAGGCGCGAAACTGACGGTGCAGTTGATCCACCAGATGAAGCGTCAGAATCAGAAATTTGGCATGGTGACGATGTGTATCGGCGGTGGGATGGGCGCAGCGGGCATCTTTGAGAATTTGAACTAAGGAAAAAGTTAAAAGTTAAACAGCGAGAATATCCTTTTAACTTTTAACTTTTTTTCACTTATCACTTGTTTTTTCGTAGGCTGCTTTTTTGATGTAATACAGCGTTTCTTCCTGCACGCGGCGCGTGGCGGCGGATGCTTCTGCGACCAACCCCAACACGATGATGATGAAGCCGATAATCAGCAATGCGCTGCCGACAATGACCGATTGAACGTGCGCACCGCGTCCGGTTTCGCCTTGAAGTATAAAGATCAGATAACGCACCCACAACAACGCGCCTGTTGCAAAAAAAGGCAGGCTGATCCACGAAAACGAGCGTAACGGACTGTATAAGAGCATCAGGCGCAGCAGCGTATACCCCGACCGCACCACATAACTCGACGTGCTTTTAATCAAACGTGACTCGCGTGTTTTCGGGTTGGTGGTAATCGGCACGTTGGCGACCATCAGCCGCTTTTGTCCTGCCTGAATCACGGTTTCAAGCGTATAAGTGTAGGGCGTGAAGATATGGATACGCAGCGCTGCTTCACGGGTGAAGGCGCGAAAACCACTTGGCGCATCGTTGACCTCGACGCGCGCTATCCAGCGCACAACCGACGAACCGAGCGCTTGTAGTCGTTTTTTGCTGGACGAAAAGTGAGGGATCAAATCGGTTTGGCGGTCGCCAACGACGACATCCACGCCTTGTTCAAGGATTGGCTGCACGAGCGCTGTGATGTACCGTCCCGGATACTGATTGTCGGCATCGGTATTCACGATCACATCCGCACCGCGCTCTAAACAAGCGTTCAATCCGGTTTGGAAAGCCGACGCCAGACCTTTGTTCTGTCGATGCTGCACCACGTAATCTACACCGTGCGCGCGTGCGACGGCGCTGGTGTCGTCGGTGCTGCCATCGTCGATGATCAGCCATTCGACCTGATCGAAACCATCGATGTGACGCGGGAGTTCTGCCAGCGTCATTGGCAGGGTTTCCGCCTCGTTTAAACACGGAATTTGAATGATCAATTTCATTGATTTCGCCTATTGGTTGCGCGTTGCGCGTTCGGGTGTGTAAAGATCGGCTAAATGAGGGTCGATCTCACAATTCACCGTTGTGTCTTCGCGTACAAACAGTGTGCACCAATTCGAAAACCGGATCGGTGTAAAAGCAGCAGGCACATACCGAGTGACGATGTTTTCGGCAAGAATGTAACGCAATTCGGGATGCACTGTTAGATCAGGCAGCAATTGTCCGTCGGGTTGTGGCACAAGCTGAGTCAGCGTACGCGAAAAATCGACGCCGAAATAGGGGTAATCGGGTATGAAGGTTTCGTAGAGTAAGCCAAGTTCGCCGCGTCGTGGGACGCATTCGTACACATCGATGACTGGATTAAGAAATCCTGGACTACTGCTCGCAATTATTTCGAGCCGTGATCGTTGTGCTAAATGGATCGGTGAAAACACGAGATGATGAGACGATAAGAATGCACACAGCCTTGCAGGAAACACTGCAATACCCATGAACTAACAATCGCGCCCATGATCAGGTAGCAGCTCGCGGCTTTAGCTGGGGGAGTATGTCATAAGCACCATCTGGGATTTTAGCCCGCATCGATCGTGGCATCAGGCTCGCATAAGGCTTGGTCTGCCATACTTTTTCGGATGTACAAGCCATAGGTACCAGCATCCCGCAGGGAGCTAAAGTCGCTCGGAATATACCCTGCTGTTTCGTCGTTAGCGATGATGAACGCGATTTCTGGATGTTCATCAAACGTCGGCATGGTCATCATCGAATTGGGGATTGGGACGAACTGTATCAGCGTGCGACTAAACCCTTGCCCAAAATAGATATACTCTTCGGTATTTGTCGGAAAATACATGACGCCAAGCATCCCATCCAGCGGAACACAATCGACAACGGCGCTCATACGCGCTTCAGTCTCTACACTGCGACTGGTCATTTGCTGGATATATGTCTGCTGCCAAAAAGGTTGGCGTGTGCTGAACGCACGCTGCGTATTATAAAGTGTGGAATTGAACAGCAGATACAGGGCGATAACGATGATAATCGTCGGGCGCAGTCCGCGCAGCCAGCGTGTAGGCAGCAGTACGGCGACGAGCGGTATTGTTAACACGACCGCCGATGTGAAGTAACGCGCGATGTTGATCGAAAAAGGCTCGAGTGTAAACTGTGCTATGGCGAACAATACCGGAATAAGAACCAGCGTCAAGCGAAAGGCATCGCGTCGGCGCAGTGCAAACCATAATCCCGCGGCAATCCCTGGTACGATCAGCAGTATCCCAAAGATGCCATACCATCGGCGCGATTCCCCGAATCCGCTGTGTGTGATACCAAATTCCCACTCTTGCCCTGTATGACGCGTATAGGGCGAATTGAGATCAAGCCCTAAACGGTTGGCGATGCCGCCGATAACATAGGTGCGCGCGGCACGTATCGGTTGGGCGATGGGTTCTGGCAGTCCTTCCGGGTCGATAAACAAGTAGCCATAGCGAAAAGTGTTGTGTGCCAACATGGTCAGGCGGGATACATCACGGTTATTGATATGAGCGCCCACCAATTGTTCGCTGCCGAGTGGGTTGCCGTAGTAAGCCCAATTCGTGAAATACACGAAACTGCCTAATACCAGTACCCCGATAATACCAGCCGCCGACCAAGTCACCATCATGCGAAAGTGACGGCGCGGGGCTACCAGCAAAATTGCTATAGCTGATAGCCCTAACCCAGGAACGAGAAAAAAAGCGGTCGATTTTGTGCCGAACGCCAACCCAAAACTCAACCCCGATACAATAAGCGTCGCCGTTGATTTGTTTTGGATGCCTAAAAACAAGAGATACACGCCGATGACGACGAATGCCGCCATCAACAAGTCGTTGAGCGTTGACGATGCTAACAGGGCAATGTTCGGTAAGCTCGCCCAGAACAGCATGCCGAACCAGCCTTGTGCGCGTGACGCGCCGATCAAGCGGCTGATGCCGTAAATAGCGGGCATGGCGATTAAGGCAGCAATCCACTGGAAAGACGCGAACAATTGCTCTGTTTCGTCGAACAACGCCACCCATAAAACGCCAAGCGATGATACGACTGGAAACGCAGTTTGACGCTCGTTAGGGGTAATCCATGGCAGCAGATTTTCGTGCTGAATCCAATAGCCGACGCGCGGTAAATGATAATGTTTCGCGTCGTATGAATTCGGTGCGACCGCCAGAAATTGGATCGCCCATAAAAGCGCTGCTACTATAACGCCGCCTGTAAAGATCACCAGCAGTGGATAAGCGCGTGCCTCGCGCATTAACCCTTTCAGATACGATGGCAGCGCTCCAATCTGGACGCGCAGGTGTACAGGATAACTTGGTATCTGAAGCCGCCGCGCTGCAACCCAAACGCCAAGGCAAATCGCTGTCAAAACGAGTTGCAGCCCTAAATAAGGCAGCGGGCGTAACAAACTGAGCGCACCGAGGGTTTGTGCCACGACGACGAGATGCGCCCAGGAAAAGACGAAAAAACTGACGATACGGGCACTGGCTGTCGGAAGTCGATAAAGGTCGAGCAATGCAAGCGAACAGATGACAATCAACAAGGCTGAGACGAGCAGCGACATACAGCACCCCCGAAGCACATAACGATGAAAATCTTTGACGATCATTGTGGATGCGGAATAATTTCGCAAGTTACGAGCGTATCATCGCGCGCGAACAACGTGAAATCGCGCGCCTGACGAATTATGGTGAAGTTTTCTGGTATCTGGGGGATCATCAAATAATGCGCCAAAATAAAGCGCATGTTTGGGCGCGCAGCCGGGTCTGGCAGCAAGCTGCCATCATACTGAGGGACGATTTGTGTCAGCGTGCGCGTAAAACCCGCTCCAAAATACATATAATCAGCCGTATGCAGCGTATACATTAAACCGAGTTCACTGCCATAGGCGGGCACACATTGATAAACGTCGATTGTCGGCTGCCGCCAACTTCCTGGCTCAGTGGTTGTGATCTGTTCCACACGTGTGCGCGCATAAATGGGGATGTCGCCTGTCAGTGGACGGTGACGATTGTATAAGAGTGTCATCGACATCACATATAACGCGACGCCAACCCAAAAAACGGGGCGCAATCCCCGCAGCCACGCGGTAGGAAAACTCACGGCGACTGCGACACATCCAAGAACGACTATCATCATGAGATAGCGCATATACGAATGGACATAAATCTGAATCAAGCATAAGACTACCCACCCGCTAAAAAAACTGGCAGCAAGCATCAGCAGATACGGGTCGCGCCGCCGGATAGTCAGCCATACCAGCCGTACAATGGCAGGCGCGAGCAATATAGGTATGAGCAGACCATAACTGCCCAATTCCTCGGAATATTGTCTCGGATAACGTGCTGAAATTTCATACGGGAAATTTTCGACGTACGTATGCAAGCTCTTCAAGACACCTGCCTGACGCGCGTCGATCATGTGTAACGTAAATGTTTCATCAAGCGAATAGAACAGATTGTCGCGGAAAGCCGTCAACGGGGTGCGTAAAAACGGCGGCAGCGTGGTGAAATCGAAAGAAAGATGCACGGAGCGTGCCATATTCGCGGTCATGTCGCTCAAACGCGATTCTAGTGTATTGTAGTTATCTATACCGAGGGTCGAGTGATCGCCGAAGGGCGTATCGTAGGCAGCAAAATTGACGATATACAAATACGATGCCAAAACAATCACGCTCAAAGTGCAGGCAGCCACCCATTGCATCATCAGCCGGCGCCGATCGCGCTGAGTCCACCACAAAGCCGCTAACCCAATCAGCACCCCCGGCGCGACAAACAGTAATGTTGGGCGCGTGCCTATGCCAACGCCGAACGCGATGGCGGATAAAACTAACATGCCGCGATGCTTCTGTTTTAACCCGACCCACAAGGCATACAGACTAATAATGCCAAATGTGGTGGTCAGCAAATCGTTGCGTGGTGCTCCACTTTGCATGACGACGTTTGGAAGTGTAGCAAAGATGAGCGCACCAAATAAACTGCTGGCGCGGCTGGCATTTAATGCCCGTGAGCACCCATAAAGCGCAAATACACTGACAACCAGCGCTGTCCATTGGATAAACCCGAACAAGCGTTCGTTACGCCCGAACTCTGCCAGCCAATAAATGCCCAGCGACGTGACGAGTGGAAAAGTAGTGTGGCGCAGGTTGTTGGTCGGGAAGGGATATAGGTTGTCGTACTGCATCCAGTAACCAACGCGCGAAATGTGATAGCGCATTGAATCGCCCGAATTGGGGGCGATGTTCACAATCGACCATGCAGTGACGCTGGCGGCGATGATGACGCCGACGAGCAAGACGACTAACAACGGATAACGCCGCACTACCGCGATCGATTGTGTGCGAAGCTTTGGCAAGCTGCTCCATGTCGCCCGCAATGCCGCGACAAGCGCGGGCAGATCGTGCCGCCGCCAGCGCCACCACACCATGACCGCGATCAAGGTGGTCGCCGCTTGTACCGCGAGGTATGGATAAGGACGCAGCATCGTGAAGGTTGCAATCGTTTGCGTGACGATGACAATTTGCGCCCAGATCAGAACATATACACCGCAAATCCACCCGATAATATGCGGTGGACGGTAAAAATGAGTCACGCTGAGCGCAAAGATGAGTGCAAGGGCAGCAGAGATGAGGAACAGCATGAAAATCCTTATGACGCGTTGAAATTTCTATTGCGGCGTCGATTATAGCTGTAATGCTGTTCCTCTGTCGAAGTAAAATCAATCGTTGTCGGTGAGTATCACGTTCAAGCCACCGCTCGATGTGCCGCTAAAACCTGAACCAGGTGTGTTGCTGCTCATGGTGTGTGTGATTGTCATCCCCAATGGTGATGTTTCAGGGACGGTATCGTTGATCGCCGTGAGTGTGAAATTGCGACCGCCGCTCCAGTTCGTATTATCCAACATGCGGGATGCGGGCAAGATGGTGAACTCAGTGGTATCAAATTGTGGGGTGATGCTGACTTGTTCGCCGGCGGCAGGCGGGCGATTCAACTTGACAGTATAGGTTACCGCGCTCCCACCTTCACTGATGCTGATCGACGACGGGTTAACGATAACGCTGCTCACTTGCAGCGGCGTGTTTGTGCGGGTAGGCGTGCGGGTAGCTGTGCGCGTGGCGGTTGGGGTGAGCGTCACGGTGGAACTCGCTGTCGCGCTTGGCGTCGATGTTGGCGTGAAGGTCAAGGTTGTCGTCGGGCTGGATGTCGCGGTTGCGGTCGCAGGGATGGCGGTATGGGTCAGAGTAGCGGTGCCGGTCGATGTCATATCATCGATAGTGGTCTGAGTCGCGGTCGGAGTAGCGCTGGCAGTTGCCGTGAACGTGCGCGTGGCAGTCACGGTCGGCGTATTCGTGCGCGTCGCGGTGCGTGTTGGGGTCAAAGCCGCATCATCATCGATGACCGTGACGGCGATGCTTATTCCCGTCAATCCGTTGTAGATAGACCCGCTGTTCGTGCTTGTACTGCTGTGCGTGATCTGCGTGAGCAATTGGGCTTCAGCAAGCGTGTCGTTGATGGCTGTCACGGTGATGTTTCTGCCCGTACTGTAGTTAGAACTATCCAACATACGACTGATTGGGCTTAAACTGAGTTGGGCGCTGTTGAAACCGGTATTGATGGTGACTTGCTCACCCGCCGCTGGCGCGGTCGCCAAACGCAGGTTGTAGGTGACGACGATTCCACCTTCGGTAATTGTGAACGTGGTCAGACTGACGATGATGCCCGCGCCATCTTGTGGCGTGCTGGTGCGAGTCGGTGTGCGTGTTGGCGTCCGCGATGGTGTGAACGTAGGGGTACGAGTGGCAGTGTTCGTGGTTGAGGGCGTATTTGTCGTCGTGAAAGCAGTTGTTTGGGTGGCGCTCGCCGTTGCCGTCAGCGTACTTGTAGGCGTATCAGTCGCGGTGGCGGTTGCGCTATCGGTCGATGTGGGTGTGTAAGTGACCGTAGCCGCAGCCGTCGGCGTATCTGTGCTCGTGGCGGTGGAACTCGCTGTCGCCGTTGCAGTCGGTGTATTGGTATAGGTCGCTGTGGGTGTTGATGTGAATGTCGCTGTCGCGCTCGGCGTCTGCGTGATCGTAGGTGTCAGGGTCGTGGTAGGGGTTGCAGTCGGTGTACTGGTGTAGGTCGCTGTGGGTGTTGACGTGAATGTCGCTGTTGCACTTGGCGTCTGCGTGATCGTAGGTGTCAGGGTCGTGGTGGGGGTTGCAGTTCGCGTGGGGGTGCGAGTTGCCGTTGGTGATGAGGTGATCGTGGGTGTCGCGGTAGGATAAAAAGCGGGCTGTTCGACGCCATTGATAATCAATACAAAGTCATGGAATGTACCGCCAACACCCGCTGTGTCATCGATAACATACATATTCCAGATGCCGTTCGGGTTGGTGCCGTTAAATATGCTTAACGAACTGCTGTACGGAGCGCTCGGCGCGGGTGCGGGCCACAAGTCGGTTGGACTGGTATTGTAATTCGTTGGGCGATAGCTGCCAGTTGAGCAGCGGGCTTGATTGAGATAAAAGTCTTGCGCTGGTACTGGGGTGTTCATCGCATTATTGATCGTGTCGCTGATCGTCCATATAACATCGGTGGTCGTCACCGCACCGCACCCGTCTGAGAGCAGCACAATGCTTTGTCCGCCGGGTCCGACCAACAAGATGTCGAGATCGCGCATTTGATTATGCGAAATGTACTTAATCTTCACATCGAGATCGGTGATGTTTGACGGAACGCCGCTGATTGGATATGGATATGGATACGCAGCCATCGTCCCTTCAGTCGGGATATTGGTCAACGGATGCTGCGGTGAAATGCCGCCCAGTGTGCGCTGTGCTGCTGGAACAGGCGTGAAAGAACCTGTTTGCGCATCAATATCGCGCGATAGTACAATCATCGTGATGAACAACAGCGTGACTGCGCTCATGCTCAGGATTAAACGAGGGAGGCGTGGGATCATGATTCATCTCATAATTCATCAGACATATGACATGATACCCGATTTAGAAGCGCAAAGTACAGGTGTGATAAGATAACCTGCTTCTTAGATGGTCAGGGTAAATTTAAGGTTGAGTTTCACAAAAGTGCGCTATAATCGCGGTTACAGATGTTCATCATCTCTTAAAGAAATGTGGTTACAGACTTAAATATCTAACTCGCCTTGCGCAGATTGCCCTCATCCTAAATCCTTCTCCCTGAGGGAGAAGGATTTCCCCTACCGCGACGGTTTTTCACCCCTCGCCCCGAGGGAGAGGGGCAGGGGGTGAGGGCTGAAAACGAGGGGCTTGCGTAAGGTGACTATCTAACTAAAAGAGTATAAACTTATGTCTGTCCCAACCCAAGTACAGTTTACCAGTGAAGTAAAGGCGGATCGCCTAAAAACACTTTGGCGCGCTACGCTCATTCTCAGCATCGTCATCGGTTGGATTGTTTTGAATATCGCGATGATCGAGCGCGTCGATGTGACGCGATTGGTTGTACCATTCGTCATCTTGACGGTAGGCAGTTTGCTGACGCGCCAGCTTTTGATCCATGTCGGTTTTGCGACGGCGGCGTGGGCGTTCGCGCTTGCTGGAGTCGTGGCAATCGGCATTGCACTGCTCTTAGGCGATGACCTGGTGCGCGAGATTGTGCCGTTCGCCTTTCCCATCATCGTCTTTGTAATGGGACTACTGCTGCAACCTGGCAATACGCTGTTGATCGCGATGCTTGCCGCACTGACCACAATTTTTGCGCCCGCTGTCGTTCTGGACAATTTCGATTCGTTTGGTACGTATCAAATCGCTGCGATTATCCTGACGTTTCTGAGCGCACTACTTGCGATGCAGGTGACGGGCGATTTATCGCAGGTGAGCGAATGGGCACTGCTCAATTATCAGCGCGAACGCCGTGTTGCCAGCGAATTGTTCGATAATCGTCAGCAGTTGGAACTCAGTCTGGCGCGCAGCCGCGCCTTAGGCGAACGGTTGCAGGATACCAATGTCGAGCTTGATCATGCGCGCGCGACTGCCGAAGAAGCGAAACATTTTCGTGGGCAGTTCCTCGCGAATATGAGCCATGAACTTCGTACACCGCTCAACGCTATCATCGGTTTCAGCGAAACCATGCTCAAATTTCCGGCGATGTATGATGGGATTAAGCTGCCCGGCGCGTATGAAGACGACCTCGCGCAAATTTATACCAGCGGTCGCCAACTGCTTAATTTGATCAACGACATTCTCGATCTTTCCAAAGTGGACGCTGGCAAGCTGGAAATTCGCATCGGGCGCGTCGATCTCAAGCCCTTGATCAATGCGACTTCATCGACAGCGGCGGGATTGATTGGTCAAAAACAACTCAAGCTCGAAATTGACCTGCCCGACTTTATACCGCCTGTATTCGCGGATGAAGCCCGCGTGCGTCAGGTGCTGCTCAATTTGTACAGCAACGCGGCTAAATTCGCCGATCGCGGTGCGATCAGACTGAGCCTGCAAGTTGTCGAAGAAGGCGTGCAGATCAGTCTGCGCGATTCTGGAGTCGGTATTCCAGCGGATAGTTTGGAGCTGATCTTCGACGAGTTTAAGCAAGCCGAAACGGGTATTCGTGACCCGCGCTCTGGCGCTGGTTTAGGATTGGCTATTTCGCGTCAATTGCTCACTTTGATGGGTGGGCGCATTTGGGTGGAAAGCGAAATGGGCAAGGGTAGTACGTTCCATTTTGTGCTGCCGATCTTTGTTGACGCAGCATCGGACGCGCCCGTTGATGAACCCGATATTTCGGCGCTGGATATGATGAATGTGAGTACGAGACAACAACGGACGATTGGGTAATTACATGAAAATTTTATATGTTGAAGATAATCCCGCAAATCTTTCCTTATTGCAACGCATCGCGCGCATGGGTGGGCACATCGTCGTCTCTTACACCGATGGCGAATCGGCACTCACACAGTTCGAGTCGGATAAGCCCGATCTCGTGTTGATGGATGTGCAGCTTGCGGGTGGCATCACCGGGCTGGATGTCGTGCGAATGCTGCGCGCGCGCGGATACAAAACACCGATCATTGCTGTCACCGCGTACGCGATGACGGGCGACCGCGATCGGTGCATCGAAGCGGGATGCGATACCTATATCGCTAAGCCGCTTCCTGTGGCTGAACTGGTCGAATTGGTGCAGCGTTACGAAGCCCGACTCAACGCACCACCTGTGATTCAACCACTCCCATCCACATCAACACCAACTGTTGAGACAAAAACAGCGCCGGTTGCCGCGAATTCTGAGGTCGAAGTCCAGGCTGTGGTAACGCCATTTATCGAGCCTGTGCTGGAAAAAGAAACGGCTGCGAAACCAGAAGCACACGAAGAAACCAAAGCGGAACGTCTTACAGCACCGATGATCAAACCAATGACGCCGCCTGATTCGCCTGCTTCGCCTGCCGCGCCGTTAAGGTAGCAGCGGGATACAATGCCAATCGGCGGCGTCATTATCGTAAAAATCGCAGCAGCCCGGCGCACACTTCAAAGGTTAAGTTGCGCCCTTCATAGGGTTCGCCATCGAACTCCAGCTTAATCGGCAAACTGCTCGCGTCTGTGAGTGTGATATCCACGCGTGCCGCCTGTGCGTGCCTGACCGCTGGATGGGTAAGATGCGTGCCGCTGTAGACGCGCAGAAATGCCGTAAGCAGGGTTAGGCGTGAAACCCCTTTGACCAACACGACATCAAACAACCCATCGTCAAAGTGTGCATTCGGCGCGATTTTCATGCCGCGTCCGAACGTTGTCCCATTAGCGACCGCCACCAGATACGCCGCGCCTTCGTACCAATCTTCATTGTCCAGGCGCACGCGGACGATTTGCGCGCGATAAGACAAAATCGCTTGTACGGTCGCTACCAAAAATGACCATGAGCGGCGTGTTCGCTGATGATTGACACGCTGGACGACATCACCGCCTAAGCCTGTGCTGGCGATATTCAGAAAGTATTCGACTTCGTCGCGTTCATGAATGGTGACTTTACCCACATCAGTAGGGCGCGCCATTGCCTGAACAAGCCATGCGGCGCTGGCGGCGGCATCATCTGTTGGCAAGCCGATTCCACGTGCCCAATCGCGTCCAGTGCCAATGGGTAAATTGCCATACGCGACGGTATCATCGGGAAATTGCGTATTCAAAGCCAGAATTGCATTGATAGACGTATGATTCGTACCATCACCGCCGACCGCAATGACCGACCGAACGCCATGCGTATGATATGCATCGTTCAATATCGGCGGAATATCACGAGGATTTTCGGTCGTTTCTACGATCAGCGCGCCGATTTGTGCGCGAATGATCGGCTCAATGCGCGCCCAGTAATCGCCCGCACCGCCGTTGCCCGCATGTGGATTTAACAGGATTAAAGTTGTTGGCATTGAACTCAATCTACATTATTGAATATGACGTGGGTAACGCAGAATTCGCTCTAATTCTTCTAAACTAAATGGTTTTGGCAAATAAGCATTCGCACCAGCGGCGAGGGCTTCCTTTTTTTCTGAGACATGTCCACTCATTGCGACGAAATAGCTCTGAGCGTAAACGCTATCCTGTCGAATACGCAGCAAGAATTCAAGCCCACTGATATCGGGCAGTGTCAAATCGCACAAAATCGCGTCTGGGGTGAAGGTGTGTGATTGCAGCAGTCGCCACGCCGATTCCCCATCGATTGCAGAATACACGTTGAACCCGACATATTCGAGTAGCTGCTTGAGCACCGTCGTCAAATCCGAATTGTCTTCGATGACGAGAATTATTTCCATACTGTTTCCTGTCGTCGTTAATATTTCAAACGGGTCACTGTCGGATGTGACCTTCTCCCATTACAACCCATTTATAAGTTGTCAACGCTTCGAGCGCCATAGGTCCGCGGGCATGTAGTTTTTGGGTGCTGACGGCGACTTCTGCACCCAAACCGAGCGCGCCACCATCATTGAAACGGGTGCTGGCATTGACGAAAACTGCCGCTGAATCGACTTCATTTATAAACTGTGCTGCATGTTCCATATTACGTGTGATAATGCCGTCTGAATGATTAAGACTATGGGCTTGAATATGATCGACCGCTTCATCGAGAGAATCGACAACTTTTAGTCCTAATATCAACGCCATCCATTCGGTGCTGAAATCATCATCGCCCGCCGCATGGACGCTCTCTGCGCTGCCGTTAAGCGCTGCCGCGTCCAAGACCGATTTGGCGCGCGGTTCGGCACGAAAAGTCACGCCATCCGCCGCGAGTGCTGTGACCACGCGTGGGAGCAGTGCCGCCGCGATATTTGCATGTACCAGCACGGTATCGAGACTGTTGCATACGCTTGGACGGCTGGTTTTCGCGTTATGAATAACAGGAATTGCCAGGTCGAGATCGGCGGTTTCATCGATATACAGATGACAGATGCCGACACCGCCTGTAATCACAGGGATCATGCTGTTTTCACGACAGAACTGATGCAGCGCTGCGCCCCCGCGCGGAATAATCATATCGATCGAGTCATGCATTTTGAGCATCGTCACCACATGCTGACGGTCAGTATCACCGATGATTTGAATCGAGTCGAGCGGCAGCGCACCGTATTTTTGTAATCCCGCGTGAATCGCATCTACGAGTGCGAGATTGCTGTATAACGTTTCAGAGCCACCGCGTAAAATTGCCGCGTTGCCGCTTTTGAGGGTAATTGCCGCGACATCAACAGTGACGTTGGGGCGATTTTCGTAGATGACACCGATCACGCCAATTGGCGTGGTGCGCCGATGAATATGCAATCCGTTATCGAGTGTGCGCTCATCGAAAGTTGTGCCAACGGGGTCGGGGAGTGCGATCACGGTGCGAACATCAGCGATGATGCGTGTGAGTCGTCCTTGCAAGCTGAGTCGGTCAAGCAAAGCATCCTGTGTGCCGCGCGCTTTCGCCATGTCAAGATCACGCTGATTAGCTTCGAGAATACGATCTGCGTGTATTTCGAGCGCAACCGCCATCGCTTCCAGCGCATCATTTTTTTGCTGTGTTGTCGCTTTCGCCAACGCGCGAGCGGCTGTTTTTGCTTGCTTGCCTAAAGCCAGCACATCCATGAGTATCTCCCTGCGTTATTTTAATAATACCATATTGTTTCGGTGTATGATCGCGTCACCATAGCTGTAACCCAAAATTTCGTAAATTTTTGACGAATTGACACCCATTACACGCTGGATATCCTGACTGTGGTAGCTCGTCAGACCGTGCGCGATCTCAGTGCCATCAGGCGCAATGACCGACAATGTCGTCCCACGTTCAAACGTGCCTTCGATGGCACTGACGCCGACCGGAAGTAAGCTCGCGCCGCGCTTGCTTAAGACATTGACTGCGCCCGCGTCGATGTACAGCTTGCCGCGTGTTTTTTCCATCAGCAGCCAGCGCTTACGGCTTTCTACCATCGCCTGTACAGGATCAAAGGTCGTGCCAACCGGCTCGCCTGCTATTACGCGAAGCAAAATATTCGGCTCGGAACCCGCCGCGATGATGGTTGCAATACCGCCGCGTGTCGCAAGCTGTGCCGCCTGTAATTTGGTCACCATACCGCCTGTGCCGACCCCGCTTGTGCCGCCTGCCAGCGCCCACACTGTATCGTCGATTTTGGGGACGCGCGTGATCAATATCGCATTCGGATGATGACGGGGATCAGCATCGTATAATCCGGCTTGATCGGTCAAAATGATCAGCCGATCCGCCTCGATTAAGGTTGCGACCAACGCCGATAAATTGTCGTTGTCGCCGACGCGGATTTCATGGGTAGCGGTTGTATCGTTCTCGTTGATGATCGGCACGATGCGGCGGTCAATCAGCGTCAGCAGCGTGTCACGCGCGTTGAGGAAGCGAGCGCGGTCACTCAAGTCGTCGCGTGTGAGCAGCACTTGCGCGACGACAATCGCGTAGATATCGAACAATTCGCCATAAATTTGCATTAAGCGACTTTGCCCGACCGCACTCAACATCTGTTTAGCGGGCACTGAGCGTCCAAAATCGGGGAACCCAAGCCGCTCACGCCCCGCCGCAACCGCGCCCGACGATACGATAGCGAGTTCGTGTCCGGCTTGATGCAAGCGCGCTGCCTGCTGAACGATCTCCAACATACGCGGGCGGCTAAGCTGGCGCGTGCCGTTCGTGAGCGTGCTCGTGCCAAGTTTGACGACGACCCGTTCAGGCATGACGACCGTTAACTTCCGCCCGTGTGCGCGTGACGATCTCACGCAGCAGCGCCGCACGCCGCTCGATTACATCGAGTGCCATTGATCCATCGCCTGTCAGCCAGGATGCCATGCCGCACGCGACTGCGCCTGCCTCCAAGAATGCGCCGACATTCTGGTCGTTCATGCCGCCATTACAAATAAACCTGACATGGTCGAGCGGACCGCGTATGGATTTGAAATACTGGACGCCGAGATCGCCAATCGGGAATATCTTGAGCAGTTTAACCCCCATGCTCCAGGCATTAACAATTTCGGTCGGCGTCATGACGCCGGGTATCGCCAGTACATTGGCGGCTTGCGTGGCTGCGACCATACCCGCATCGAATGAAGGAGCGACGACGAAATCTGCGCCTGCATCGAGCGCGCGCCGCGCCATGTCCTCATTCAAGGCTGTACCCATACCGACCACCGCTGAATCACCATAAGCGCGCTTGACTGCTGTCATCGCTTCAAGCGGCTGCACACTGTTCATGGTCAATTCAAAAACGTTAATGTCAGAGCGCAAAAGCACTTCAGTGACACGCAGCGCATTTTCTGGATGAAAATTCCCACGCATCCCCGCCATCAATCCTGTTCGTTCAATTTCAGCGTATGCTTCGTTCGCATTCATGCCTGTTTCTCCAATGCTGCTTCGATTATGCCGCGAGTGCTCATCATGCAATATTGCCATGTGAAACCAGCCGCCGCCACTACCCCAATTTTGAGCGGACACAGCGTCATAGCTGGACTACAATAAAATATTGGATTGACGAGCGTGATATTGTCGTCAAGCATGTTACAGAGGAGTCTCGAATGCCTGCCGATAAGCGTCGCATGACCGTAACGATTCAAGCGTATCACTTTGACTAAAATCATTCTGGCGGCTGGCGCGCTCAAGGGCAGCTTATCGGCGTCCGCCGCCGCCGATGCAATGGCACGCGGTTTAACGACGAGCGGATTTGACGCGACGCTCATCAAACTACCGATTGCGGACGGTGGCGACGGCACGCTCGATGCATTTTTGAGCGCGGGCGGAAGTCGTACCCCTGTGCGCGTCCATGACCCGCTTGGTCATGCGATTAACGCAGACTTTGGCTTGCTCGACGACGGTACGGCGGTGATCGAAATGGCGTTGGCGTCCGGTTTGGCACGGATCGACCCGGTACAGGTCAACCCGAACAGCGCACTGATCGCCTCGACTTTTGGCACAGGCGAATTGATCCGTGCTGCGCTTGATCACGGGGCAAAGCGCATTATCATCGGCTTAGGCGGCAGCGCGACCACCGACGGCGGGGCTGGCTGTCTGGCGGCATTGGGTATTCGCTTTTTAGATGTGCAGGGGCGGGCAATCGCGCAGTTTGGCGGCGGTTTTCTTGATCAGGTGAGCAAGATTGACCTTGATGGGCTTGACCCGCGTGCCCGCGGCACTGAGTGGATTATCGCAACCGATGTACAAAATCCTGCCATCGGTGAACAGGGGGCAGCGCGTGTATTCGCCCCGCAAAAAGGCGCGTTCGATCATGCGACCGTCGAACGGCTGGAAAACAACCTGCGCCATTTTTTCGACCTGGTCAAGCACACGACTAGTGTCGATGTCAGCCAGATACCCGGCGGTGGTGCGGCGGGCGCGTTCGCGGCGGGGCTGCTGGCATTTTTACCCGCGCGCATTGCATCTGGAATCGATCTGCTGTTGGATCATGTCAGTTTTGATGTGCATCTCGCAGATGCCAATCTCGTCATTACCAGCGAAGGGCGCATCGACGCACAAACGTTGGGCGGCAAAGCACCTTTGGGTGTGGCGCGGCGGGCAGCGGCGCGTGGCGTGCCGACGATTGCATTAGTCGGCGGCTTGTCGGGCGACTCGGCGGTGCTGGTCGAACAGGGTATCATCCCGTTTCCGATCACCTCCGCACCGATGTCGCTGCAAGACGCAGTGCGTGACGCTGATACATTGGTAGCAAGCGCGGCGCAGCGATTAGGTTATTTGCTCAAGCTTACAAAATGGGATGGTTAACGAATGGTGTCTGATTCACTCAACGAGTTGCTGACGGCGATGACCAGCGATGACCCACAAATGCGCGAAACCGCCGTGCGTACACTCGGTACGCTCGTGCTCGCGCGTGATAATACGCCCGAAGACGGTTTGATCGGTACGATGCCGAACGCCAATTCGCGCTGGACGAATGTGCTTAGCGCGATTGCTGGTGCTTTAGAGGATCAAGATTGGGGGGTACGACAAAGTGCTGCCGAAATGGTGATCAAGCTCGATCTTCCGTCGCATGAGCACGCACACGCGCTCTTGATGCACGATCTTGTCGATGACGATCCTGAAATTCGCTTGGGGGCGGGGTGGTCACTGGCATTACTCAACGACGCGAACGCGGTCGATCCATTGATCGCGCTGCTCAATCAAACTGATCCGATCCTGGTCGCCAGCGCCGCCGATGCGCTTGGTGAGACGAACGATCCACGCGCGGTTTCTGCGCTCGCGCCACTGCTCGACAATGCCGATCAAGATATCCGCGATGCTGCTGAGGATGCGTTGGATCGTTTGACCGGACGCGAAGACTAGCGCACGCGGTTGGGATCGATCACATATTCCCACCAATTCCACGAAAGGCGGTTGCTTTCCCCGATGATGTGCGGAAACAAGCTGAACCACCAGTGGTGATGTTTGCGAATATCGCCGTTTCCCCAATCGGCACAGTTGACGAGACGCGGCTCTCCTGAAAGATCGGGAAAGCGCCGCCATGTGTCGCATCGGCTCAAGACACGGCTTTGGTTACCCCAATCGTAATCTTTGACGCTGTTGGGCGCGAAATGCACATTGCCGACTTCGGCTCTGCCACGATCCGTCTTATCGTAGCGACAAAAGCGCTCCCACAAATTCGCTTCGCCCCGTTGATCGGCAAACACCTGCTTCATGATCGACTCGGCACGGTGTCCCAAATCTTCGAGCATTTCACCCACGCCGCGCTCATAGTTGAAGCCCATGATCACGAATCGTCGCGCAGCGTGCTGCGTGCCTTTGAGCGGGGGCGCGTTGCACCAGAATGCTTCAGGACCCGCCATGATCGACTCGTAATAGCCGCACGCCGGAAACCCCAACAGCCATACTTCATCGATAATGCCCGCATCGATCTTTTCAATCAGCTTGAATTCGCGCACCAGCGCTAAATAATCGACATCATCGGGTTTATGAAACTGGCGCGTGCGCCATGCCATCGCGAACGATTGTGCGTTATAGCGAAACCCATCGACCTTGACGGGAAACGCATCGACTTCGATTCGTTCGACGATGCGATAGTGGGCGTAACCGTGACTGATGACCTCAATATCGCGCGCATAATCCGCCGCCAGTTGATCGGGGTCGTTCCAGCCATAAACGTCTTTTATCTTGCGCCCGTCACGGGTGACGATCGGGTTATGGATGATCGCCAATACTTTCGACTCTACGGGTGTCGGTTTTTGCGCGGGCGGGATATTTTGCGTCGTTGGCAGTCCAGAGTCGTCGTCTTCCAGCGGGTGACGGCGTGACGCGCCGCTGCCAAATACGCGGCGTAAAAGATCGTCCATGACGCTTTAACCCCTCTTGGAACTAAGCAGCAGGTTCGAGATGCAGCGCCGCCAGTAAAACCCACGCCGAATCGGGGTCGGCTGGATAAATGGCGATGTATTCAGCGCGGGCTTGGTCGGGTCGGTTGAGGACTTGATATGCAAGCGCGCGGTAATGCCGGATATATCGTCGGCATTTCTTGTGCGCTTGTAGCAGTCTGGCGCGGGAAAGGATAAGGACTAAAAACGCAAGAAACACCTTTTGCCTCATCCCGTTTTTTTCACGCCTAAATCTCCGCCAAACTCGTGACCTGTGGCATAACCTCGCCTGGATACGGATCGCGGCGATTGACCTTCGCCATCAAATATTCGATGACGACGCGGATCATCCCCAAGATCGGTACGATCAAGAACGCGCCGAGCGCGCCGCCTACTGCGGCGCCGACGATGATCCCCAGAATGATCAATGGCAGCGGCAGATTGACCGCATCGCCCATGATCTTGGGCGCAACCACGTTCCAGATGATCTGTGAAATAATTAGATTGATGACCGTCACGGCGACAGCGAGCGGAAAATTGGCGATGTCAAGCGTCGTCGAGCCTTGAATCAACGGGATGAAGAACAACGGTATGAGCGCAAGAATGCCACCGATGGTGGGGATCAAACTGATCACGGCGACGATGACCGAGACGATGAATGCCGCCGGGATGCCCATAATCGTCAATTGGATGAATGTCAGCACGCCGATGACCACAGACAAGAGTAGTTGACCGCGAAAAAATCCCTGCCACACATTCATAATACGCCCAACCATCACGCGAAATTCGCGTTGATGGCGTGGGAATGACTCCAAAAGACCGGTTTGATAACGCGGCAGTTCGAGCAAGATGATCAGTGAGAGCAGCAGCGATACGATGAGCGTGGAGACAAATCCGCTCAATGTGCCTGCCGCGCTCACCGCGATCTGTGCGATTGTATTGGCGATCTCGCCAAAGTTGATCGGCGGGATCGCGTCGAACAATTCGGCTCCGGCGGCTTGCGTTGTACTATTGGTGGTGGTCGCGTCTGCGCTCAGCAAATCGCGGATCGGCTGCGCGAAGTCGGTCGCGTCGAACGTCAAACCAAACGGTAGTTCAAGCATAAAACCGCCATCGCCGGGTTGCCAGGCGAGGATGGAGTCTTGAATACGATTGGCGTACGTGGAAACGCCGCTGATGACGCTGCGAATCACATTGACCAGCGACGGTACAATTAACACCAGTAAAATGACAATTATGATTAGCAAAACGGTGAACATGACCAAAACGCTTACGTTATAGGTGATGGCTTTGCTGCGCGCCGCGATAATGCGCGCGGGGACAAAGATCAGAAAGCTCAGCAAAAACGTCGTGATCAGGATATTAATGACGGGCGCGAGCAATGTGATCGCCCACACCCCTGCAATCACCAGACCAATTGAGATGAATTGTCGTACCCACGACGCCCAATCGGGCTGATATATACCTATCTCGGTCGTTTTTGTCACCGCCGTTGTTTGTGTCGGAGGTAGCGACGGACTAGTCGTCATATAGAACCGCCTTTGCGAAAAGACCACCAGTTACACATTATTTATAGCGCGTTTGTGGCGTGGTGACAATATGGACGAGTACACGCCGCAGGGCAATTGCATCTAAATTGACAAGACCTTGAGCAGATAGGCTTCACTCCAAGCCGCGCGCAGACGCTTGGCTTTGACACCGACTTTGAGCGAAGATTCGTGTTTGAGTAAATTCAGCGCGATATGGCGCAGAACGGCGAAGTTTTGTGGACTGGTGCCAACGCGGGTTCGCTGGTCATCTTCGCGGAAAGCGACATCCAGCACCCAGTGCAAGCCATTTTCAATGCCCCAACGCGCCCAGATCGCTTTCAATAAAACGGAGGCTGACCCAGGCAAGCTGGAGATGTAATAGTGGGTTTCAAGCGTGGTTCGGTCAGCCAAACGACGCTCACGGCGGACTTTTACCAGCGTTTGCAGTCCCACCCACTGCTGACTGGTGCGAAAGTCAGGACTTTCAAAAGTTCAGGGATGGCGGTGATTTCGTTTGACTTCGCCTCCACTTGGCGTTGTCCCAGCGTCAGCTGGTTGGTACTTGCCCACGCACTGACCATGTAAATGGCTGCTTTGCCCAAGCGCTGGTCATGGGAACGTCGCCTCTGCTTGCCGTCGATGGCGACCACTTGCCCCTCACTCACGCTAAACGCCGCCTGCACCCAACTCAAAAACGCTGCTTGAAATTGCTCAGCATCCAACCGACTAAACACGCGCCCAAACGTGTCATGCGCTGGGATACCGTTCGCTAACGGCATAAACTGCCGCAAAAATTCGATTTTCTCATTCCCCCACCCGGCTATATCCACCCAATCATCGGCACCGCAGATGACGGCACACATGGCGATGACGATGATGTCGAGCAGGGCGTACTCTTTGGTTCGCTCGACTCGGGGGTCGGTGACGCTCTCGAAGTGTTTACTGAGACTCAACGGGCGGGGCTGGGGCTGGCTCATCGGTTATTCTCCTCATTCCGCTTGAGTTTACCCGATTTCCATCCTTCATTTAGATGCAATTGCCCTGATAGGTGCAGTGGCTTACTTGCAAACCTGAATACGTTGTCACGCAAGGTAAGGGCGAGTGGGTTGAATACTCGCCCTTACCCATGACTATCGCTATTTGCCGATGGTGACGCCATCAGTACGCGCGTGTTCGATCAAGCGAACCGTCGCGTTCAGCTCTTTCTTGCGGGCTTCGACAAGCGCGTTGACCAACTTGGTTTGAATGGTCAAGGCATCCATCAACGCATCGAACTTGCGATGTAAGTCAGCGATTTCAACTTCGTTCTTCAGATTGACGTGGTAATCATTTTGCGCGACGGCGCGGTCTTTGATCGATTGGCGGTTCTGCGCCATCAAAATCACAGGCGCTTGCAGTGCCGCCAGTGAACTTAACGTCAGGTTAAGCAAAATGAATGGAAACGGATCGAACGCGCCGACGCCTAATACCGCGTTAACGCCCATCCATATCATCGTAATGACGGCAAACAGGATGATAAATTTCCAACTGCCCGCGAAATTCGATAAGCGATCCGCAAGACGATCACCCAGCGACGCATGTTCGTCAATATCATCGTAAACGTCGTCGGTGACAATGTGCGGGCGTAAATCACGGATCAGCGTTTGTGCTTCGGGGCTGAGCAAGTTTTCAAGTTCTTCAATTTCGGTGATCAAATCCTGAATTTGATCATCGTCATCAATCGTCGGCACATACCCTTTAAGAACCAGATCATTGTACATAGGTCGTTCCTCCACAGGTTTGGGCACAGCTAACACGACGCAGCACGAATGCCAGAAACGGCATACGCACAGCACGATTTCGCTGCACGGCGTAAAAAAGATGTGATTGTGGTGGAACAGATGAGCGTTTCGGGGTATCCCTGGTAAATCAGGGTCGGCAGATGCACGCCGCCCCCGACGATTGAAAGTCGAACTTAGGAGGGGACTGCGCGCGACGAACTGCCGAAACCTAACGGAGGCATCTGTTCGATACTACTGCCAGCGTCCATCGAGTCCTTCACTTGAACGAGAAAACACAGGAGATTGCAACGCTAAAAATACGAACGTTATACACGACAATCTCACAGACAAGTATACGCTTGTTCTACTTGAAAGTAAAGCGAAAGATCATGAATTTTCCAACCAAAATCACAACCATCAACCGCCGTCGTTCAGCCCATCACCCAGCTCACCATCACTTTGCGCTGCATAAATACGCACGGTGCTGCGGTCTGCGATGAAAATCAAATCGTTGAACGTAGCGATGGCTTGAACCGGCGTCACTTCAAGGTTTGGCGTGCCTAAAAAGCCAACATCGGTGGGATCAGTGACATCGTACAATTGAACGCTGTTTTCGTCATCGCTGACGATGACCAGCCATTCACCCAGTTCAAAACTCAGGAAGCGCAAATCCTCGATGCCAGACTCGACTTCAAACGTATTGATGACGGTTTGCGTGGTCGGGTCGAACAGCGCGATTTGTCCATTTTCTAACCCCACCGCGCCCAATGTGCCGGCACTGTTCAAAATCACACGGGTCGGCTGGTCGGGCAGCGCGACTTCACCAATGATCGGCGCGTTTTGGCTGTCCGAATCGAGCGCGATCACGCGCAGCAACGGTTCGTTTCGCAGCGCGAGAAACGCTTGATCATTGTAAAGCGCCGAATCGACGACCGGCGTGGCGAAAAACGTGGAGGTGATGCTGTCTGCCGAAAATAATTCAAGCAGCGTATATCCGCCTGTACTCACGATGATCGACCACCCGCCATCGGGCGATACCGCCACTGTGCGCGGGCGATCGGGCAGATCGATATAATTGAACGTATCATAAGGCAGATTCGGGTCATAAGAAGCGGGCGCGACGACTTGTGCCAACCCTGCGCCGTCACCAATATCGACCGCAACGATGGCGAAATCAGGCGTGACCGCCACATCGACGGGGATGCCTTCAAGCGGCGATGACGCGAACAAAGCTTGTTCGTTGCCCGCAAACAGATCATAAACGCGCAGTTGATTGTTAGCAGCATCCGCGACCATCAGCCAGCGCCCTTCTGGGCTGACCGCGAGCGCGCGAAAATCGCCCGCGTCCAATTGTGCAATCGGTTGACCGGGCAGTTCTTGCGCGCTGGCTGCGCTGATAAACATCAACGCTGATAAGCACACGGTGATCAAAACGAGCAGCCGTTTTCGCATGAAACGCCCCTTATGCGACGACGCGATTATTCGTCGTCGTCATCGTCGTAGAAATCATCGTCGTCATCGTCTTCTTCATAATAGTCGTCGTCGTCATCTTCGTCGAGGTCGTCCTCGTCTTCGAATTCTTCTTCGAGGAGATCCTCCTCGTCTTCAAATTCTTCCGCTTCTTCAAAATCGGCGCCTTCGGTCAGTTCTTCCACTTCTTCATCTAATTCGATGTCGTCATCCCCATCAGGGAAATCCACAAGGTTCAGAATTCGTTCAAAATACATAGATCGCTCACCTGAGATGAATTGCACGAATAACAACTTGCTGCATTGTAGCGTGAAGCGCGCACATTGTAGCATCAAGATTACGATTGTGAACGGCGACTTTCACGATAGTTTTTTGGGTAAAGTGCCTAATCTTGTCCAGCCGCGACTCCGCTCAGGAAATATCGATGAAAACGATTATCGCCTGTTAGTTCGGGATGAAACGCCGTCGCCAGCAAATGTCCCTGCTGCACCGCCACAATCCGCCCATCTTCAAGCGTTGCCAGAACATCGACGCCTGCGCCTACATGGGCAACAAGAGGGGCACGGATGAATACCGCCGGGAACGGTGCTTCACCGAGTACGGGAATCTTGAGATCGGTCTGAAAGCTGTCGATCTGCCGCCCGAACGCATTTCGGTTGACCTCAATATCCATAACGCCAAGAATTGGCTGGCGATCGATACCAATATCTTTAGCGAGAAAGATCATGCCCGCACAGGTTCCCCATGTTGGTTTGGTTTGGGCGAACGACCGGAGCGGCTCGATCATATCGAACGTCGTCGCAAGTTTGCCGATGGTCGTGCTTTCGCCACCGGGAATGATCAACCCATCAAGCGAGTCCAATTGTGCTGCCAGTCGCACCTGCACCACCTCTGCGCCCAAATCGCACAGCAGATGTTCATGTTCGATAAACGCGCCTTGTAACGCCAACACGCCGATCTTCATCGCGCCTATTTCTCCGATGGATGCTCCGTTATCTCTGTATCGTCGTAGAGAAAGCGTGCGCGATCAAGTGCCAAGTAGGGCGAACCCGACGAGTCGCCGTATTTTTCGCTTAGTCGTTATCGGTGATGTTGACGGTGACGAAATTCGGCTGTACACCCAAATTTCACGCGTGGCTCGGATTGTCGCTGCTGACCGAGAACATGACGCCACATTCAGTGATACGAAATGTACGCCGCACTCGTATATAATCACGACTGTTATCTTCAACCCGACGACTTGAGTATTCATGATCAATGTGTGCGTCTTGCTCGACGCTTTCGATCACATCAGCGGCATCAGCACGACGTATCACAGTCAACTACATCTCGCGCCCAGCGCTGATGTGCGCCTGACGGTCATCGCGCCGACTGCGCACGGCGAACCGCCGACTGTAGAGGAAATCGATGGGTCACGGCTCGTGCGTGTAAGTTCGCGCCTGAGCATCCATTTTCCGATTGATAAGAATATCCGGCTCGATTTGCCTGACCGTGCGCAGTTTCAGCGCGCCGTCGAAACCGCCGCACCAGATGTGCTGCATATTGCCACGCCGGGACCCGTCGGCATGATGGGTAAAAAACTCGCGCGCGCGCTTGGTGTGCCGCTGGTCGGTTATTTTCATACCGATTATCTTTCGATGCAGACGCCGCAGGTTTTGCGAGCGATGATGCCCAACCCGATCGTGCGCTACGGTGCTTCTACAATCATGCAAACGTTTAACAAAATCACCGAACGAATGACGTATGAGGCGTGCGACATCGTGTGCTGCGAAGCTGATAAAATCGTGGATGCAATTCGCGCGCGCGGGCTGCACGATAATCCTGTGTGTGTGCCCGCTACACTGCGCCATGATTTAGCCAGTGGTATCGAAGCTGCTGACCCGGATGCGTTTGCGGCGCGCTACAAGCTGCCGTCCGATCGTCCGCGCGTATTGTTCGTCGGGCGTTTCAGCACGGATAAAAATCTGCCGCTGCTCGCGGCACTCGCGCGGCGCTGCCCAGATATTCACTTCATCGCCGTTGGTGATGGCGTACTGCGGCACGTGATCGACGACCTGCCCAATATCACGTTGACAGGGTGGCTGAACGGTGCGGATTTGTGGAGTGCCTTTGCGGCTGCAACGGTGTTCTTACTGTCATCATGGCAAGAAACTTTCGGATTGGTCTCGCTTGAAGCGATGGCGATGGGTGTTCCGGTGCTGACAGCGGATACCGCTGGCAGCGCGCCCGATGTGGTCAGGGCAGGCGCTGGACGTGCGTTCAAGGTGACTGAAGACGACGACGCGCTGATACAGTTGCGCGACATGCTGGCGGATAGCGACGGCTTGGCAGCGATGCGCGCGAACGGACTCGCGTGGTTTGCGGATAATCATCCAGCAGTGCGCTATCGGCGCTTCGTCGAACTGGCTTATACTCCGATTATTACATCTACAGGGATACGATGACCGATCATGAACAGCTTATCGCCGCACCAGGCGCGCTCACCCATGCGGGCTTGACCAGCGCTGAAGTCGCGGAGCGCGTGCGGCGCGGCGAGACAAACGCATATGAGCCGCGCACCGGACGCAGTTATTGGGATATTGTCCGTGACAATTTCCTGAACCTGTTCAATCTCACGCTGACCGCACTTTTAGTCGTGGTCTTTTTCTTCCGCGATTGGGCGACGCTGTTCACGGCTGGCTTTTCGGTCGTCACCAACACGATTTTGGGGACATGGCAGGAAGTCGCTGCCAAGCGCAAGCTCGATCAATTGGCGGCGCTGGCATCGAAAGAGGTACAGGTTTTTCGAGATGGCGTGCTGCATAACATGCCCGCCCGCGAAATCGTCAAAGATGATGTGATTTTGCTGTCGCCGGGGGCGCTGCTCGCCGTCGATGGCGTCGTGCTGATCAGCGATTCGCTCGAAATTGACGAATCGCAGTTGACAGGCGAGAGCGATCCCATCGAAAAAAGTGATGGCGACCGCTTGACATCCGGCTCGTATGCGCTGGCGGGGTCGGGTTTGATGCGTGTGACACAGGTGGGCAAAGACAGCGCGATCAATCAACTGACGAGCATCGCCAAAGCGTACAAACGGATTCAGACGCCAACGCAGAAAAAAGTCAGCGCGCTCGTCGAACTGAGTATTCTGGCGATGTTTGCGCTCGGCGCGGCGATTTTGGTCGCCGGCATCACCCAAGAGAAAGAGCCGCTGCAAATCGCGCGTGACCTGGTGGTCTTGATCACCAGCCTTGTCCCGCAAGGGTTAGTGCTGGTGTCTACGCTGTCGCTCACGGTTGGAGCGATTTTAATCAGCCGTCACAATACGTTGATACAGCGTGTCAACGCGGTCGAAAGCGTCAGTTATACGACCGTGCTGTGCTTCGATAAGACAGGCACGCTCACGCGCAACGAACTGACGGTACAGCAGATTATCCCGTTGGGCGGCGTGAGCGAGACTGAGATTTACACCTATCTACGCGCGTACGTTGCGAATGTTGGCAGCCACAACACGACATCGCAAGCGATCATGGCGTATCTCGATAAACTCCCGACGAAAAATACATCAAACCGCCGCAAAATCCGCGAAATTCCGTTCGCGTCGGCGCGCAAATGGAGCGCGATCATCTTTGATCAGGAAACGCTGATTTTGGGCGCGTTTGATCGATTGCTCCCGCATAGTACCAATGGCGTCGGGCAAATGGCGCTGGCAAAAAGTGATGGACTGGCGGATGGCGGAATGCGTGTACTGGCATTCGGACGCTCCGAAACACTGCTCGATGTGCCGGATTTGGATCATAACTTCGAGCCGAGCGCGTTGATCGTGTTGAGTGACCAGATTCGTGACGACATCCGCGAGACGCTGGAGTCTTTCCGCGCGCAAAATGTACGCCTCAAGATTATGAGCGGCGACAACCTGAAAACGGTGAAAGCGATTGCCGCACAAGCGGGCATGGAGATTCAAACTGCCTACACAGGCGACCAGATCGACGCGATGAGCGACGCCGAACTCGACGACATCGTCGTGGAGACCGAATTGTTCGCGCGCATTTCGCCCGATGGCAAAGGGCGGGTGATCAAGGCGCTGCAAAAACGCGGCGACTACGTGGCGATGGTTGGCGATGGTGTCAACGACGTGCCCGCGCTCAAGGCGGCAAATCTCGCCATCGTCATGAACAACGGCGCGCGCATCGCCAAAGATGTGGCGGACATCATTTTGCTTAACAACGCGATGACGACGCTGCCGATCGCCTTCCAAAAAGGCGGCGAAATCACACGCACGATTTACGCGACGGCGATCTTGTTTCTGGCGAAAAATGCGTTTATCACGCTGTTACTGATTTTCGCGGCGATCATGACGCTGCCGTTTCCGATTGCGCCCGTGCAGGTGGCGATTGCGACCTTCTTCACCTCGAATATTCAAGGCGGTCTGTATGGGTTGGGCGTCATCAAGCCGTCTATGCTGACGCGCTTTCGCCGTGACGTACTCGATTTTGTCATCACGAGCGGCATTTTAGGGTCGGTCGCGCTGAGTGTTTTGTATTTCGTCAGCTATCGCGCGTCTGGTTTCGATGTCAATTTGTCGCGCAGTGCGCTCACGCTGTACATTATTCTATATGGCACGTTTATCTTCTGGCACGCACAGGGAATCAGCTTCTTAAATCCGCGCAGCTTCATCGAGCACGCGCGCAGCACCATTATGGGAACAGTTTTGGCGGTGATCGGCTTGATCGCGCCGTACATGCTGCTTGGCTTGATCGGGTTTGTGCCGTTGACGCCGGGTGAAGCCGCCTTGGTGACGGCGTTGTTCTTGCTCAATGTATTCCTGGTCGAAGTCCTGATGAAAACACGCCATCCGATCAATCAGTTGTGGCGACTTACGGAGGCGTAATCCGCTCCCTCCAAAACAGGGGTAAAGAATCGAACTCCTGTGCTAATCTAAGCACATCTTGATAGCAGTGCAGGCGTTTTATCCACAATGTTTCAAATTGAAGTTCGCAGCCGTATCGTCGGTTCAACTGCCGACGATACGCCCTCCAGCATCACGCTCGATTTGCTCGACGAAACACTCACCGTCTCCACATCGATCCAGGAAATTACTTGTGCATCGTACCCGATCGCTGGGGCGAAACGCATGAACAGTTATTCTTGCCCTTTGCAGGGGGGAACGACCGCAAACTAAGCGAGGCGATCAGCAAAATACTGCTGCTGCTGCGCGATGATAAGATCAAAGATGAGAGCATTTTGCGCCAGATTCGCGCGCAAACCAATCGCACCGCTTCGTAGGCGAAAAAGTAAGGGGCAGCCCATCGGGTCGCCCCCGCACACCACCACGTCACGTAAATAATCTGTTGCGCGCCATCGGGGTCAAAGCTGAGCGCGAACGTATGTTTTTCGCACAATTTCGCAAACAGAGACAGTTAATCAGGCTTGGTTTTCTCAAACCGCCATGTCAACGGCTCGATCACCCCGCCGCGCATCGCCTTGATCACGTCGGCATCGTTCTTGAAGGTCAACCCCTCTATCATCGTCGATTCGATGCCGAGATCAAACGATGAACCATCGAACACCCACGGGTCAGCGCTCAGCACAATCTGATCGCCCGCGCGTGGGTCTGCGCCCGTCGCGTTGATGCGCCACACATCGACGTGGGTTCCATCCGGCGTCTTCCCGGCCTCGATACGTCGTCCGTCACTCGGCACATGCTGACGGCACAGCATCAAACTGAGCGTATCGCACCAGTATAAAAGCGCGTATCCCGCGTCGGCTTCGTCTTTACTCAGATTGAGCGCCTTGCGCCATTTCGCTTGTTCGGCTGTTTGTTCTTTCAGAAGCGGTTCGATTTCGGAGTTCTGGTCGGTAAAATCCTTATAAATGTTGCAAATGTGCATCGATTGCAGCAGCGCGACATACTGCCCCATATAACTGGCGTGCATGATAGCCGCACGCGGTTGTTCAAGCGTGATCGCGCCGAGCGTGAAGTCTTTTGGCGCGCCTGCTGGCGTCAGCAAATCGCCGCCTTCCCATTCACGCCCGCCGTCGTCATGCTGAGTGATCGCCGCCAGCGTTTCCATCCAATATATCGGGCGATACTGTTCAGCCCAGTGCAGCGCGATTTGCCCGGCTAAAAGTGCATGTGCGCGTTGATAAATGATTTGCCAACCAGTCGGCAGGGCGTTGACGATCACGGCTCTTCGTCCTTATCTCACTTATGAACGGGTTTCTTCATCCGATTTTAGCGCGATTGATACGGAATTGATGCAGTAACGCAGTCCGGTCGTCTCGCGTGGTCCATCTTCGAAGACGTGCCCCAGATGCGAACCGCAGCGGCTGCACACCGCTTCAATGCGCTTCATGCCGTGAGCATTGTCGTGCCGCAGTTCGACATGTCCTTGATCGACGACATCCCAAAAGCTGGGCCAGCCTGTCCCGGACTCGAATTTGGTATCAGACGAAAACAAGGTTTGTCCGCACGCGGCGCACGCGTATGTGCCTTCGGTCTTTGTGTTGACATACTTGCCCGTATACGGGCGCTCTGTACCTTGCTGGCGCAGCACGCGATATTGTTCAGGGGTGAGTTGTTCGCGCCATTCGGCGTCGGTCTTGATCATTTTGTCGGTCATCTGGTCAGTTCCTGTTATTTATTTCGTCATGATTTGACGAGGTTTGAGGGGCAGAGCTTACCCGTCGTCTGCTTAAATGTGTCGCTGCGCCTACACGCCATCGGTGTATCGTGCTGCTACGCGCAGAATCGCCTCCAGGCTGCGCTCCACGTCGGACTCGGTGGTCGCCCACGACGACACACTGATCCGCATGACGCTGTGACCGTGCCATACGCTTCCGCTTGCCCAACACGTGCCCTCCGCTTGCAAATCCGCGATGATCGCATGGGTCGTTTCAGCATCGCCAAATGTGACCATGACCTGGTTGATCACGACCTCGTTCAACACGAGATACCCGGCAGCGGTCAAGCCTTCAGCGAAGCGCGCCGCATGACGACAGGTGCGCTCGACCAAATCCGCGACTCCGCTCCGCCCTAATGATCGTAACGCCGCCCATACTTCAACGCCGCGCGCGCGCCGCGAAAAATCCGGCGTATACTGATACGGCTCGCGGTTTTCGGTCTGTACCAGATAAGCAGAACTGGCAGCCGACGCCGCCATCGCCGCCTTGAGTGCCGCCGCGTCACGGCAGATAACCAGACCACAATCGTAAGGCGTATTCAGCCATTTATGACCATCTGTCCCCCACGAGTCGGCATCAGCGTACCCGGCTGTCAAATATGCGCGATCGGGTGCTGCGGCAGCCCATAACCCGAACGCGCCATCGACATGCACCCACGCGCCGCTCGCATGGGCTTTGGCGATAATCTCGGTCGCCGGGTCGAACGCGCCCGAATTCACGTTCCCCGCCTGGATGCAGACAATCGTCGGACCGGACATCGCTGGCAAAGCGTCAGCGCGCATCCGCCCTTGATCATCGACGGGCACGCGGATTACGCGATCGCGTCCAAGCCCTAACAGCGTCAGCGCCTTCAAAATACTGACATGCACTTCATCGCCCACGATGACCGTGATTGGCGGCGCGCCGAATAAACCCTGTGATTCGACATCCCACCCAACCTGCTGCAACACACTGTGGCGCGCGGCGGCGAGCGCGGTGAAATTTGCCGCAGTCGCGCACGTGACGAAACCAACGCCCGATTCTGGCGGTAAGTGCAGTACGTCAAGCAGCCATGCCATTGCCACCGATTCCAGCGCTGCCCCAATGGGCGATGTCGCGATGAGCCCGCCGTTTTGATCCCATGCTGCTGCCAGCCAATTTGCCGCTAACGATGCCGGCACAGCGCCGCCGATGACAAAGCCGAAAAATCGCCCGCCTGCCGATGCAACGGTTGCCGGGGAACCGACTTCATCCAGCAGCGCCAATACTTCTGTGGGGTCGGTCGGATGTTCGGGAAACGACTCATGCAGGCGCGAGAGATTGTGCAGCGCCTGTGCTGTTGGGGCGACGCCGCGATCATCGAGGGTTTCCAGATAGTGGACGGCACGGCGCGCGGTCGATTCTAAAAGGTCACGCAAAGTCATTTTGGCATCCTCATCAACGCAGATTATTGACGAGAATTGTAATCGTGATCGATAAAATGACACCCATCCATAAGTCCATCCATTACAGGACGCATATACGATATTCGCCTATGCGAAAACAGATTTTGCAGCATTAATCTGATAAGTCATTACACTGGTGTCAGGCGCATAGAAAACCGCTCACGTTCATAGACTTGAAGGCTCATGTAAACTCCACGATGGGTGATACACTGGTGATGATGCGCCCGATTGTCAATCGTACCTATGCGCGCTAACCCTTTAGCGCGTTCGGAAGAATCGAGATCGATCTGATGAACAATGACGATCATCCTGTAAAAAATGAGAGTGATGCTTTACCCGACTCGACGAACAGCGACACCCACACACCGATTGTAATTGGCATTGGCGCATCCGCAGGGGGAGTCGAGGCGTTTGAAGCCTTTTTCAACCCTATGCCGACAGATAGTGGGATGGCATTTGTCGTGATTCAGCACCTTGCCCCCGACCGTGACAGTATTCTGGCGCAGATCATCCAGCGTTATACGAAAATGCCTGTACAACAGGTGGAAAACGATATGGTGGTGATAGCCAATCATGTCTACGTCATTCCGCCGAATAACATGCTGGGGCTGTCCAACGGAAAATTGCAACTGCTTCAACAGTCTGATGGCACGCACATCCGATTACCGCTCGATTACTTTTTTCGCTCGCTTGCGCTCGAGATGCATGAGCGCGCCATCGGCATCATTCTTTCCGGCACTGCCAGCGATGGCACGCTCGGATTGAAAGCAATCAAGGAAGAGGGCGGGCTTGTCATCGCGCAAGACCCGACCACGGCAGCTTATGATGGGATGCCTCGTAACGCGATTGCGACCGGCTTAGTCGATTTCATCCTTGCCCCCGAAGCGATGCCTGACCAGTTGGCAAGCTATCGACGATTGGCGTTGGATGCAACGAGAAGTATGGTGACGCTGCCACAAAACGTCGTTGCTGAATCGTTGCAGCAGATTTTGTTCATGATCCGTTCGCAAACCGGACAAGACTTTTTTCACTACAAAGAAAGTACAATTCGCCGCCGTATCGAGCGTATGATGGCTGTCAATCAGATTGAGAAAATAGAGGACTATGTTCGCTTTCTTCAAAATAATTCTATCGGCGTTGAAACCCTCTTTCGGGATATGCTGATTGGCGTCACCAGTTTTTTTCGGGATAAAGACGTTTTTAAAAGTCTGCAAGAAACAGTCATCCCGCGTTTGTTCGAGAATCGGCGTGCCAATCAAACCATACGCATCTGGGTGCCGGGGTGCTCTACCGGAGAGGAAGCGTATTCAATCGCCATTTTGATGCGCCACCATATGATGACGCTGCGACAGGAATTCAGAGTCCAGATTTTTGCGACCGATATTGATATCAATGCGGTCGATCGGGCGCGACTGGGCATCTATGCGTCCAATATTGTGCTGGATATGCCAGAGGAATATCTGTCTCAGTATTTTCTGATTACACCAGACGGTTATCAAATCACCAAGACGGTGCGCGAGATGCTGGTCTTCGCCGTACACAGTGTCACCCAGGATCCGCCGTTTTCTAAATTGGATTTAATTAGCTGTCGTAATTTACTGATCTATCTGGATACAGAATTGCAAAGCAAGGTCTTGTTCTACTTCCACTTTGCGCTTGCGCCAAACGGCTTTCTGGTACTTGGGGCGTCCGAAAGTCTGGGCAAGCATGATCGCGAATTCAGAATTCATAACCTTCAGCACAAAATATTTGAACGTTCTCAAAGCACTACCCCGCTGCGCCTTAACACAGATATCCCTTCTCTAAGTACATACACGCCTGAAAAAGACACGCAAACGACCATCCGAACACCAGTGATGCCGACTCTGCGTGAAATTACCGAAACCATGCTGCTGAAGGATTGGACGCCAACCTGTGTCATCATCAACCATGAGGGAAACATACGGTATGTGAATGGTCGCACGGGCAAATATCTGGAGATTTCTACGGGCGATACCCATAAACTGGATATCATTCGGTCGGCACGAGAAGCACTCAAAACACCGCTGACCACCGCTATTTATCGCGCCATCACGCAGCAGCGCGAAATCTATGAACCAGGTCTTCGCGTGGAAACCAATGGCGGTGAAACGTTCTTTAATCTGATTGTAAAACCACTCACAACCATGCCGAACGAAAATTTATTGGCAGTTTTCTTTGACGAGATCGAATTTATGTCCAGAGATAACACAGCCGACCCAGAAAAAGTTATCAATCCGAGCGATGAACGTGAACAAAAGAGCCGTTTACTGCAACAAGAACTGACGGATACGCGAGAATATTTGCAGGCAATTATCGAAGAACTGAAATCTTCAAACGAAGAAATGCAGTCCATGAATGAAGAATTACAAAGCGTCAATGAAGAACTCGAAACTTCACAGGAAGAATTACAGGCGGTGAATGAAGAATTGCTGACCACCAATTCTGAGTTGGAGCGCAAAGTCGAAGAAGCCACCTGGGCAAATAATGACCTGGAAAATACGCTCAATTCGATTCAAACCGGGATCATTTTGTTGGATGCTGAAAATCATGTCCGCCGTTTCAATCCTGCGGCGGCGCAGGTGTTCAGGCTCGACACAGGCGATCTTGGGCGTTCTATCAACCACATTGTTTCGGATTTGAACTACCCGACTCTGATCGAGGATATAGAGAAGGTATTTAACTCACTGGTATCGTACGGGTTGGATATTCAGACCAGGGATGGTCGCTGGTACGCTTTCCACATGAAGCCCTATCGTACTTCTCAGAATGCGATTAAAGGGGTCGTTATTTCCTTCAACGATGTCACAACCCAGCGGCGGACGGAAGCGATTGAAGCAGCGCGTCTTTTAGGAGACAACGTCTTTAATACCGTGCGCGAACCGCTCGTGTTGATCGATGCGAACCTGCAAGTCATCAATGCCAATCAAGCTTTCTTTCGGGTCATGCAGGTTACGCCTGAAGAAACGGTTGGGCTGCCGCTCAGCGAATTAGGCGATGGCGACTGGAATATCCCAGAACTGGTATCTTTGATAAAAGCTGTTTTTGAAAACGGTGTACCGCTTGAAGATTACGAAGTCACGCTGAAGCTTCCAACGCTTGGGATTCGAAAAATCCTGGTGAACGCGCGGCAGATTCAAGCCGGCAACAAGCAGCCGATGCTCGTTTTACTCGCACTTGAGGGCGGCTTGAAGTAATGTTTTCAAAAGCGGTTCAGTCATCATTTCACCTTACGCAGATTGCCCTCATCCTAAATCCTTCTGCCTCAGGGAGAAGGACTTAGCCTACTGCGAAGGTTTTTCACCCCTCTCCCACGCAAACGCTGAGGAGAGGGGTTGGGGGTGAGGGGAAAACTGCAATGATCGTAGAGGTCGGATACTAGTACCTGCCTTCGATTTATCGATAGAGTGTGAGTGTTAAATTATGACATATCAACAGGATAACGACAAAAGTTCAGCGCTTCGCAATTGTGCTGAACAAAAATTACGGCAATCACGCATCGATACAGCAAATTTTTCGCTTGAAGATGCCCGGAATTTGATCCATGAGCTCAATGTCCATCAAATTGAGCTGGAACTTCAAAACGAAGAGCTGAGACTGACGCAGCTTGACCTTGAAACAGCGCGGCGCAAATACGTCGATCTGTATGAATTTTCACCTATTGGGCTGCTCACCCTCGATAACAATGAGTGTATTCAAGAAACAAACCTCAAGTTTGTGACGCTGATGGGGACTGACCGCGAAACACTGGTCAGACGGAATTTGTCTGAGTTTATCGACCCCAGCGCGCAGGATACGTATCACTTTTTCTACCAGGCACTGCATCGCACCCAGCAGCCGCAGCAGTGTGAAATCATCTTGCTGCCCATCAACCAGCCGCCGATGGTGGTCAGGCTGGATGCTACAATCCTCATGCATGCAGATAATTACACAACCTATCGCATTGCGGTCAGCGATATCACCGAGCGCCACCAATCCGAGCTGGAAATAAGACGGCTTTATGCTGCCGAGCAAGAAGCGCGCAGCATCGCTGTTTACACCGCACGGCAGCTTGCCAGCTTGCAGCAAATTACGGCGGCGCTCTCCCGGGCGATCTCGTATGAGCAGGTATCAGACGCGTGTCTTCAACAAAGCATAGCGATTATTGGTGCGCAGTGGGGCGTCATCCTGCTCTTGTCAAGCGATGGCAGCACGCTGCTGTCCGGAGGTTTTTACGGCGGTGCGGAGCGTGCTGAATCGCCATCTTTTGCCTCCACCGCACCATTTATTGAAGCGCTGCGTCTGCAAAAGCCAGTTTTTATCCAGTCTTTAGAAGCTTATATCCAGCGCTATCCCCAGTCGTCCGATCTGCCTGTTGATGACAGCCAAGCCTTCGCCAACCTGCCGTTAATACTCAATGAACAGCCGATAGGCATCCTCAGTTACAGTTTTTCAGAGGCGCAGTGTTTCACTGAAGAAGATCAATTGTTTATGCAGGCGCTGGCGCACCAATGTGCGCAGGCGTTGGAACGTGTGCGCCTTTCTGACCAAGCGCGGGATATCGCCGCGCTGCAAGAACGGCAGCGACTGGGGCATGATCTGCATGACAGCGTCAAACAATCGCTGTTTGCCGCCACGTCGATGAGCGAAGCGTTGCCACGTCTATGGGAACGCAATCCCGAGCGTGCCAGGATGATTCTCGCACAAGTGATAACGCTCAATCGTGCCGCACTGGCGCAAATGCAAGGCATCCTGTTCGAATTGCTCCCCGCAAGTATTCTCAAAACGCCGCTCAGCGTGCTTTTGCGCCAGTTGAGCGAGACAGTAGGCGGACACCGCGAGATGGCTGCCGAGTTGGAGATCGAGGGTGGAGAACCCATGCTGCCCGATGATGTACACATCGCCATCTACCGTATCGCTCAGGAAAGCCTGAACAATATTGTGAAGCACAGTCAGGCGACGCACCTTATCATTCACTTGCTCAACGAGCTTGACCAGTTAACGTTGAGCGTCCGTGACAATGGAGTCGGGTTTGATGTGACGGACTCATTGGCTGGCATGGGCTTGAGCATCATGCAGGAGCGCGCCGCCGCGATTCATGCGATCCTGAACATCACCAGCAGTGCAGGCGTGGGAACTGAATTGAAGTTGCTCTGGAAACCCCTTTCGGTTGTACTGACTAATCAATAGATGTGCCGAGGTTAGAACGATGGCAGAACAAAATCATGGCGAAAACAACGCAGAACTTCGTATGCGCGCCGAACAGAGACTTCAGGATCATCTTGGCAATATAGCAGATTTTTCAATCGACGACGCCAAAAGGTTGATCCATGAACTGCATGTCCATCAAATTGAGCTGGAACTTCAAAACGAAGAGTTGAGAATCACACAACTCGCACTCGACTCATCGCGCCGTCGATATGGCGATCTGTATGAATTTTCGCCCGTTGGTCTGCTCACACTCGATACCGATGAGCGTATTCAGGAAGCGAACCTCACTTTTGTGACCCTGATCGGCATTGACCGCGAGAAACTTATCGAACGGCAATTTTCTGATTTTGTTGACCCCAGCGCACAGGATACCTATCACTTCTTCTATCAGTCACTACGTCGCACGCAGCAGCCCCAGCAGTGTGAAATCATCTTGCTTGTGCCCAACCAACCGCCGATGGCGATCAGGTTGGATGCGACGGTGCTGGTACAGGCTGGCATTCCCATCGCTTATCGTATTGCAGTCAGCGACATCACACTCCAGAAGCAAACGGAATCGCAGCGCGTAGAACTCGCAGCCGAACGACAGCGTACCAAGGTGTTGGCAGATTTTGTGCGGGATATTTCACACGAATTGCGTACCCCGATCACCGTGATTTCCACCGGATTATATCTGATTGGCAAAACGGTCGATAAGGAGAAACAACTGGAAAAAATACAGGCTGTTCAGGAACAGCTTCTTTATCTGATAAGCATCATGGATCAACTTCAGCAAATGGCGATCCTGGATAACACCGTAGATTTAACACTTCGAATGGGCAACTTGAACCAGTTGTTATCTCCGGTATTGCAAGTGGTTCAGTCGCTTGCAGACCTAAAACAAGTGCAATTAATCGAACATTTGCAGATCGACTTACCCCACATCTACTTTCATGCCATGACCATGGATCAAGCACTCAATATTCTGCTCAACAATGCGCTGCAATTTACGATGGCGGGCGGAATCATCAGAGTCGCGACGTATGAAGAAAAGTCCAACGTTGTGGTCGAAGTCAGCGATAACGGCATCGGCATCGAGGCGGACAGGCTGCCGCATATCTTTGATCGACTTTTCAAAGCCGATGAATCTCGTCATCTGAGAAGCGGAGCCGGTTTAGGGCTGCCTATGGCAAAGCGAATCATTGAATTACATTATGGTTCTATCGAAGTCAGCAGCACGCCGGGCGTGAAAACCGTTTTCAAGGTCAGCCTTCCCTCACCCAAAAACGATAGCAGTCATGTAGCATGCGCGTGACTCGCGACCGTGTTAAAAACGACCCATTCGGATCGAAAAAGTCATCTGAAATCGACTCTCAACCCCACCATCACCGTGATCTTCTGCTTCACGCTGCTATGCTCCCTCGAAATGCCGCCAACTGTGGCGCAGGCGCGTACTGACTTGAGCAGTTCGATCACCGCCCAAGTCCGGCACGTCTAGTTTTTTACCAACCGCGTTTCCCCAAAATGACCTGGTCTGGCGTTACGTTGATGCCCACCATCGCTTCGCCCAAGTTGCGGCTGACGCGCGCCAGCACATCGGGGTTGTTATAATGCGTGACCGCTTCGACAATCGCCTTCGCGCGTTTGGCGGGGTCGCCGCTCTTGAAAATCCCCGACCCGACAAATACACCATCGACGCCCAATTGCATCATCAACGCCGCATCCGCTGGAGTCGCCACGCCGCCCGCCGCGAAATTGACGACCGGCAGACGCCCTAATGCTGCCGTCTCGACCACGAGTTCATACGGCGCTTGGATATTTTTGGCGTATGTAAAGAGTTCGTTCTCGTCCATCGCTGTCAAACGGCGGATTTCGCTGTTGACCGCGCGCGCATGGCGTACCGCTTCGACCACATCACCCGTTCCCGCTTCACCTTTGGTGCGGATCATCGCCGCGCCTTCGTTGATGCGTCGCAGGGCTTCGCCCAGATTACGGCAGCCACACACAAACGGAATCTTGAACTTATGCTTGTTGATGTGATTTTCGTCGTCTGCGGGAGTCAATACCTCGCTCTCGTCGATGTAATCGACGCCGAGCGCTTCGAGAATTTGCGCTTCAACAAAATGACCGATACGCGCCTTCGCCATAACTGGGATCGTCACGGTTTTCATGATGCCTTCGATCATGTCCGGGTCGCTCATCCGTGCGACGCCGCCATGCGCGCGGATATCCGCCGGGATGCGTTCCAGCGCCATCACCGCCGATGCGCCTGAGTCTTCCGCGATGCGCGCTTGCTCTGGCGTCACCACGTCCATGATCACGCCGCCCTTAAGCATCTGCGCCAAGCCTTTTTTTAGCGCGAACGTCCCGGTTTCGCCGCTGCCATGAGCGCCGTTCGATTGACCATTCAAATGTTCTGCCATGTTGATTAATCCTTGCATGAAGCGAACATTCAGTCCGCTTGATCGGTTGTAGGTAAAGATAAGATATTTTAGCAGGCGCGCTGGCTGTAAGTCCAAATGAGTCCAATTTGCTCGATCCCCGCGTGATCAATTTTTATGGCGTGTATATATCCCATAACAGCACAGTCTTGTCCCACCATTTTGCTTAGGGTATGCTGTCATCAGCGAATTTGTGTTCGAGATCGTCAGGGGCAGCGAAACGCCATCCAAAAAACCCACAGGGTTTCCTTTACATATAATGGTGAAAGAAGGACGCATGAAAATCGGAATCATCGGCGCGGGCGCGACCGGTATGGCGGCAGCATGGGATTTGGCACACGCCGGACATGACGTGACGATTTATGAAGCGGGTGCAGAAGTCGGCGGGTTAGCCGCCGGCTTCAAAGACCCGTCGTGGGAATGGACGCTGGAAAAGTTCTATCATCATTGGTTTGAAACCGATGTTGATATTCTTGAACTGGTCGCCGAGATGGGCATGGCGGATCAGCTTCTGTTTCCGCGCCCCAAAACCAGTTATTGGCTCGATGACCGCATCATCCGCTCCGAAATGACACCGCAATCGGTCTTGATCGAAATGCCCGTCAGCCTCATCTCGAAAGTCCGCATGGTGTTTGCGGGCGGCTTGCTCAAATACCTGACCAACGACTGGGAAGGGTTGGAACGAGTCACCGCCGATAGTTGGCTGCGCCGCTTTATGGGCGATGAAGTGTATAACCGTCTGTGGAAACCACTCCTGATCGGCAAATTCAGTTCGCGCTACAGCCAGGTTAACATGGCGTGGATGTGGGCACGCATCAAAACGCGCTCGGTGAAATTGGGCATTTATAAAGGCGGCTTTCAAGCCTTCCTCAACGCGCTTTCCGAGGGTATTCAAACGCGCGGTGCGGTCATTCACCTTAACAGTCCCGTTGAACACATCAGTACGCAAGACGGCAAGCCGACTTTGGTTGTCGGCGGCGAAACGCATGTCTTTGATCGTGTGCTCAGCACGACATCACCCGGCTTAATGCTCAAAATCGCGGATGGCTTCGCCGCCAATGCCGACGGTCGCCAGGCTGCCGCGCTTGAAAGTATCGGCGCGCTGTGTGTCGTGTTCGCGCTCAAGCAATCACTGCTGACCGACGGTACCTATTGGCTCAATCTGCCCGCGACCAGCCCGGACAAAAGCAAAAGTAAATTTCCGTTTTTGGCACTCGTTGAACACACCAACTGGATGGATAAAGCACATTACAACGGTGATGTACTGATCTATTGCGGCGATTACGTCCCAGTCGATCATGAATATTTCAGCATGACCGACCAGCAGCTTGCTGACCGTTTCGCGTCAGTCCTGCCCACATTCAATGCGGCATTCAAACCCGATTGGATTCGCAAATCATGGGTGTTCAAAGCACCGTATGCACAACCGATTCCGATGGTGAATCACAGTAAGAACATTCCCCCAACCAGGACATCGCTGCCGAACGTCTTTTGGGCGAGCATGAGCCATGTTTATCCCTACGATCGTGGCACCAACTACGCTGTTCGACTAGGGCGCGAACTCGCTGAGGAGATCGTCAGATAACCCCATAAATTTCGGGGGCTGCCTTTAAGTCACATAAACGCCGCTCGACTATACTGACATAATGGCGGTTAACCGAAAGGCAGCCCATGCGTAAGCCACATTTCGTACTATTCGTCGTGATCATGCTGGTGATCGTGGTCACGCCAGCCGTTGCACAAGCACGTTCTGGTATCGAGCAAAACTGGGATGCCGTCGTCGATCAAATCGACCCGGTCGCGAATACTTTCCGTGTCGCAGAAAATTATTTTGGTCGTGCTGTATATCTTTGCTGCATTCGCATGGTTGGGCGGGCTGATGTTCAGCCTTTTTTTCGGGCGTTTGCTCCGTTCAAGCAGTGATCGCGCACAACCCGACAACCCGTAAGGGCGCACCGTGCTGCGCCCGCATTTGAAAGCAAATCTGTGCCCTTACAAAGATGGATGCTCAAGGCGTTCGTGCAGGGGGCGTTAGCGGCGCTCCCTGCACGCGCGCATTTCAATTATATCGCGCAGCGTTACCTGACTCGCTCACTGGAGACGGGTAAGAAAGCGATACAACGCCGCCTTGTGTGGGCTGGAAAACATCTCGCCAGTTTTCAAACCTACACCGGACGTGATGTGCCCACACATGTGCTGGAACTGGGTACGGGGTGGTTTCCGACGGTGCCGATTGCGCTCTGGCTGTCTGGCGTCGATCACATCACGACGATTGATATTGTGGACTTGAAACGGGTTGATTATTTTCGCGCCGTACTCCCCGTCTTTTTGTCGTATACGCACGAAGAACTCGTGTCCCTGCTGCCGCGCTTGCAAGTGGATCGATTCACGCACTTGCGTGATCTTGCTGTGCATCCTGAACGTTTGAACATGGACGAGACGCTGGCAGCATTCGGCATTCGCCCGCTCATTGCGGATGCCGTCGCGACACAGTTCGAGTCGGCGTCGTTCGATTTGATCGTTTCCAACACCACCTTTGAGCATATCCCGCGTGCAACGCTGGCGGCGATCCTACGTGAGTTCGCGCGCTTGCTCAGCGCAGATGGCATCATGAGCCACCTGATCGATATCAGCGATCATTATTCGCACTTCGATAAATCGATCACGCCGTACAACTATCTGCGTTACGATGAATCACTATGGCGCTGGTTTAATAACGCGGCGCTGTATCAAAACCGATTGCGCGTCAGCGATTATCGCGTGCTGCACACCGATGCGGGCTTTACAGCGCTCGAACAAACCGATACGACCGACCACGCCGACGCGCTCCTTACGATTGTTCTCGCGCATCCGTTTTTGCAGTACACCCACGCCGATCTCATCCCGACGCGCACATGGATTATAAGCAGTAAAGTGTGACATACTCCCCTCAGCGCCTAAAGGCGGGGGCTTCTACCCTTAATGCGACTGCGAAGGCGAACCTTCGTCTTATCGTCGCTCCGGTAGCACAGCGATGCCCCGCTGTGTTTGACGTTAACTA
>ENA-ORBV01001594-ORBV01001594.1-microbial-mat-metagenome-genome-assembly--contig:-NODE-1594-length-50045-cov-12.133105_pt1 | contig 50045 bp, 46 predicted proteins | sample MGYA00237777_ERZ505514 | MGnify/ENA primary metagenome ERZ505514 (study PRJEB26160, sample SAMN06269048) | microbial mat metagenome | isolation source: Oligotrophic lake microbial mat | place... | reverse complement strand
GCCAGCCATCGTCTTCAAGGTCCGCGACAGATTCGACTTCGCCTTGCCCGTGATCCGCGCCAGTTCATCCAGCGAGCTTGGCGCCTGCTCCACGATCACCCGCAACAGGTCGCGGTTACCTGCCGACAGCACCTTGGCGAAAGACTCCGTAGAGGTAAACCACACCTTCGGCTCATTGCGGGCCACACGCAGCTTACCGCGCGCCACCGCCATTGTGCGAGCCTTCATCTCCTCGTAGCTGGCAATACCTATTTTCAGCGTAGTCATGGAATCACTCCTTTCTCGCGCAATACCGCATCCACCGTTTTCCAAAAATCCTCAAGCAACGTCGCCGCATCCCGGTATTCATACTTTCTAATCGTTCGCAGTCGATGGCGATGATCCTGCGGCTCGCCGAGCTTTTGCCTGGCAACCGGGTGAGCGTTATCGAAACCTACCAGCCGCTCCCCATCAGGGCCGTGAAGGGTCAGCGAATAATCCAGCCCATGCGGCTTGGCCGGCGACACGGCCACCCGGGTCACCACAAATCGGACCCAATGACCGCCCTCGGGATCCACGACGAGCACCTACCCGTCAAGGTCGAGAAGCACATCGAGTGAAAAGTCGCGCGACATCATCACGGCATAAGGTTATCACAGTAAGATAACCCATTCAACCTAGGGTCAACCTTCGCACCACATACAACCAACAATGAGAGCCCGGGAAGTCCGTTGCTCTACTGTGGCTCCTTCTTGCGGCTCTGCACAATTTGACTCAGGCGCTCGCCATCGATATCAGTCTTGATTTGCACCCAGAGCGGAAAATGGTCGGACAATTGAAAGGTGAATTTCTCACGGTTACAGCCCTTGTCGGGGAACAGTTCCTTGATGCGGGTATCCGTCTCAAGTGAACCGGAGGTTGCTCTGTGAATGCGCTCGGGGATCGACATAAATATGCCTAAAGAGACATAATTTCTCCAATCTCGAAATTGGTTCGCAAGCTATCAAGTGGGTCAGTTCTGCCAAGCGCGATCTGGATGCGATGTCAGAGGATGTCAAAGACGTCTTTGGTCATGCGATCGACTTGGCCCAAGCCGGCGCCAAGCATCAGGATGCCAAAGTGCTGACCGGGTTTGGTTCCGCGGGTGTTCTGGAAGTGGTCGAAGACCATCACGGCGACACCTATCGGGCTGTCTACACCGTCAAGTTCGTCGGGTGGGTCTATGTGCTGCATTGCTTCCAAAAGAAATCCAAAAGCGGAATTGCGACACCCAAGCCCGATATGGACCTGATCAATTCCCGCCTGAAAGCTGCAAAGCAGGATTTCGAAGCATGGCAGGCACAGCAAGGGGTACGCAAATGAATGAATCGCAAGAGATGACAATCCAGGAAGGCAGTACCAATATCTACGCTGACCTCGGATACACAAACGCTGCCGAAATGCAGCGCAAATCCAGGCTTGCCGGCGAAATTTCACGCGCGATCAAGCCGCGTCGCCTGACACAAGCGAATGCGGCAACTTTGCTTGGCATCGACCAATCCAAGGTCTCTCGCATCACACGCGGAAAGTTTCGCGGTGTGAGCGAAGCCAAACTGTTGGAACTGGTGGCCAGGTTGGGACGCGACGTGAAAATCGTGGTTGGCCCGGTGCGCCGCCGCGCGGGCAAGATCGAACTCCAGTTTGCTTGAGAAGTCCAAAGCGCCGCTCCGCAGCAACAGCTGTCCCGAGTGGATGACGCCCGAACAGTACGCGCAGGCCCCCGAGGAACTCAGGCTGCGTGAAGTCAAAGTGGGGTACCTGGTTCTGGTCACCACGCTGGTGGATCATCGACGGGTCGGCAAGGATGATCTGTCGGCGCTGTATGCGCGTCGCTGGAACGTCGAACTTGACCTGCGCAACCTGAAGACAACGACCGGCATGGACGTGCTGAGCTGCCAGACGCCCGAGATGAACGACAAGCAGTTGTGGGTCCATCTGCTGGCCTACAACGTGATCCGGTTGCTCATGGCGCAGGCCGCCAGCAATGCCGATGTGGACCCGCGAAGCCTGAGCTTCAAGCACACGGTGCAGCTTTGGACGGAGTGGGTGGCGCAGGGGATTTCAGCGACGAAGGGCAACCAGTTGCTATTCACGCTGATTGCCCAATGCAAAGTCGGCCATCGGCCTGGTCGCATCGAGCCACGAAAGCGAAAACGACGGCCAAAACCATAGCCCTGGTTGAAGGTGCCGCGCGCCCACGCTCGCCGGCAAGTTCAGAAGCACGACCATGACTGGGAGCCAAAGTAAGTGCCATTCGACTTGACAGGGCCATTTTGGCAGAGCGCTTAACCGGCGGCCTGCATCGACCGCTGATTACGAAGTCGGCGCACGGTTCGTTTGGTCACGAAGATCCCAAACCGCCCCCGCCTCGATCATCTCGATGAAGCGCTCGGCACTGAAGCCGTTGGGGTAGAGACTCCAGCCAGACCCGCTTGTATCTGTTTCATTCGCCTGGTCTACATCGTCGTTCCCGGCGAGCAGTCCTCCAGGGTCGTTCAGGAGGTGACGATCATCGCGAAGCGCGATCAGCAGTTCTTCGACTGAAACCTTCAGAAAGCCATCGAACTTCTGGTGGTCACACTCGATCGATGTGTCGGCGATCCAGCCATGGTGTTGACCAGGAAACCGGCCCTCGGTCAAACCAAGCATGGCGCGGAACTCGCGATCCGATGCGATTGCCAGCGACACCGCTTCGACCTTGCGGCGAAGTTGTTGGCCAGCCTTGCGCAGGGTGGTGGTTCCGTGTAGCCATGCATCGCGCTCCGAGCGCCGCAGAAACGTCGACTTCACCTCAAGGACGAACAGATGTTCACCGAGAGTGGCGATGATGTCCACTTCGCCCGGGTCGTCCACATCGCGCGGCGGCGGCTGCCAGTTGAGCAGCGTCTTGAACCCACGCGCCTCGAGTCGCCTGGCAAGACTTGCCTCAATCCGTTGCGCCTCGTCCCGAGCCTGCCCACGACGAGCGCCGAGTCGCCTCAGGCTGTTGATCGCGGCCGAGCTGTTGTTCTGCATGCCAACGATCCATGGCAATTGAACCAGCGTCGCCCCGAACTTGAGTACTGGTCGCTCGAACAAATGAGGCTGAAGACCTGGCTCACTGCGCTGGATTCGCTCCGCCGTCGCGTTCATGTCGTAGGTCCAGAAGTCCAGGATCGCGGATGCCATTCGGGGACTGCCTTTGGGCTCGGATGCCGTGACTGTCCATCCCATGATGTTGGCCACCTTGGAGTCGCGGCCTGACCAAGTGAGCGGCAGTCGATTCTGAAGCCCTTCCCGAAGGCCGTCCATGGCCAGCCGCTGAAGCGCAGCAATCCAGTCTCCCGATGCATCAAGACGATCCGCAAAGGCCGCCAGGAAGTCCTGTAAGAAGAAGGCCGACATCAAGTTGAGCGACAACAGCGCCTGGAAGAGATCTACGGTCTCGCCTGACTCGGAGGTCACTTCGTCATCGACGCCGTACACCTCACACAAGCGAAGTTGCGCTTGCAGCGCGCGCAACCAGGCCAAACGGTTGGCGTCCGCGTTCTCCGGTCGACCGATCACCGCCTTGGCCGGATCGGAGGCGACCTGCTCGACGTATGTGTCGATTGCACGATAGAACCAGTAGCCATGCAGGCGCTCCAACTTCCGCCCGTCGTTCTGCCAAGCAATTCGTTCAGCTGGCTCCATCTCGACGATATCAAGGCGCTTGCCGTGTCGCTCGAACCGAATGCCGTCGTCGTAGCAGAAAGCATCCGCCGACCTGGCGGTGAACTCGTTCAATTCGATCTGCGCGTCCATCAGCGCGTGGAAGGCACGGAGATTCCGAACCGCCTCGGCAGAGCTCGCAGCACCCGATTCGAAGAGGATCGGTCGAAGATGCTCGGCGGCCGATCTCCCAATGCTGTCGTCAGTCAGCTTCAGGGACGAGTTACTGGCGCCAGCGAGCTTCCACGCGACCAGATCGTTGAGTGCATCCCAGGCGAGTTGGATATCAGCGTCCGCAGGCCGTGCAGGTGCCTTTGCCTTAAAGTCTCTTGGAACCAGCACTTCGAAGGCGTAAAGGCTCGCGTAGATCAAAAGATCGAAGACCGACAGCTCAGCCAGTTGCGCCTTCTGCGCCTCAAGCGCCGCGACCCGTTCGCGGTGCGCCGTGGCAAACAGGTCAAGCACGCGGCAAATCTCGGCCACGGCTTCGCTTTCGGCTGCAGCCTGCTCCAGTTCAGCTCGTCGCGGAGAACGTGGGCTCAAGACGAGACCGGAATACCTAACGGCGCGGATCAACGCATCGGGTGCCGCTTGCGCCATCCTAGTCACCAATCCCTCAACAGCTAGCGGCTCCTGGCCCAGGTATCGCGCGAGAGCGAGCACCATGGTCTCGACATTCCACGAGTCGGGAGGGCAGTCCCATACTGCGTCGCTAGACCAGAACAGGTTATCGCGCTCCTTCTTCGTGAGCTTCTTCTTTCCAAACGGAAGCGGCTTTCCGTCCAGGTACGCGCCAGCGACTCGCTCGACGGCGACCGGCAGCGGGACACCGGCACCGATCAAGCGCACAAGCAGGTTGTCATAGTAGTTCGTAGCGCGCTGAATCATGAGCCGATACCTTCACCTCATCGTGATCACGTCTCGCGACGTCGATTCAGTCCGTAGGCCAGCGCAATGCGTTCGACTATCTCGGCAATGCTGCCGTTGATCCTGATGGACTTGGGGTCGATCGAGCTATCCGCTTCGAGCCCATCAAGAAAGCGATTCAGATCCTGTGCGATCCGTGGGGCGATGGCAATGCGAACGTCCGGCGCGAGCAACTGCGACAGGCGCAGCACGTCGTTTGCGTGTTTGCGGATGTTCTTGCTGTCCACCGGCTCGCCCTTCGCCTGGCGCAGGCCGAGGTCCAACCAGGCGCTGGCCTTGAGGGGAATCAGCCTGTCCTCGCCGATCCATGGCAACCCATCAACTTCTTTGCGACCTGCAAGGATGAAGTCGTAGTAGATGTCATCGAGCAAGATCGCGGACAGACTCGCAGCGGCGTCGTCGATCGGAATCGGCGTGAGGTGACTCCCATCGGCGAGGTTGATTCCGGCGGGAGCTCGGCAGAACAACTCCAGCATGTAGGGAAAGCGTTCGTCGGCAGGCTTCTGGAAGCGGTAGAACACAGGCTTCCCGGTCTGGCTGGCTCGCCGGATTTCGTAACCGCCCGCTTCGACGAAGCGCCAGAACGCTTCCCCGAATGACGGGCTGAGCGCCTCGATGTGGAGGACGATGTCCAGATCCTTCGTGGTGCGAAACTCGAGACCCGCTTCTTCCATCGCGAGAGTAGCGGCCGTGCCGCCGATCAGCACGAACCGGTCGGCGTGGCCGGCGAAGTATTCCCGGAAGATATCGAGGCCCCTCACCACGGAAAACGCTCCTTCAGTTCATCAAGTGCGAGTTGGACACGTTCGTCGGCATCATGCTGCAGGCTAAGGGTCAAGGAAAGCGGATCGACTGTTTCGCTGTCCGGTACGAGTGCGGGGTTGTAGTGCCAGAGCTCCCATTCGCAGGCACCCGGCAGCGGCTCCGGCAAGGTCTCAATGCTGGCCTGTGTCGCCATCTTCCATTGCGCCGGGCTGACGGCGTAGATCGGCCACTGCGGCTCGGAAAGCATCGAGTATCGCGCCAGCGCGTTCAAGCCCGCCAGCTTGACGTGGGGCGGCTTCCACTTGGGAACGGGCTGAGCCCAGAATCGACGCTTGATTGGGCTGCGCAATAATGGCTTCGCCCGTTCCCAGGTCTCCGCAGCAGTACGGTCGGTGTGCAGCCATCGCGCCTTGCCCTCGGTGCGCAATGTCGCAATGCCGGCGGCCGTGATCTCCTTTACGGCACGGGACAGCGTCATGGCGGTGTAGCCCAGGTCGCTGACCACCTCGACGGGCTGCCACTGGGCGCGCCAAGGCTGCCGCAGAAGGACAGCGATCAGCATCGCCTGCGTCGCCGGGCTGAGTGTGGTGTCTGGAGAGGCGGGCGGCTTGCGAAAGTACTCGCGCAAGTCGATCCCGAGATCCGGCAGATAAAGCTGGTTTCCCGGCACCAGAAACGGGACCTTCTGCTCAATGAGGCGCTTACGCTCGTAGGACGCGAGGCTGCCGGTCACGTAGACCACGGGCATCCCCGCCAGTTGGCGCAGCTTGTCGATCTGGCCTCGGACGTTGGCCAAGCCCGGCTTGTCGAGCCGCTTGTCGATCGCCAGGAGAATCTGCCGATTCAGCAGCTTCAGTTCCCGGACTTCAAAGGCGTCCTGTAAAAAGTACGGTAGCTTGCCGGCACCCGGCCACGCTTGACCGCTGGGGGTGATTCCCAAGGTTTCATGCAGATACGAGTAGATGGCGGCGTCCACGGGACGTTCTCGGGCGGATTGATATAACATTACAAAATAACGATAACATGATAAATGTTATCGTGCAAGTCAGTGTTATATAAACTGGCCGCACAGGCCCCAAGCTCCGTTGGGAAGCAAGGGGGCTGGCATCGAACCGTTCAGTCGCCAGCCGCCTTGTCCGACACGAAGCGCCAAGGAAATAGTCACTGCACAACGGATATTCGATCAATTTTTTACCGCCATCTCATTCGCGACAGCCAGTAACACCAGTGAACGGTCGTATCCAGCGGCCTGGCTCGCCGCCAAGCACAGTCTTGCGCACGGCTGGCGATTCATCGGCGTTCGGCTGCCAGTCCGGGCAATCGCGGAGGGCGAGCTAAAAACTTTTCGATTTTTGGAATGCAGCTCGCAGGTACCCGATGGATCTCAGACCCCAGCGCCTGAAGTTGCCAAAGTGTCAGAAATTCGTATAAACTTCTGCCAATCAGGAAATCGCCATGCAGACCCTTGCCAAACAAGTTCTAGAGCACGCCACCGGGTTACCGGAGGGCACGCCTTTGGTCAGCAAGGAACTGTTGCATCTGGGCAGCCGGGCAGCCGTGGATCAAGTCCTCTCCCGCCTCGTACGGCGTGGCAAGCTGCTTCGAGCGGGTCGTGGCATCTATGTCCGGCCTGTGGAGAGTCGCTATGGCACCCGCGCGCCTTCGACAGTCAAAATGGTCGAAGGCCTGGCAACCCAGCGTGGTGAAACTATCGTGTCTCACGGTGCTGCAGCCGCGAATGCGCTTGGCCTGACCACACAGGTGCCCATGCGGGCGGTCTATCTGACCTCCGGGCGGAGCCGTCGCCTGAAGCTGGGAGCACAGACGGTCGAGTTCCGTCACGCACCGATCTGGCAATTGATCTTCCCCGGCCGCGTTGCCGGCGATGTAGTGCGGGCACTGGCGTGGCTGGGTCCCGAAAAAGCTGGAGAGGCGATCGAGACGTTGCGCAGCAAACTACCGCCGTCCGAGCTTGAGGAAGTCGCGGCGGCACGCGCACGGTTACCGACATGGATGGCCCAAGAGATCAGCGCCCTGGTAACCCATGGCTGAGTTCTTCCAGCTCTCCGCCGCAGAACGTCTGGATGCGCTCAACGCAGTCGCCGATATATCCGGCTTGCCGCCTCACCTGCCGGCCACCAAGAGCCAGGAAAAGAAATCGACGCAGTAGATCCGCAAACGTCTGTCGGACTGGATCGAAAAGGAGATCGGCCTGCGGATGCAGCAAGCGCTCGACGCCGATAAATTGCCGGAAAAGGTGCGCGTAGAAGACGACAGGGTGTTTATCGACTACACATCGCTCGCGACCGGCACCGGCTACGTCTCGCCGTCTGTCATGTTGGAGTTCGGTGCCAGATCCACCGGCGAGCCGAGCGAGTCGCGTGTCATTCGCTCCGACGCCGCTCAATTCCTCGAGGCCGTGACATTTCCCACCGCGACGCCACAAGTCATGCGTCCGGAGCGGACATTTTGGGAAAAGGCCACTGCGATTCACGTGTTTTGTGCTCAGGGTGCATTTCGTGGTGGTGATCGTTTCGCACGTCACTGGCATGATTTGACTCGCCTTGATTCTACCGGCTTCGCAGATGCGGCGATCGGGGACAAAGAACTTGCCCAAGCAGTTGCTGATCACAAGAGCGTGTTCTTTGCCGAGAAGAACGCGTATGGCGAAATTATCGACTACCACGCCGCCGTCGCGGGTGAACTTCAACTTGTTCCCGCCGACGACGCGCTCGAAAAATTAGCTGCGGACTATCAACAGATGGTCGATGACGGTTTGTTCCTGGATGAGCCAGAGCCTTTCGAGGCATTGCTGGACCGATGCAGGGCAATCCAGGCGAAAGCCAACGCGATTCGGTTGCAAGAAAATATAACTCGATCGAAATCGAACACATAGCGCTGCGGACCGATGAGATATAAATCCTCGGCAAATTCAACAATTCATCCGATGATTTGTACGATCAGCCTCAAATCTGTCAGCGGCCAATATTCGTCGAATCAGGAAAATTTGCTGCGCAGTAAATGTCGCCCGAAAGAGCTTTCGCCTGCTGGCGCTCCAGCGTCGAACTCAATGCTTGCCTGGCCCACCTCCAACTGGCAAGCATGACATGACGGGGCCTTCTATCCAGTTACACCACCAAGGCTCGAGTCGCGTCGCACCGAACTTTTACCGTCATATTTACCGTCAATTCTGTGCGTACCGCCCTGGACGGATCGCACATTGGGAAACCTAATCTACTCTAAGGTTCAAGCGCTTAAACTCGAATACTCACACTGTTTACTATGCACGTAGATCATCAACGGCGCATCTAAGTCGTTGTCCCGTATAGAATTTTTATCAGTGAGTAGAATTTCTACCGTCAGATCTACCGTCATTTGCATCTGATACCCAAAATTAGCATTCAGCATCTATCGCCTGCTATCGAAACCTATCGACGGTCCAGCGCGCGTACCCTTCGGGATCTATCGGTACCTATCGCTGGCAGCGTTTTTCTCGCCATGCAAGCTTTCGGTATCTATCGAGGACTATCGGCAGCGCTGATTCAGTCGAAGAAAATTCACGCTACGCGACGACTTCGAGACCACGCTTCCGCACGAGGTGGAGCAACTTCAGCGCCGTTCCAGTGGGGCGCTTCTGACCGATCTCCCACTTCTGAACCGTCGAGACGCTGGTATTCAGGAGCGCAGCAAATACCGCCTGGCTGACATGCGACTGAACCCGAATTTTTCTGATCTTGCTGGGCGACAAAGGCTCGACCGGTGGCAGACACAGCCGGTCGAATTCGCGCAGCGTAACCTGCTCCATCACGCCAGCAGCATGAAGCCCCTTGGCCGTTTCGTGCACGGCCTCAAGAATTGCCGATTTAGTCTTGCGCATCGCAATTTACCTCCATCAATTCACCCGCACGTTGTGCGGTAACCTGATCCGGCGGCGACAGCGATAACAAGTGCGAAGCCAGTTTCTTCAGACCTTCTTCCTCGTCCTTGTCGATATTGCTCCGGACATTCTTCGGAAAGCCAAATACGAAAAACCACTTGCTACCTTTGTTCGTCGCCACCAGCGTACGAAAACCGCCGCTCTTGCCTTGCCCCGGGCGGGCAATCCGCTTCTTCAGCAGCCCGCCGCCGAGATCGACCTCATTACAGTCCAGCCTGCATTTCGCGCACAGCCCCGCACAGGGCACAAGTGCTCAAATCGTGCTTCCTGGCCCACCGGTCGAACCATCTGGTCTTATAGACCGCCATCCGCTCCCCCGTTGCCGTTTATAGCACTGCGTGCTATGCTTTGCAAGCTTTATAGGGCTGATGATGACTGCCCGACTTTTGGCGCCCCTCAACTGCGGTAGACATTTGAAAGTTCAATCGATCTCGAAAGCGCATACGGATGATCGGGATGGCCACAAGCCCTGCGTCAAGCGGACCAGCCGGCAGCCAATTCGAGGCTCAGGTTGGTGCGCACTATTTGTTATCCATGCTCGTGGGCACGGAGCCTCGGGGGCTGCCCGGCACGACGATCGCACGCGTCAAGTTCCAGCGCGCGGCCGAAGGGCACCCGCTTGATGATGTCATCGTCGAAGCTCGGGACTATCTAGGCCAACCCGCCGTTCTGGAAATCCAGGTTAAGCGAACGATTACGTTTACCGCGGGCGACACAGTGTTCAGAGACGCCGTGGCCCAGATCGCCGACGCCACGCGCCGGCCGGACTTCTGGACTCGTCGTCACCACCTCGCGATCGCAACATCGCGAAGCTCCCGGAAGATCGATGGAGCCTACCAGGACGTCCTGACGTGGGCGCGTCAGATCGGGGACGCGGCCACTTTCATGGCGCGGATCAACCGACCGGGATCAGCGAACGAGGACATGCGCACTTTCGTACGCACGTTCGCGTCACGGCTGGCCGAAGCGGGAGCTGCCAACGACGACGAGACCGTCTGGAAGCTGTTGCGCCGGCTTCAGATTCTCGTTTTCGATTTCACGGCGCCCGGCTCCGCGTCGGCCGAACTTGCCCTGGAACGAGCTACCCGGGTACTGCACCCGGACGATATGGGACGTGCCGGAAGCCTCTGGACCGACTTGGAAGCGCTTGCCATCGACGTTGCGGCGAGCGGTGGAGACCGCACCAAGGACGAGCTCGGCGAGCATTTGCGGCAGAAGACCTTCAGGCTCACCGGCGATCGCAGGTACGCGACCGCGCGTGCGGCGCTGGCCGAAGCATCCCGCCACGCGCTTGCCGACATCCGCGATCGAGTCGGCACCGTCCTGCTGACGCGGCATGAGCGGACCACCGCGGTTCACACTGCGCTCGACAGCGGTCGCTACCTCGAAATTCGTGGGGATGCGGGCGTCGGGAAGTCCGGCCTTCTGAAGCACGTCGCCGAGCAAATATCTGCGGAGGGGCAGGTTTTCGTACTCAGCCCGGGGCGCGTGACGCCAGGGGGCTGGACCGCGATGCGGTCCGTGCTCGGGTTCGATGGGTCCGCCCATGAACTGCTGTCCGATCTGGCCGGCGACGGGGGCGTCATCCTCTTCCTCGACAACCTGGACTTCTTCTCTGAGGCGGAACGCACGACGGTAGTTGATATTGTTCGTGAGGCTTCGGGCGTTCCCGGCCTCGCCGTGGTGGCAACGGCCCGGCGCAACTTCGGAACAGAAGAACCCAACTGGCTTCCATCCGAGGCGTTAGCCGCCTTGGGCCGTGCCGAGCCCGTCGTAATCGGCGACCTGAGGGACGCAGAGGTTGACGAACTGAGAAATGCCGCACCGCAGCTTGTGCCCATCCTGGACGATGCCCATCCGGCGCGCGACGTGATTCGAAACCTATTCCGCCTCTCTCGCCTCGCGACCCGCCCCGAAAGCGATCCCGTGCCGCGCACCGAGTGCGACATGGCTGCGCAGTGGTGGCAGACAGCCGATGGCAACATCGACGCAGAACACCGCGTACGTGCACGGCTCCTTCGGGCGTTGGCGGTACAGGTCCTTGAACACGGCGAGCCATTGGATGTCCGCGATCAGCCGCCTGGTGCCGTGGACGCTCTGGTCAGCAGCGAGAGCTTACGGGACCTGTCCGACGATCACGTTGCGTACCGTCACGATGTGCTTCGCGAATGGGCGATCGCGAATCTGTTGCACGCGGAATCGGCGACGATCGACCACCTGCCCCTGGATCGCCCTGCACCGGCTGCACTGTCGCGTGGCCTGGAGTTGGCCGCCCGCATGGCAATCGAGCGCGTGCCCGACAGCACGCATTGGCAATTGCTTCTCGACCGCCTTAGCAGGGACGGCGTGCATGGTTCATGGCGCCGAGCAGTCCTGCTTGCGCTCGTACGGTCCGAAATCGCAGGCGAACTCCTCGCACGCGCGTCCGGCTATCTGTTCGCCAACCGGGCCAGCGTGCTTCGCGAACTCATCAGGACACTGATGGCGGTCGACGTGGAGCCCGCTTCGCGGTTCTTTGCGGCATTCGGTATCGATGCGTCGGGAATTCCTGCCAGCATAACCGTGCCGAACAACGCCTCGTGGCATCGGCTGATCGGCTGGTTGCTAAGTCTCGGACAGAGCCTCCCGCCTGCGGCAATCCCAAGTGTGGTCGATCTCTACACCGGTTGGTCCACCGGCATGTTCGGGCGCGATCCCCTCACCCCCATTCTCGTTGAGCGGCTCTATCGATGGCTGACAGAGCTGGAAATTTCTCTTCACCCCAACAACTTTTCCGACCGGCGGGAACCATTCAACGGCGAAATAGAGTACGACCGGATGCACTCGCTGGAGTCGGACGTCCGAACCGGATTCCTCATGTTCTGCAATCGGGCGCCCCAGCTGGCCGTTCAGTACCTGGAGGCGTTGAAGCAGCGTCGGCACGGTGAAAGGATTGTGGCAGGCATCCTCAAATTCCGGGGATCCCTCGCCCAGGCGGCGCCCGCAGAACTCGCCGAGTTGACGGCAGATGCCCTGATACCGAAACCGCGATCCCGCGCCTCGCACGAGTCCCACGACCTTGATGGCCCGTTCGATTACCTCGATCATGAATTTTTTCCTGCCTCGCCCTCGCAAGGTCCGTTCCTCGATCTCCTCACTCACGCCCCCGAGCAGGGGAAATCGCTAATCCATCAGCTGGTCAATCACACGATATCGTTCTATAGCCACGGCCAAGACCACGGCGACGATGCGATAACGATCCCGCTCACCGATGGCGCACGACCCTTCCCCTGGCAGCACACCTACGTTTGGTCACGTGAGGGGTCCAGCCATAACAGTGTCACATCGGCCTTGATGGCATTGGAAGCATGGGCGCATCGCCGCATCGAGGCAGGCGAAGGCTTCGAGTCCATTCTTGCCGACGTATTGGGGCCTCCAAATTCCTGCGCCGCGTTTCTTCTCGTAGCGGTCGATCTCATTCTTTCGCATTGGCCCGCGTCACGCGAAGCGGCGGTTCCGTTCGTGGCGTGCCCTGAGCTCCTCTATCTCGACCGAGAGCGGCACACGCACGACAACTTTGATTATCCGGACCTCTTTGGTTTCAAGGCGCTGCAGAAAGAGCCGGCAGGCGCCATCAGTCTGGAAGCCCTGAAAAAGCGTCCGTCCCGCCGGGTAATGCTGGACCGCCTGCTTGATCACTATGCCGTGGGCCGGCCGGAGGAGCAGCGTCAGAGGGTGGAGGCGCTGCTTCGAGACGCGGTGTCACGCCTCGGCGCGTATACAGCCAAGTCCACCCTGCGCGATCCAGCGTTCATGGCTGCGCATGCCCTGAATCGGATCGACCCGGCCAATCACTCGGAGAGAACCGTCACGCTGCAGGACGGCACACAAAGGACTGGGTCGCTGTACGAATCGCCGCCGACCGAGAGAGACCATTTCGCAGCGTTGCAATCCGACGTCCCGGATCGCCTTGCAGACACGAACATGCAGGCGGCACTCGGCAACGTACTTGATGATGCGTCGAAATCATCCGCCAAGCTTGCGGCTGTAGCTGCGGCGTGGGGTCAAAGCCCGGTAGCCACGACCAAGAAACAAGGCGCAGACGACGATTGGATGCGCGAACAAGCGGTCTTCGCCGCTGCCTTGGTTGTCATGCGCGACGGCGATGCCGAGCTACGGCGTCGCCATGCGACATGGGCGCGCGACCTCTTTGCCCAAGCCCTGCAGTCCAAAGACGATCCGGTTCACAGGGTTCGCGCTGGTCTGCGATTCAATCCGATCGCCATGGCGTTTGCCGGGATGATCCATTCCCTCAGGGAGCAATGCACACCCGCTGATGTGCGCGCGCTGCTGGAAATCGCGGCGCGCAACAATCCCGCTGCCGCGCATGGCTTGGGCGCCGCAACCGCCGTACTGGCCTCCGTCGATGACCGGTTGCCGCGAGCCATACTGCGTTGCGCCTTCACTGCGTCTATCCAACTGACCCGAAAGTGAGACCGTACAGAGGAGGAGGCGGCGGTGCTGTCCGCCGAATACCGGCAACGCGTGAGCGCTGCCGTCGACGCCGAGATGAGATGGCTCGCAGGTGAGCGTGGGGAGCCCACCTGGCCCCCCTTTCCTTCCAAGACGCCGCGACGCCGACGGCGCATTCGCCTCCCGGGCGGGCCTACGCCGCAGGAAAACACGGAACCGAAGCCCACGAGGCCGGGCGAATACGCCGACGAGCAAGCCGCTGCATTGTGGCTCCGGCAGATCTTTGACCTTACAAGCGACGCGACTCGGTCGTGGTTGCGCGACATTGCCCGGACCTACGCGTCATGGACCGCCGAGGCGAACGGGTCGGGGCTGGCCGCGCACGACGATGTAGACGATCCTCCCCGGGAATGGAATGACGCCTACTTCGGTCTGGTTGCGCGTTGCCTGCCCGGGCTCACCCAGCCAGAGGCAGAGGCCCTTTCGGTAACGGCAATTGCCGCGCTACCGGATGAATCGTTCTTTGACCTGACGACGGATTTTCTGCGTGCCGTCGATGCCGTCTACTTCAATGACGGCGGCCTGGCTGAACCCATCGCGGTCGGTATCCGATCCGCCCTCGCAAGCCGCATCATGGCGAGCCACGGCTGGCAGAGGCTCCGGGACAATCGTTCCTCTTCCATTGAATGGCACATCGGACCCGCCATCGCGGTGCTGTTCTTCAACAACTACAGTTTCATTCCGCCGCCGACGTGCTACCTGTACGCAAAGGGTGTCGATCAGATCGACGGCTTTCTTCCCACCCTCACGCGGTTAATCGCGAGCGGTCCATCCCTTTTTGTCGCCCTCGTGACGCTGAACTTGATGGAGGTGTCTACGAAGCCGGCTCACCTGCCATTCGTTGTCGCGGCGGCGAAGGTATGGCTCGATCACTACTCCGATGACAGCACCTTCTGGGTCGATCACGGAATAGGTTCCCGCGTGTGCCTCTGGGTCGAGAAGGTGCATAAACAGGCCCCGGAACTCCTGGAGAACTCCCAGCCGATACGGCGGGGCACTGACGGATTGCTCGCGGCGCTAGTTACCTTGGGCGTTGCAGATGCGCGAAGGCTGGAAGAAGATCTGAGCCGCACCTAATGTCGAGATGTCTCCAAACTCAAAAACTCGCGACGCGGATGCATTTCATGACCGTTGACGGATGCCAAGCCCGGACAAGCCCGTTGCGCTGGCGCTCGGACGGCTCGGCGTAGATGATTCGAACGGAGAATCCATCCAAGACGTACATCCAGACTGCAAACACCACCCGGCCACCCAGTTGAGCGGTCTCGAGGTCCGAGTAGCCCACGGATCTTTTTCCGGGAAGATCTACATGCGGGCTCAGGGCTATGAAAACGTGCGGGTGCGCGCTTTCGGCCAGAATCGTCCTCGAAAAAGATGCGATGTCGATCGGCACCTTGTGCTCGACAATTGCACACCCGAACAACTTCACGAAGAAAAGGTGAACGCGAAGCATCGATTCCTGGATGGTTCCCGGAAAAACGCGTTGTAGTGAAATCCAGTCTCCACTCCGGATTGCAGGTTTCCTGTTTCGCAGGTACGTCGATAGCCGCTCCCACGCGAGATCGTAGGGCTGCGTGCGCTGGTTATTGCAGCGAGCGCATATCAAGGCATTGGACTTCAAGGTGTCCGACTTGATCCCTCCGATCGGTTGGTTGCGGCGAAGCGCGGTATGAAAATAGACGGGGTTCTTCTGAGCCACCGGGCCGAAAACGGAGCGTAGGTCCGAGGCCTTGATCAGGTGCTCACCGGTTTTCGCTTCGTCGCCGCATATCCAGCAGTTCATGGTAGACCGTCGCGATTGCCTTTGTGCCAGAGATCGTTCAATGACCGCGTCTCGAACCAGTCCGGCGAAAAGCGTACGAACTGCTTCCCGTGCTCGATGAACACTTGCTCAAAGGCGGATTGCGCCCACAACGGCGCCAGCTTGGGCAGGAGTGGGTTCCGCAGCGCGCGGGACGTTGACATAACCGTACATAGGAAAACCATCCCGCCTAGCCGAATCCCAAATAATTCCACGCGGCATCGGAAAACGCGTTGACGTCCTCCTTCGACCACGGCTGCGTTGCGTGAAAGAGGATCTTGATGCCGTTCACCTCAGTCCACTTTGTGCAGTCATCCGTGGGCCGCGTGTTGTTGAAGATATGCGCCAAGATATTCTGCGCGTCGCCGCGATAAGTCAAAGTTCCGAACCGTTCATCGGGCACGTTATATACGAGGCTTTCGATTAAGAACGATGGAAGTGCATTGCTTAATACCTTCTGATCGATCATTTCAACCTGGAGACTCTTGAGGATCCGCGCCATGCGCTTGAAGCGTTTCTTGGTTTGCGCATTTTTTTCTATTCCGCATTCAATGTGCTGCTTCGGATAACTCGTAATCGATTTCCCATCATTGGAATAGAACCTGACTCCGCCTCTGAACTTCGAGGGATTCTGGACATCGTAATATTCATGAAATTCCCATGTTGGAACGACGTCCGCGTCGACCATGTACGAATTGGAATGAATCCGAACCGCCTTGTTGCCCGGCGTAACTTTATCTGAGCCGAAATATTCGGTCAGCGCATCTATGACATTGTGCCTGTACGTGTCGTAATTGTGCTCAGTCGGAGTGAGATTGAAATCACTGACTTTGGTGCCCTCTGGAATCTCGTAATACCATGCTTCGCGAAGGCATACGGAGACATCAACGTCGCTCTCTTGGGCAATATTGGTGATATTTCTGAACGAGCCTTGGGCGAAGACTTCAATATCCCTCTCCTTGAGGGACGTGCTTGCCGCGATCGCTTTCCGAATCATCCGCTCTGCGTTTTCACAGCGTTCAAGTTCTGTATCTCCGGGGCCGCCAGCCCACGTGCGAAACCGGGCTTCCCATTCCTCTGCGGTTCGAAGCGTCATTTTGGCTCCTCCTATCGTCGGCGCAAGCAGACCCAAGCTTGCAGCCGGCGCTTAGAGGCGCTCCGCGAAGCTCGCGAACGGCATCTTGTAGCGGTTTTCGGCGAGTACAACTTTGTACCCATCTGCTTGCGCTACAGTGATTCGATCGCAGCGGATGGCTTCCAGGAGCAGATCCTCCGTTCCGAGTATTCTCGCCTCACCTATCAGCTCGATAGCTTTGCGGCGAAATCGCTTTTTCTCGTCCGAGGCAAGATAACACCCTGTGGTTGCGGCCAGCGCAAGGCAGGCAGCCTCGCCGCGCCCCATCAAATCGCGCAGATCACCGTACAGCGCGAGTGCATCCAGCGCATCTATGACTAACAGGTCGAGCTGACCCGCGGCGATGGCATTATCGACGGCCACTCTCTGTCCGGGATCGGTCAGTTCCTGCAGCACTTCGGCCGGTAACTGAAACCGGTACGCGGGCAACTCGCCGAGCAGAGCCAACTGGCCGATGTGCAGAAAGTTGATCAGCACATTGGTATCGGTGATGACGACGGTTGTTACGGCCGGAGCAGACATGGAGCTGTCCGACCGTCAGGCCTGATCCAGACCGACGGAAGAGAGTACGCGCTCGACGTCATGTCGTTTGATACCCACCATCGCGGCCAATTCGGTCAGTTTACTCTGCGTGATTTCCTCGCGCCGATTGGCCTCCAGCGCGAGCCCCAGAAAGCGGCGCCGGAACTCATCCTGCGTTTCTCGTTCCTCCACCGGGTCAGCGGCGGCCAAGAAATCGGCAATCGCTCTGCCCGCCCCAGTATCTTCTTCGGACTTCAAGCGCTGAAACTCGCGCTCATCGATCAGGCGCAAGTTTTTAAGACGATACAACGCGGAAATGCGGCTCGCGCCAAAGTGATGTGCGAGTAGCGCGACATCGTAAAGTTGGATGTCCTGACTTCCTGGGACCGCGCGCTGTTCCACTTGAACCACGTCGGCCTCATCGAAAACGGCGACTTGTGCACGGCTTGCGCCACCCTTGCCCAATGCATGGACAAACTGCACCACGCCTTCGGTGGGCATCATGAACTCAGCCGCAAAGGCGTTCGCCCGGACCTCGAGCAGTTCGGTCCGGTTCTCGGCGCGGCTGATTGCACCAGATCGCTCGCGATCAATCAACACGTGTGCGTATTCATGCGCCAGTGAAAAACGGCGCCGTAGTGCAGGATGATCGCTGTTGATGACTACAAAAATGCCGATTTTGTCATCCCACAAGGTCAGGCCGGAAATGTTATCGGGTAGCGTAACCAGCCCGGTACGTACGCCTTGAGACTCGAATAGTTCGATCAGATCCCCAATGGGGGACACTCCGAGTCCCAGCCGCTGTCGCTCGTCAGTTGCGATGTGTTGACCTTGTTGAATAGCATCCCAGCGCGATCTGGGTGCAGGCAGTTCATAGGCTGCTGCACGCAACTGCGCACGATCGATTTCCAGCAGCCGTTCCAGGTTAGTCATCTCCCGACCCAGGGCCAAACAATCCTGCAGGGCGTGCCGTAGCTCCGTCTGCTCGGCAAGCTGCGCCTCGGTACGAAACAGGGCCGCCAAAGCGTCCTGTTCAACGAAAGCGTCCGTAAAAAAAGATTTGATGTCACGCCCGACGACATTGGCAATACGGTCCAGCTCGATGCTCGACACAGACCGGCTGCCAGATTCAATCTGGCTGATAGCGATACGCGACAACTCGACCGATTCGCCTAATTGCTCCTGAGTGAGGCCGCAACTCTCGCGTGCGGAACGAATTCGTCGCCCAAGCTCTTCTCTCGTGAGTGGCATGACGTTCTCCTTGTTGAAGGCCATATTGCAATGGTAACAAAATAGGACTACAATTGGCAACAAATGGATTTAATGATTGATTATAGGACGTTCGACCCGCTGTTTCGGTCTTGCTTTCCTCTCATAGGAGCTTTTATGGCCAAGAACAAACCAGTTGGCGACGGGGCCCGCGTCGGCGCGGTCCGGGCGCGTTCGCAGGTCTTCAATCCGCAGAATCAGAACTGGACCAAGCGCGATACCGGAACTGGCCGCTTCCTGGACCAAAAAGCTGATCCGGATCCGTTCAAAGGTGTTCGCAAGGAAAATCGCAAGTAGGTGGACGACCGGTCTGGGGCCAAGCCTGCAACGGAGCTTCTATGGAGCAACTGACACCCTTTCGCGTGCTATGTCTGGACGGCGGCGGTATGCGCGGTGTCTACCAAGCGGCATTTCTGGACACTTTTGCTACGCGCGTTACTGGCAATCTCAAACGATCCGATGTCATCGACATTGGCAAGGCGTTTGATCTTGTTGTCGGTACCAGTACCGGAGGCATCGTTGCGTGCGCGCTAGCCGCAGGGGTGCCGCTCGAACGGGTACGGGCGCTATACCAGAGCCATGGCGCCGAGATATTTCCGTATCAGTGGTTGCGATCCATTTGGATGCTAGAAAAACTGGTTCGCGGATTCGGCCTTGGGCTTCGGCGTGGCGACGCCGCGTTGCGCAGTGTTCTGACCCAGTTCTTGGGGACGCGCACGGTTCGTGAGGTCTATGAAGACCGTGGGATCGCCCTCGCGATTCCGACGGTGGACATGAATCGCCATGCTGCGGTCGTGTTCAAGACGCCACATCTGGCGCGCCTGAACGGGCGGGACAATGAACGTACCTTAGTCGATGTCTGCATGGCCACCACGGCAGCACCGATCCTGCGCTCCATGTCGCAATTGATCGAGCCTGGTAACGCCGACACGACGGCCGTCTACGCAGATGGGGGGCTGTGGGCGAACAATCCCGGTGTCGTGGGCATGATGGAAGCGGTGGAAATGCTCCATGACCGCAAGGAGCCACATCGCCCAATCCACCTGTTCATGCTGGGCACCCTACCTTCCCAGGGCGGCGAGGAATTGTCAGGCCGTGCTCTCCATCGCGGTGCCCTCGGCTGGCGCGGTGGCCTGCGCGCCATCGCTGCCAGCCTCAACGCGCAGGCAGTTGGTTATGACTACCTCGCGCAAAAGACGGCGAAGTTGCGCCAAGATGAAAACAGTTTTGCGTTTCGTATGCCCGCACAGTGCCCCTCGAACGAGTTGCGTGACTATCTCGCCAACATGGACGACGCGCGGCCGAAGGTATTGAACGCATTGGCCCGACAAGCCATTTCAGATGTCGACTTTGCCTGGGCTAAGAGCGACTCCGGCGAATTGCGGTCATTCCGAGAAGCGCTTGCAAGCGCGCCCGCTCTTGTCAACCCCGCGTCTCCATAAGCGAAGGAAAAGAGATCATGACAATCGTTGATTGCGGCACCGAAATGGGCAAATACCACAGCGACAAGGTCACACTGCAAAAGTCCGACCAGGATGAGATGCGCAAGCGCCGCGACGCTGGACGCACGCGGCTGGAAAAAGGGTTGGAGCGCGATGGGTATCCTGTGCCCAATGAAACTGCTTCGCAAGGGTCCTACGCGATGCGCACGATGGTGCAGGATGCGGAAAACGATTACGACATTGACGATGGGACGTATTTCAAGAAGGACAATCTCAAAGACGCCGACGGAAACCAGTTGACGCCCTACGCGGCGCGCCTGCGCGCCTGCAACGCACTGACGCAGGACGATCGCCTGAAACACGATGCCAAAGTTCACAAGAACTGCGTGCGCCAAGCATATCCCGAGGGATACCACATCGATATCCCCGTCTATAGGATCGTGACCTCGACCGACAAGGACGGCAAAACCGTTACCGACTACGAACTGGCGAGCGAGGATACTTGGACCAAGTCCGATGCACGCGGCGTAACCCGCTGGTTCAACAACATCGTCGGCGACCTCAACGCAGGCGAGGACGATGGCAATCAAATGCGGCGCGTAACACGTCTCACAAAGAAGTTTGCGCGCAGCCGCACGAAGTGGAAAAAGGATGCCCCCAGTGGAATCTGCCTGACCAAGCTTGTCGTCGAATGCTTCGTCGCTCAATCTGGTCGCGATGATGCAGCGTTGCATGAAACCTGGAAGGCAATCAGCAACAGGCTAGCCGAATCTCTGGAAATAGAGCACCCGGTGCTGAGGGGAAATCTGCTTGCCGCCGAGGGTGATGATAAGGTGGAGTTCTTTCAGGAATGCCTTGACGATGCGTTAGAGGACTTGGCCGTTCTGGATGATAAGAATTGCACCAAGAAAAAAGCACTATCCGAATGGGACAAGGCTTTTGACACGACATTCTTCAGCGACCAGTACGTTGAGGAAAATCAACCGAAGCGCGCCGCAGCTGTCGCAGGCTCGTTGCTGAGCCCGGCGGCCGTAGCCAGCGGGCTTTCCTTTCCCAATCGCCCAGTCGTGCCAAACAAGCCGGCCGGATTTGCGTGATGCAATGGGCGCTGCGCGATCTGCCGCGCTTTCTGCAGGAGCACAAGGACTTTGAGCAGCTCCACAAGGAAGCGGATTGGCTGGTCGCGTGTGCTTGGCGGATCGACGCCGCCGTGGAAGTCGATATGGACTTGGAAATACACGGCAAGTCCTACGCGGTCACACTGACTTATCCCGATCTGTTTCCCGAAACACCGGCCTATATCCGGCCGCGCGATGCTTCGCAACAGTGGTCGATCCACCAGTACGGGCCAAGTGGATCCTTTTGCCTTGAATGGCGGGCGGACAACTGGCAGCGTAGCGTTACGGGTGCGGATCTGGCGAAAAGTCTTCATCGACTGCTCACAGCCGAAACGCATCCAGAGCAGCCAGTACGCGTTCCGTCTACGCACTATCTGACCGAAGGCCAGAAAATGCGCAGTAGTGAGCATCGACTGGTCTGCACACCCAGGCTCCTGACGGCGCTGGCGGTCGTTCCAGATAACTCAGTGAGGTAAGCCCCCGGCTTTGCCGGGGGACTCACCAAGGTTTGACCTTTACGACGGTCATTGTGAATCTTCAGTCTCGACCAAGAGATGGAGGCCCACATATTTGCGCCAGCTTGACTAGACTAGAGAGAGACGCATTTCTTACTCAGAAAAGTTACCATTCGCCGTATTTGCGCGCAACGACTGGTAACAGATCCAAATCGGTCACCTCTGTCGCGGTGAGACACCGACAGGATTGGCCGATGACCTGCCGCCCGGGCAATTTGGTCAAGGTCGGCTTTGCTAACAGAAGCTGCCCTTCACCGTAAATCGACTCGGATGCCCGCTTCACCGGGTCGGAGCATGTCCTACACGCGGTGCTGACGAGCGGCCGGTTCCGGTCAGTGTCCCGACTTCCACGGCAATTCTTCCAACGGCACCTCGATTGCCGCCTGCCGAATCTCGCCAAAATGGCACGTCTACGCGATTCGTCGTCACAGAGCCGATTCTCAGAAGCTGCGCCGCCATTTTTCATATTGGCGCCGTCGTCGTGACCACCTTCATGGTCGGCGGCAACAGGGTGGCCGTGTGAGCTTCCCCCGCCACCCACGCATCGATCATGTCGGCCCACTCCTGAAGCATGTGGCGGCGCTGCTCGCCATACTCGGCCTTGTTGTAGACGCCGCGCGATGAACGTCCGTCCTCGTGAGCGAGGGCTTTCTCGATCCAGTCGCTGTTGAAGCCCAGTTCGTTGAGAATGGTAGAACCCGTGCGTCGCAAGTCATGCACGGTGAAGGACTCCAGCGGCAAGCCTGACTCCTTCGCTTTTTCGACCACGACATGGGTCACTCGATTGAGGGTCGCCTTCGACATGCAGCGATCTGCGTCGTAGCGCGAGGGCAGGAAGAAGCGCGAGCCGCCGGCGCAGGTGCGCAGCGCCACCATGATGTCGAGCGCCTGCTGGGAAAGGTAAACGTTATGGGACTTGCCAGCCTTCATGCGGCCTTTCGGGATCGTCCAAACGGCGTTCTCGAAATCGATTTCGTTCCACGTAGCCTCGATCAGTTCGCTCTTGCGCACGAGCGTTAGCAGGATCAGGCGCAGTGCCAGGCGGATGGTGGGCAGGGTCGCGGTGGCATCGAGCACCCGGTGCATGACGCGAATCTCGGAAGGCGACAGCGCCCGATCCTTGGGCACGAACGTCGCAATCGACGAGGGGCCGACTTCATCCGCGGGGTTGGGCGCCTTGTCACCGTGAAGTGCTGCGAAAGAAAAGACCTGCTTGATGATGTCGCGGACGTGAACGGCGGTGGCCGGCGCCCCGCGCGCCTTGACCTTCGCGCAAAGGTTGCGCAGGTCCTCAGGCCCGATCTCCACCAACAGGCGGTTGCGGAACACCGGCATGATGTCCCGGTCGATGATGCTCTTGCGCATCGACTTGGTGCTCTCCGCCATCCGCGCCTCTTCCAGCCAGCGGTTGGTGAATTGCTCGAAGGTCTTGGCCTCGGACATGCGGCGTTTCTCGCGCTGCTTTTCCTGGCTGGGTGAAAGCCCGGCGGCAATCGCCTTGCGCGCCTCCATGCAGCGCTCGCGCGCCATCAACAGCGAAATCCCGTCCTTGGTCCCAAATCGGCCGACCGTGAGCGTTTCGCGCCGGCCGTTGAGCCGGTAGTCGAGTCGAAACGTGATCGTCCCCTTGGGCGAGACCGTCACGTACATCCCGTCCCGGTCGGCAACCTTGTAGTTGGTGGCTCCGGGCTTGAGGCTCCTCAACGTTCCATCTGACAGCATCATTGCGCCCTCCTTCCGTGCGAATTTTACCGTCACGAAAAAATAGGCGCTACTAATTCTTTAATTCATTGTTTTATTGTTATTTTTTGCCATTATTTTTACCGTCATCTCTCATTTTTACCTGACGGTAAAAATTTTTCGAGGTCTGCGCCTAGGATTTCTACCGTCAAATTTACCGTAAGATTGAAAGGTATCCTCCCGATAGATCTCGATACATCTCGATAGATGTTTAGTATATATATCAATGAATTAAGTTGATTTTTCGATACATGCCGATAGGCCCTGAAAGACCCCGAATCATTCCCACTCGATCGTTGCGGGAGGCTTGGAAGAAATGTCGTAAGCGACCCGGTTGATGCCGCGCACCTCGTTGATGATGCGCGAGGACACCTTGGCGAGCAGCTCGTGCGGCAGCGGCGCCCAGTCCGCGGTCATGAAGTCTGTGGTCTGCACCGCACGCAGTGCGACCACGAATTCGTACGTGCGGCCGTCTCCCATCACCCCGACCGACTTCACCGGCAGAAAGACAGCGAACGCCTGCGCCGTCTTGTCGTACCAGTTGGCGCCTTCGGCATCCGTCGCCTTGCGCAGTTCCTCGATGAATATCGCATCGGCCCGGCGCAACAGGTCCGCATATTCGGCTTTGACTTCTCCGAGAATCCTGACGCCAAGGCCGGGTCCGGGGAAAGGATGGCGAAAAACCATCTCACGCGGCAGGCCAAGTGCAACGCCCAATTCTCGCACTTCATCCTTGAACAATTCGCGCAGGGGCTCGAGCAATTTTAGGTGCAGGGTATCGGGCAAGCCGCCAACGTTGTGGTGCGACTTGATCGTGGTCGCCTTCTTTGTCTTGGCGCCGGCCGATTCGATCACGTCGGGATAAATCGTTCCTTGCGCGAGCCATTTGGCGTTCCTGATCTTCGCCGCCTCGCGCTGGAATACTTCGACGAACTCCTTGCCGATGACCTTGCGTTTGGCCTCCGGATCGGACACGCCGACGAGCTTGCCCATGAATTCGGCGCTCGCATCGACATGGATGACCTTCACGCCAAGGTGCTTGCCGAAGGTTTCCATGACTTGCGTAGCCTCATTCAGGCGCAGCAATCCATGGTCGACGAACACGCACGTCAGTTGCGGGCCGATCGCCTTGTGGATGAGGGCGGCCGCCACTGACGAATCCACTCCGCCGGACAAGCCGAGGATTACCTCTTCCCTGCCGACCTGCTCCCGGATGCGCGCGACGGCCTCCGTGACGTAGTCGGGCATGTTCCAGTCGCTGCCGCAACCGCAGATGTCGTGAACAAAGCGGTGCAGGACCTTCGTTCCCTGGCGGGTATGAGTGACTTCGGGATGGAACTGCACGGCGTAGAACCCGCGTGCCTCGTCCGCCATTCCCGCGATCGGACAGGCATCGTTGGATGCTATCAGCTTGAAGCCGGGAGGCATGGCCGTCACCTTGTCGCCGTGGCTCATCCAGACCTTGAGCATGCCGTAGCCCTCAGGCGTGCTGAAGTCCTGGATGCCGTCGAACAGCCGGGTATGGCCCCGGGCGCGAATCTCGGCAAAGCCGAACTCGCGGACTTTACCCGCTTCCACCTTACCGCCAAGCTGTTGCGCCATGGTCTGCATCCCGTAGCAGATGCCCAGGACCGGCACGCCGAGGTCGAAAACCGATTTCGGCGCCCTGTCGGTCGATTCCTCGTAGGCCGACATATGGCTGCCGGAAAGGATGATCCCCCGTGCGCCGAAATCGCGGACGAATTCGTCGGAAACATCCGAGGAATGGATTTCGCAATAAACCCGGGCTTCCCGCACGCGGCGGGCAATCAGCTGCGTGACCTGGGACCCGAAGTCGAGGATCAGGATCTTGTCGTGGGACATGTTTTAGGGACGAGGGGCGAGGGGCGAGGGACGAGGAACGAGATAGTTCAAGGGCTGGAAGCTCGAGTGCATCTCCCTCTCCCCTCACCCCTCACCCCTGCAGTCAGTCAACGTGATAGTTGGGGGCTTCCTTGACAATCTGAACATCGTGCACGTGGGATTCTCGGATACCTGCAGACGTGATCTCCACGAACTCGGCGCGTTCCTTGACGTCGTCGATGCTGGCGCAGCCGAGATAGCCCATGGCGGATCGCAGTCCACCCATCAGCTGGTGCATGACCTGGACCACGCTGCCCTTGTATGGCACGCGCCCTTCGACGCCTTCAGGCACCAGCTTCTCGGTGCTGTCCTCGTCGTCCTGGAAATAGCGGTCGCTGGAGCCCTGCTGCATGGCGCCAAGGGAACCCATCCCGCGATATGACTTGTAGGAACGCCCCTGGTAGAGCTCGATTTCGCCTGGCGCTTCTTCAGTGCCGGCGAACAATCCGCCCAGCATGACGGAATCCGCGCCCGCGGAAATCGCCTTGGCGATATCGCCTGAATAGCGAATGCCACCATCCGCGATCATCGGCACACCGGTGCCCTTCAGTGCGGTCGCCACGTTATTAATGGCGGTAATTTGCGGCACGCCGACACCGGCGACGATGCGGGTGGTGCAGATCGATCCCGGGCCGATGCCGACCTTGACGCCATCGGCACCGAGGTCGAGCAGGGCTTTTGCAGCCGACGCCGTCGCGATGTTGCCCCCGATCACCTGGGTCTTGGGGAATTTTTTCTTGATCCAGCGCACCCGGTCCAGCACGCCCTGGGAATGGCCATGCGCGGTATCCACGATCAGCACATCGACGCCCGCTTCGATGAGCAGTTCGATGCGCTCCTCCGTGCCTTCGCTTACGCTTACGGCGGCGCCAACGCGCAGGCGTCCCAACTGGTCTTTGCAGGCGTTCGGATGCTCGGAGGATTTAAGCATGTCCTTCACGGTGATGAGGCCACGAAGTTCAAAGTCGTCATTGATCACCAGCACGCGCTCCAGCCGATGCTGGTGCAGCAGTTTCTTGGCTTCCTCGCTGCTGGTCCCCTCCTTCACCGTCACCAGGCGCTCGCGCGGCGTCATGATGTTCCTGACCGGCTGGTCCAGGTTGTTTTCGAAGCGCAGATCGCGGTTGGTGACGATCCCGACCACCTTGGAGGCATCTACCACCGGCAGGCCGGAGATCTTGTGGGTCCGTATCAGGTTGAGTACGTCCCGCACCGTCATGTCCTGCGAAATCGTGATGGGGTCCTTGACCACGCCGCTCTCGAAGCGTTTGACCTTTGCCACTTCCGCAGCCTGGCTTCTGGGCGGCATGTTCTTGTGCAGGATACCGATGCCGCCTTCCTGGGCCATGGCAATCGCCAAGCGTGCTTCGGTGACCGTATCCATCGCCGCCGACAGCAGCGGGATGTTGAGCATGATGTTCTTGGTGAGGCGCGTCGTCAGACTGACGTCGCGCGGAAGGACGGTGGAGTGGGCTGGTACGAGGAGTACGTCGTCGAACGTGAGGGCCTTTTGCAGGACGCGCATGCCTTTTGATCCTTCACAAAGACGCCATTATACCGATCGCGTTTTTCCCGGTAAACGGCGGCGCCGGCCCGGCGTTAGTCGTTGACCGGCGCCCGGCCAGAAGCTATGGTTAGGCGTGTGAATAGCCTGCGGTTTTTTCGATATTCGGGGGTTTGGCTGGCAGCGGCCCTGATGCTGCCGACCGTGTACGCTTCCGACGCCGCGAATGCGCAAAATGCCAAAGTCGCCATTGCCAGCGCCGGACGGGCGGTGGCTGCGGCCCGTGCGCAAAATGCCCTGTGGACCAGCGCGGAGGACGCCCTGCGCCGGGCGGAACGCGCAATGGACGGCGGAGACGCCGCCGCCGCACTCGAACATGCACGTTTCGCAACCGGACAGGCGCAATTTGGCCTCGAACAAAAGCAGTATCCGCTGACCCGCTAGGAAGCCAGGAGAGACCTACATGATGCAAAACCGGATCCGCACCGCCCTGCTGGCACTCGCAGCCGGCGTCTCGTTTTCGATGCCCGTCGCGGCCGAAACCTACAAATGGACCGATGCGGAGGGCAAGGTGCACTACTCGGACCAGCCGCCGCCCTCCAACGCGAAAGATCCGACCACGGTGACCCCGCGCAAGAAGACCTCCAGGTCGGCCCCGCCCCCGGAAGACGATACCAAACCCGCCGCTGCCAAGCCGGCTCCTGCGACGGCAAAGACGGCACAGGAACTCGACGCGGAATTCAGGCAGCGTCGGGTCGAAACCGCCGAGAAGGAAGCCGCACAAAAAAAACTCGCGCAAGAAGCGGAGAGCAAGAAAAAAAGCTGCGCCCAGGCACAGGCCAATGTGGCCCGACTCCAGGCGGGTGGCAGGATCACGCGAGCCAACGACAAGGGCGAGACCGAGTACCTCGATGATGCGCAGATCGCGCAAGAACTGCTGCGTGCCAGAGAGGTCCAGGATTCCTGGTGCAAGTGAGGTGCGCCACCGGCGCTCTCAGCGCCTGCGCTTGCGCTCCCCTTCGGCGCGGCTGCGCCTGACCTGTTTCGGATCGGCAACGAGCGGCCGGTAGATTTCAACACGGTCGAGATGCTTCAGGACGTGAGACCGGGCCGCCGCCCTGCCCCAAATTCCCAGCCGGCATGATGACGGATCCAGTTCCGGATGCTGCTCGAGCATGCCCGAGGCCCTCAGCGCGTCCTCCACAGTCGCCCCCTCTTCGAGGCTGATCCCGATCACCGTCTGCACCTGGGCCATAGCGTAGACGACTTCGACCTCTATTCTCATCGTGCCCCGTACAGTTGCGCCGCCCGTTTCACGAATGCCTCGACGAAGGTATTCGCGATGTAGTGGAATACCGGCCCGACGAGTTTTTCCAGGAACTTGCTGGAGAACTCGTAGTGCAGCCGGAAATCGATCCTGCAGGCCTGCTCTCCGAGCGATTTGAAGCGCCAACTGCCGTCGAGCACGCGAAACGGCCCGTCCACCAGTTTCATTTCGATAAGCTCGGGTTCGTGCTGCCGGTTCTCCGTCGAGAACTTCTGCCTGATCCCACGGAAGTCGATGCTGATCGTCGCGCACACGACGCCCGCGTCCTGGCTCAGTACCTGAGCTCCGCCGCACCAGGGCAGGAACTCCGGGTAGCGCGCGATGTCTGCCACCAGTGCATACATCTGCGCCGCCGAGTATTCGACCAGTACGGATTTTTCCGTCAGCGCCATGGTGATTCGTACAAAGGGTGATTCGCGGAAAGAAAGATTGGGGAACAAGGGCTGGTAAAATACACGACTCCCGCGCAAAACTCACGATCCCGTTTCCGCTGCAATGAGCATCGTCCAGAACAAGAAGGCCAGCCACGACTTTTTCATCGAAGAGCGCTTCGAGGCGGGCATCGCGCTCGAAGGCTGGGAGGTGAAGGCCATCCGCGCCGGACACGTGCAGATCAAGGAAGCCTACGTGATCGTGAGGGACGAGGAAATTTTCCTGATCGGCTGCCACGTGACGCCCCTGACTGCGGCGTCAACCCACGTGCAGGCGGATCCGGTGCGCACCCGCAAACTGCTGATGCACGCCGAGGAGATACGAAAGCTGATCGGCAAGGTCGAACGCGCCGGCTACACCATGGTCCCGCTGGACCTGCATTACACCCGTGGCCGGGTCAAGTTGGAAATCGGCCTCGCAAAAGGCAAGAAACAGCACGATAAGAGGGATGCTGAACGCGATAAGGACTGGAAGCGCGAACAGCAAAGGCTCATGAGGAGCAAGGTCTGACCTCCTGCGCCGGTTGATTCAGGAATAATTCAGCCCCATCGACTGACGTACGTCGCGCATAGTCTCATGCGCCAGCTTGCGCGCCCGCTCGCAGCCGTCGGCAATGATGTTGCGCACCAGGCTCGGATCGTCGAGGTATATCTGCGCGCGCTCGCGCATCGGCTCCAGCTCCTTGAGGACGGCCTCGATCACCGGTTGTTTGCACTCCAGACAGCCGATGCCGGCGCTGCGGCATCCCTTCTGCACCCAGTCCTTAACGGTATCATCCGAATAAACTTTGTGGAATTCCCACACCGGGCATTTTTCCGGATCGCCGGGATCGGTGCGCCTGACGCGCGCCGGATCCGTCGGCATGGTGCGAATTTTTTTCGTTACGCTGTCCGCATCCTCCCGCAGGGTGATGGTGTTGTTGTAGGACTTCGACATTTTCTGTCCGTCCAGGCCCGGCATGCGGGACGCCTCCGTCAGCAAGGCATGAGGTTCGGACAGGATCATCTTTCCGCCCCCTTCCAGGAAACCGAACAGACGTTCACGATCCCCCATGGACAGGTTGGCCGCTTCCTCGAGAAGCGCTTTCGCCGCCGACAGCGCCCCTTCATCGCCCTGCTCCTGGTAGCGGGTGCGCAACTCGCGGTACAGCTTGCCGCGCTTGACGCCGATTTTCTTGATCGCCAGCTCGGCCTTCTGCTCGAAGCCGGTTTCACGGCCGTAAACATGGTTGAAGCGGCGCGCTATCTCGCGCGTGAATTCAATGTGCGGCACCTGATCTTCACCCACCGGGACGCGGTTGGCGCGGTAGATCAGGATATCGGCGCCCTGCAGGAGGGGATAGCCAAGGAAGCCGTAGGTCGACAGGTCCTTTTCAGTGAGTTTCTCCTGCTGGTCCTTGTAGGTCGGCACCCGCTCGAGCCAGCCCAGCGGCGTGATCATGGACAGCAGAAGATGCAATTCCGCGTGCTCCGGCACGCGCGACTGGATGAACAGGGTCGCCTGCGACGGGTCAACGCCGGCGGCAAGCCAGTCCACCAGCATGTCCCAGACATTGTGCTCAATGATTTCGGGGGTATCGTAGTGGGTGGTCAGCGCGTGCCAGTCCGCGACGAAAAACAGGCATTGGTATTCATGCTGCAACCTGATCCAGTTCTTGAGTACGCCATGGTAGTGGCCGAGATGCAGGCTTCCGGTGGGACGCATACCTGACAACACACGATCAACGAACATTGAATTCCCCGGTCAAGACGAAATTTTGAAACGTCAGGCATTCAGGTACGCCCTAAAGGCCGTTACGGAAGCCAGGCCTCAGGCCGCTACTCCAAATGGGGCGGCACTGCCCCGACCCTGCCTTACGATGGATGGCATTTCCGATGTCAGATCCACCACAGTGGTCATTTCGATCCCGCACGATCCGCCGTCGAGAATCACATCGACGTCCTGGCCTAGCCGTTCGCGTATCTCTTCGCCATCGTTCAGCGGCAGACCGTCGCCCGGAAGGATCAGGGTCGAACTCAGGATCGGCTCGTGCATCTCCTCAAGCAGGGCATTTACCACCGGATGATCCGGGACGCGCAGGCCGATGGTATTGCGCTTCGGGTTCAGCAGGCGTTTCGGCACTTCCCGGGTGGCTTTCAGGATGAACGTGTAACTGCCTGGCGTCGCAGCCCGCAGCATGCGGTATTGCGAGTTATCCACCACCGCGTACTGGCCGAGTTCCGACAAGTCCCGGCACACCAGCGTCAGGTGATGCCGCTCGTCCACCTGCCGTATGCGCCGGATTCGCTCCATGGCTGTCTTGTCGCCGATCTGACACCCCAGCGCGTAACAGGAATCCGTCGGGTAGACCATCAGGCCGCCATCGCGCACGATTTCCACCGCCTTGGCGATCAACCGCGGCTGGGGATTCCTGACGTGCATCGCGAAATATTGCGCCATGCCTCAGGCAGCGGCCGGCATATCCGCCAGCAGGTCCCATACCACCGGGTATCCAGAGGGAATCTGCGCCGTGTCACCCAGGTCCGTTGCGCCCTCCACGGGTGAATGAAAATCCGAGCCCACGGACACCGCGAAACCGTGGCTGCGGGCCAGGTGCAGGTGCGGCAGGGGATTCATGCGTGCGCCGACACCGATTTCCATGCCGGTACCGCCCAATTCCTTGAACTGCTGGAATAGCGCACGCAGGCGGGCACGCGACAGCTTGTAGCGCTCCGGATGGGCCAGCACCGCATAACCACCCGATGCGCGAATCCAGCCGACCGCTTCGCCCAGGTCCGCCCACTGGTGCGGAACGAATCCCGGCTTGCCTGCCGCCAGATAGCGCTTGAAGACGTCCTGAACGTCGCGCGCCAATCCCTTCTCCACGATGTAGCGGGCGAAATGGCCGCGGCCGATAGTCGCAGGGTTGAGCGCATGGCGTGAAGCGCCCTCGAGGCTGCCGCTTATCCCGGCATCGTCGAGTTGTTTGGCGATCCGCAGCGCACGGGCTTCGCGGCTGGTCCGCAACTGCCGCAGCCCGTCCCGGAGCCCGGGATGGGAGGGATCGATGCCCAGTCCAAGTACGTGAACAGCCTGCCCGAACCAGGTCACGGAGACCTCAACGCCAGTGACGAAGCGGATGTCCGCTGCCCGCGCCTCGGAAGCCGCCTCCTCCAGGCCGCTGACATCGTCGTGATCCGTAAGCGCCAGCAATGACACTTGCCGGGAAGCCGCACGTCTGACCAGTGCGGCAGGCGTGAGAACGCCGTCGGAACAGGTGGAATGGGTGTGTAGATCTATACGCAAGGAAGGCACAGCGGGAGAAGCGCAACCCGTATCATAGCAAAACCCCACCTTGGGGGCCGCCGGTGCTCCGTTCCGGTGCCGGTCCGCAATCCGGATTGCCGTGCGGGGAAGGCATGTGAAAGAATAGCCGCGCCCCGCACCGGTCGTTACAACCATTACAACAATCCGGGGAGGAGAAGAACATCTTTATCCGAAGCCCGAAGGATTTTTTTGCAGGCTTGCTGTTCCTGTTCTTCGGTGGAGTTGCGGCATGGGTCGCCCGCGACTACCCGATGGGCTCCGCCGTGCGCATGGGCCCAGGATACTTCCCGCTGGTGCTGGGCGTGTTGCTGGCGCTCCTCGGGCTTGCCGCCTGCATAAGAGGCCTGGGAATAAAAGGCGAACACATCGAAAGCGTGCGCTTCCGGCCCTTGCTCCTGATACTGGGGTCGGTCGGTGTTTTCGCGACCGCGATCGAGCACGCGGGCATCATCGCGACGACCATCCTGACCGTGGTCGGCGCGGCGGCGGCAAGTCCTGAAAGCCGGCCGCGCGAAGTCATTGTTCTGGTCATCGTATTGCTGGCGCTTGCCGTGGGCGTGTTCACGTACGCGCTGGGTCTGCCTTTCAAGCTCATGCCCGGCTAATGGAACTCCTCTCGAATCTCCAACTCGGCTTCGAGGTCGCGCTCACGCTGCAGAACGTGCTGTATTGCTTCCTCGGCGTACTGCTCGGAACGCTGATCGGCGTGCTGCCGGGAATCGGCCCGGTTGCGACGATTGCGATGCTGCTGCCGGCGACTTTCGCCCTGCCTCCAGTGTCCGCCCTGATCATGCTCGCGGGAATCTATTACGGCGCGCAGTATGGCGGTTCGACCACTGCTATCCTGGTCAATCTTCCGGGCGAGGCCTCGTCCGTGGTCACCTGCCTCGATGGCCATGCCATGGCGCAGCAGGGCCGCGCCGGTGCTGCGCTGGCGATCGCGGCTCTGGGATCGTTCTTCGCGGGCACCGTGGCGACGGTGGTACTGGCAATCGCCGCTCCGCCGCTGGCCGAACTGGCGTTACGCTTCGGTCCCGCCGAGTACTTCTCGCTGATGGTGCTGGGTCTGGTGGCGGCTGTCGTGCTGGCGCGCGGTTCGTTGTTGAAAGCCATGGGCATGATACTGCTGGGGCTGCTGATCGGCCTGGTCGGCGCCGATGTGAACACCGGCCAGTTCCGTTACACCTTCGGATTGCCGAATCTCGCGGACGGCATCGGCTTTGTCGTGGTGGCGATGGGCATCTATGGATTCGGCCACATCATTGCCAATCTGGAGCATCCCGATGAGAGAAAGACCGGCATCGCGCCCATCGGCAGCCTGTTCCCGACAACAGCGGATCTAAAGGCGTCCTGGGGGGCGGTGCTGCGCGGAACGGGACTTGGTTCCGCCCTGGGCATCCTGCCCGGTGGCGGTGCGCTGCTCGCGTCATTCGCCGCGTATGCGCTGGAAAAAAAGATTGCTAAGGATCCCTCACGCTTCGGAAAAGGTGCAATCGAGGGGGTGGCGGGTCCCGAGTCGGCGAACAATGCCGGGGCGCAGACTTCCTTCATCCCGGTGCTCACGCTCGGCCTGCCGACTAATCCGGTCATGGCGTTGATGGTGGGCGCGATGATGATCCACGGCATTGCGCCAGGTCCGCAGGTAATGACTGAGCGGCCCGAGCTGTTCTGGGGCATGGTGGCCAGCATGTGGGTCGGCAACCTGTTCCTGGTCCTGCTCAATCTTCCGCTGATCGGCATCTGGGTAAAGCTGCTCTCCGTGCCTTACCGGCTGCTCTACCCGGCCATCCTGCTGTTCAGTTGCATCGGCGTATACAGCCTCAACAACAGCGCGGTCGACGTCGGGCTGGCGCTGTTGTTTGGTCTGCTCGGATATCTGTTCATCAAGCTGGATTGCGAGCCCGCGCCGCTGCTCATCGCCCTGGTACTGGGTCCGATGATGGAAGAAAACCTGCGCCGGGCGATGACCCTGTCGCGTGGCGATCCAACCGTATTCGTCACCCGGCCGCTGAGCCTCGGCCTGCTGATCGTCGCCGCCGCACTGTTGATCATGGTGATCCTGCCCGCAGTGCGAAAGAAGCGCGAAGAAGCCTTCCGGGAGTAAGGTCATGACGGACCTGAACTGGGCTTTCCCTTACCCCTCCCGGCGGATGCCGGTTCTGGCCCGCAACGTGGTCGCCACGTCCCAGCCGCTGGCCGCCCAGGCGGGCCTGCGCATGATGCTCAAGGGCGGCAATGCGGCGGACGCCGCGATCGCCACGGCAATCACCTTGACCGTCGTGGAACCCGTCATGAACGGAATCGGTTCAGACGCCTTTGCATTGTTGTGGGATGGGCAGAAGCTCCACGGTTTGAATGCATGCGGTCGCGCCCCCGGCGGCTGGACGCCGCAGCGATTTGCCGGACGTACGGACATGCCCACGGAAGGCTGGGACACGGTGACGGTGCCGGGCGCGGTATCGGCCTGGGCGGCGGTGTCGAAGAGATTCGGGAAACTGCCTTTCGCGGATTTGTTCGAACCGGCAATCGGCTACGCCCGGAACGGGTTTCCGGTTTCACCCGTGGTGGCCAGCCAGTGGCTGGCGCAGGTTCCGCGGCTCGGGGACCAGCCAGGATTTGCGCATGCATTCCTTCGTGATGGCAGACCGCCTCGCGCAGGGGAAACTTTCCGATTTCCGGCGCAGGCGGATACCCTCGAAGATATTGCGCGCAGCGGTGGCGAGTCTTTTTATCGCGGTGCGTTGGCCGCGAAGATCGCGGCGTTCAGCGCGGCATGCGGGGGCGCCCTTGCCGCAGAAGACCTGGCCGCGCACCGCGCGGACTGGGTTGAGCCACTTTCGCAAAATTATCGCGGCCATGCGCTTCACGAAATTCCCCCGAACGGCCAGGGCATCGCCGCGTTGATCGCGCTTGGCATCCTCGAGCACTTCGACGTGGGCAGCCTGCCGCCGGATTCCGCCGACAGCTTTCATCTGCAGATCGAGGCGATGAAACTGGCATTCGCCGACGTGTACCGTTACGTCGCCGATCCTACCACCATGAACGTCGGTTCCGCAGGCCTGCTCGATCCGGCTTATCTGGCCTCGCGCGCGAAGCTCATCGACAAGCACCGCGCGCAAACCGTCAGCCATGGGATGCCGCCGGCATCTGGCACGGTCTACCTTACGGCAGCCGACGCGCAAGGCATGATGGTTTCCTACATCCAGTCCAACTACATGGGATTCGGCTCGGGTGTGGTTGTGCCGGAAACCGGCATCAGCCTGCAGAATCGCGGCTCGGCTTTTTCGCTGCAACCGGGGCATCCCAACAGGGTTGCTGGCGGCAAACGCCCCTTCCACACCATCATTCCGGCTTTCCTGAGCCGCGACGGCACGCCCGTAATGAGTTTCGGCGTGATGGGCGCGGACATGCAACCGCAAGGTCATTTGCAGATGGCGGTGCGGCTGCTCGACTACGGACAGAACCCGCAGACTGCCGCGGATGCGCCGCGATGGAAAGTCACCCGCGACGGTGGCGTTTTTCTGGAACAGGCGATTTCCGAAAAGCTGGCCAGCGAGCTGGCGCAACGCGGACATCCTGTCACCCGGGCTGCCGCGGGCAGCACCGAGTTCGGGGCGGCACAACTCATCCTCAAAGTCGACAGCGGCTACGTCGCCGCTTCCGAACCGCGTCGTGACGGACAGGCCGTCGGTTTCTGAGCAAACTGAAGATGAAACCATTCGCCCGTTTACTCTGGATTGCCGCGGCTCTGGCGGGCGCAATCGCGGCTCCTCCCCTTCCGGCGCAGACCTGGCCAGTCAAACCCATTCGCTTGATCGTTCCGTATTCGCCTGGGGGTACCGCCGACCTGCTCGGACGCGGCATCGCCCGTAAACTCAGCGAATCCCTCGGACAGCAGGTAATCATCGAGAATCGTATGGGTGCCGGCGGCGGCATCGGCACGGACCTGGTGGCGAAATCGAAAGCCGATGGCTACACCTTGCTGCTGGGAACCATCGCCACGCATGCAATCAATCCTAATCTCTATCCGGACATTCCCTACGATCCTGTAAAGGACTTCGCGCCGGTTGCGCTCGTAGCCACCATGCCCAATCTGCTTGTGGTGAATCCGTCAGTGCCCGCGAGGAGCGTCCGGGAACTGATTGCTCTCGCCAAGGCAAAACCCGGCGAGCTTGCGTTTGCTTCCGCCGGCAGCGGTACCACGCAACATCTTTCCGGCGAACTCTTCAAGAAAATGGCGGGTGTAGACATGCTGCACATTCCTTACAAGGGCAATGCCCCGGCGGTAACCGATCTGATCGGCGGCCAGGTTCAGGTGATGTTCGACAACATTCCGATTTCGCTGCAGCAGGTGCGTGCCGGGAAATTGCGCGCGCTCGCGGTCACGGGGGCCAAACGCTCTGCTGTCCTGCCCGATGTGCCGACCATCGCAGAGGCGGCCCTGCCCGGTTATTCCGTAACGTCGTGGTTTGCATTGTTCGCCCCGGCCGGCACGCCGGCAGCCATCGTGGCGCGCCTGAACAGGGAAACAAACAAGGCGTTGGCCGGCAAGGCGCTGTACGATCAGCTGACCGATCAGGGCATCCAGCCGGGTAGCGGAACGGCGGCACATCTCGCCGCGCACCTTCGCGCGGAACTGCCACGATGGAAGAAAATCGTCGCTGAATCCGGCGCGCGGGTCGAATAGCGGGCCGGGTCAGCGGCCGGCTTTGACGGCCTGCTCGCGGATCGCCGCCAGGCTGGTGCGGGTAGAAATCACGTTCGGGTCGATACGCACTTCCAGCAGCGCCGGCTTGCCGCTGGCGATCGCGCGTTCGAACGCTGCTTCGAAATCACCGGTCTTCTCGATTGTCTCGCCATGCAGGCCATACGCCCGGGCCAGCGCGGCAAAGTCGGGATTGTCAAGCGCCGTGGCATAGACGCGGGCGGGATATTCCCGCTCCTGGTGCATGCGTATGGTGCCGTACATGCCATTGTTCACCACGATGAATATCACCGGCAGCGCATACTGTGCGGCGGTGGCGAGTTCCTGGCCGTTCATCAGGAAACAGCCGTCCCCCGAAAAGCTCACCACCATCCGGTCCGGGTGCACCACCTTGGCCGCCACGGCCGAAGGCACGCCGTACCCCATTGCGCCGTTGGTCGGCGCGAGCTGTGTGCGGAATCCCGTGTACTGGTAGAAGCGATGGACCCAGCCGGAATAGTTTCCCGCCCCGTTGGTCACGATCGCGTCTTCGGGCAGGCGCTCGCGCAGGAACGCCATGATCTCGCCCAGATCCACGGGACCGGCCATCGGACCATGCTTCAGATTGGCCACGTAGTCTGCTCGCGCCGCATGCGTCCAGTCGCGCCAGCGCGACGAATCCACGGGCGGCAAAGTCGCCGCCAGCCTGGAGAACTCGGCCATGCCGGCGTTCATCATCAATTCGGCCCGGTATACCCGGCCCAGTTCTTCCGCACCCGGATGGACGTGAATAAACTTCTGCTTCGGGTTGGGCACGCCGAACAGCGTATAGCCGCCAGTGGTCATCTCGCCCAGGCGCGGTCCGATCGCGAGAATCAGGTCGGCACTGCGAACGCGCTCAGCCAGCTTCGGCCCGATTCCGATGCCAACGTCCCCGCAATAATTCGGAAGGCGATTGTCGAACAGGTCCTGGCGGCGAAAACTGCAGGCGGCCGGCAGATTGTTGGCCTCGACAAACGAGCGGATGTCCGCACACGCTGACGCAGTCCAGTCCCCGCCTCCGAGGATTACCAGCGGCCGCGAAGACTGGTCCAGCATCTCCCGCATCTGCTCCATCGCGGACGAACCGGGGTGCGCCTTGATCCTGGCATATGGACGCGCATCCGCGACAGATGCCTGGCTGCCCAGCATGTCCTCGGGCAATGAAAGAACGACAGGCCCGGGACGACCGGAAACCGCGACATGGAACGCATGGCTGAGGAATTCGGGAATGCGCTCGGCCCGGTCGATCTGCGCGACCCATTTCGCCATCTGGCCGAACACGCGCCGGTAATCCATTTCCTGGAAGGCTTCGCGCTCGACGACATCACCACCCACCTGGCCGATGAACAGGATCATAGGAGTGGAATCCTGGAACGCGGTGTGCACTCCAATGCTGGAGTTGGTCGCGCCCGGACCGCGAGTGACAAAACAGATGCCGGGCTTGCCGGTCAGCTTGCCATAGGCCTCCGACATGAACGCCGCGCCGCCTTCCTGGCGGCATACGATGAGGCGGATCTTGTCGCGCGAGTCGAACAGCGCATCGAGTACGTCGAGATAACTTTCGCCGGGCACGCAGAATGCCGTGTCGACGCCGTGGACCTTCAACTGATCCACCAGAATCCGGCCCCCGCTCCTGCTTGCTTCAATCGCGCTCATTCGCCCGCTCCACCTGAATCAGCGGCCGATTATACCCAACGGGCCCGGACGAGCCGGCTGCTGATTCCTGCCGTTTGCCGGGGGCAGCGGCGGAACGATCTTGGATATAATGAGCCGCGTTTCGCGCAGATCGATTCTGCATGATGCAATGCGGCGCGCATAACAAGCACGCAAAACAAGTCTAGGGAGGTCACATCCAATGGTCTGGTCCCAGGTCTACGATCCGATGAATAACGCCGTGCTCAGCACGGTGCTCGCCACGATTCCGGTGGTGGTACTGTTGGGCGGTCTGGCGTTCTTCCGCCTGTCCGCACACGTGGCCGCCCTTGCCGGCCTCGCCTCCGCACTCATCATCGCCATCTTCATCTACGGCATGCCTGCGCAAATGGCCGGAGCTTCGGCGATGTACGGTGCCCTGTTCGGTCTGCTGCCCATTGGCTGGATCGTGCTGAACATCATCTTCCTGTACCAGCTTACCAAGGACAAAGGCTACTTCAAGGTCATGCAGGACAGCATCGCCGGCGTTACGGAGGACAGGCGGCTGCAACTGCTGCTGATCGCATTTGCCTTCGGCGCCTTCTTCGAAGGTGCTGCGGGTTTCGGAACCCCGGTTGCCGTGACCGGCGCCATCCTGATCGGGCTCGGCTTCTCGCCGCTTGCGGCATCCGGATTGTCGCTGATCGCCAATACAGCGCCGGTCGCGTACGGCGCACTGGGCACACCGATCATGGCGCTGGCTGCGGTCACCGGACTTGACCTGCTGGAACTCTCGGCCATGGTCGGCCGCCAGTTGCCGTTCTTCTCGCTGCTGGTGCCGTTCTGGCTGATCTGGGCCTTTGCCGGCTGGCGCGGCATGAAGGAGATCTGGCCTGCGATCCTTGTTACCGGCGTGAGCTTCGCGATTCCTCAATTTCTGATTTCCAATTACCACGGGCCCTGGTTGGTGGACGTCGGCGCAGCCATCATTTCCATGATCTGCCTGACGCTCTTCCTCCGTGTATGGAAACCGAAGACGATCTGGAGGACCACGGCCCTCAAGGGCCACGACAACGACGCCGCGACCGATGCCTCCGCGTCCATGCAACTGGCCGAGCATGATCGCGCGACGGTAATCCGGGCCTGGGTTCCCTGGCTGGTGCTGTCGGTTTTCGTTTTCCTGTGGGGCGTGCCGCAGATCAAAGACCTGTTGAACGGATCGACCAAGAAAGTCGAAATGGTCGAAGGCGTAAAGAAGGAAACCAGGATTCCCTACGCATGGGACGGCATGACCAAACTCGATTTCCCGGTTGTCGGACTAAACGACCTGGTGGAGAAAGTTCCGCCGGTGGTGGCGAAGCCGCACACGGAAAAAGCCGTCTACAGCCTGAACTGGTTGTCTGCAACAGGCTCCGGAATCCTGCTGGCTGCCTTGTTCGCAGGCTTGTACATGCGTTATTCGCCGGGAGAGATGCTGCGAAAATACTGGGAGACGATCAAGCTGGTGAAGTTCTCCCTGTTGACCATCGCCGCCATGCTCGCGCTTGGATTCACGACACGTTACTCGGGCACCGACGCGACCATGGGGCTGGCGTTCGCTCATACCGGCGCGCTGTATCCCTTCTTTGGCACCATGCTCGGCTGGCTGGGGGTGGCGCTCACAGGCTCCGACACGGCATCGAACGTCTTGTTCGGCGGTTTGCAGAAAATTACCTCCGAGCAGCTCGGACTCAACCCCAATCTGATGGCTTCCGCCAACAGCTCGGGTGGCGTCATGGGCAAGATGATCGACGCCCAGTCGATCGTCGTCGCTTCCACCGCAACCCGCTGGTATGGACACGAGGGCGAGATCCTGCGTTACGTGTTCGGGCATTCCATCGTTCTGGCGATGCTGATGGGCGGCCTGGTGATGCTGCAAGCCTACGTATATCCGTTCACGCTGCTGCAGATCTGGCCGGGAACGCACTAGGCCACCGGTACTCGGAAAACAAAAAGCCCACCTTGCGGTGGGCTTTTTTCATGCGCGCTGCCGGGTGGGCTGGCGACTTCGACTAACCCGCGGCCTTCTGTTCCTCAGCCACGGCTTTCATCGACAGGCGCAGCCTGCCCTTTTCGTCCGCCTCGAGTACCTTGACGCGGACCGCCTGGCCTTCCTTGAGGTGGTCGGCCACGCTGTTGACGCGCTCGTTCGCGATTTGAGATATGTGCAGCAAGCCATCCTTGCCGGGCAGCACGCTGACAATGGCGCCGAAATCCAGCAGCTTCAGCACCGTGCCGTCGTAGATCCGGCCGACTTCGACTTCCGCGGTGATTTCTTCGATGCGGCGCTTGGCTGCTTCACCGCCCTCGGAAGAAACGCAGGCAATGGTTACCGTGCCGTCGTCGTTAATGTCGATCGTGGTTCCGGTTTCTTCGGTAATAGCTCGAATCACAGCGCCGCCCTTGCCGATGACGTCGCGGATCTTTTCCGGCTTGATCTTCATGGTGATCATGCGCGGCGCGTAGGCCGAGAGTTCGGAACGCGCCCCCGACAGTGTCTCGCGCATGATGCCGAGGATGTGCATGCGGCCTTCCTTGGCCTGCATCAGCGCGACATTCATGATTTCTTTGGTGATGCCCTGGATCTTTATGTCCATCTGCAGAGCAGTGACGCCGTTCTCCGTACCGGCCACTTTGAAGTCCATGTCGCCAAGATGATCCTCGTCGCCGAGGATGTCGGTCAGTACCGCGAAGCGGTTGCCTTCCTTGATCAGGCCCATGGCGATGCCGGCCACGTGCGCCTTGAGGGGCACACCGGCATCCATCAGCGCCAGACAACCGCCGCAAACGGAGGCCATCGAACTGGAACCATTGGATTCGGTGATTTCGGAAACCACGCGCATGGAGTAGGAAAAATCTTCGGGCGCCGGCAGCACCGCAAGCAGTGCACGCTTCGCCAGCCGGCCGTGGCCGATTTCACGCCGCTTCGGCGTGCCGACGCGTCCGGTTTCGCCGGTCGAATAAGGCGGGAAGTTGTAGTGAAGCATGAAGCGTTCTTTGTACTCACCCATCAGCGCATCGATGATCTGCTCGTCGCGGGCGGTGCCCAGCGTGGCGACAGCAATCGACTGCGTCTCGCCCCGCGTAAACAGCACCGAACCATGTGCGCGCGGCAGCACGCCGGCGCGAATGGAGATGGGACGCACGGTGCGCGTGTCGCGGCCGTCGATGCGCGCTTCGCCGTTCAGGATCTGGGTGCGGACGATTTTAGATTCGATATCGCTGAAAATGGTCTTCACCAGGTTGACGTGATCGGTATCCGACCCTGCGGGTGCGGCTTCCGCCAGCACCTTGGCACGGGCCGCATTGATCTTTTCCGTGCGTGCCTGTTTCTGACGCAGGCCGTAGGCCTCGCGCAGCTCAGATTCGGCGATGCCCGTGATGCGGTCGATGAGTGCGGTGTCCTTTTGCGGGGGCGTCCAGTCCCACAGGGGTTTGCCGGCTTCGTCCACCATTTCGTTGATGGCATCGATGACCGCTGCCATTTGCTGATGGCCGTACACGACCGCGCCGAGCATGACGTCTTCGGCAAGCTCCATGGCTTCTGATTCGACCATCAGCACTGCGCCTTTGGTGCCGGCGACGACCAGGTTCAGTTGCGAGCTCTTGAGCTCGGTAGCGGTCGGATTCAGCACGTACTCGCCGTTGAGGTATCCGACTCGCGCGGCGCCGATAGGGCCGTCGAACGGAATGCCGGACAGCGCCAGCGCCGCGGAAGCGCCGATCATGGCGGGGATGTCGGAGTCCACTTCATTGTTGGACGACATCACGGTCGCGATGATTTGTACTTCGTTGAAGAATCCTTCGGGGAACAACGGGCGGATGGGGCGATCGATCAAACGGCAGGTCAGAATTTCCTTTTCGGAGGGGCGGCCTTCGCGTTTGAAAAATCCGCCGGGAATCTTGCCTGCCGCGTAGGTCCGCTCCTGGTAATCGACAGTAAGCGGAAAGAAGTCCTGGCCGGGTTTGACGTCTTTCCTGCCGACGACGGTTACCAGCACCACGGTGTCGTCCATGTTCACAATGACGGCGCCGTGTGCCTGGCGCGCGATCTCACCGGTTTCAAGTGTCAGCGTGTGCCGACCGAAGTTGATGGTTTTCTTGGTAACGTTCAAGAGTGTTCCCTCTGCCTGGAGATATGCGGCTACTGAAATGCGAGGGAGCGGCCGAACGCTCCCCGGCGTGGTTGATCGCTTCGATTACGCGGATCGGGCATCATTGCCCGCCCGTTCCCGATTTCCGGAAAGCCGAAGGAATGAAAATTTACTTGCGCAACCCGAGACGCTCAAGCAACGTGCGATATCGATCGTTGTTGGAGCGGCGCAGATAATCCAGAAGCTTGCGGCGACGGCTCACCATACGCAACAGACCACGGCGGGAGTGATGATCCTTGACGTGGCTCTTGAAATGGCCAGTGAGATCGTTGATGCGCGCCGTCAGCAGCGCAACTTGCACTTCAGGGGATCCGGTATCGGCCGTGGCCCGCTGATGATCCTGCAGAATTTGAGCCTTTTGGCCCGTCGTAATCGCCATTCCCGTATCTCCGAAAGAAAGGCCGGTAGTTTACCCGCGGACCCCTCTGGTTTCCAAGTGTTTTTATGGGCTTAATCGCGGAGCGGAGATGCCGATGCCGGCATTCTCGGGGTTCGCGATCATGCGCTTTGGCGAGACCGTTCCGTCATCTCCCACCTCGCCCGTTCCCAGAAAGCGGTCGGACGAATCGTAAAGCCGCGAAAGGCCGGGATCTGCGCCCGCTACGCTGGCCGCAAGCCCGGTACATACCCGCCTGGTGCCCTCGGCATCCAGTCTTACTACCGGTAGACCCTGCAACAGGCGGTCTACGGGCAAAAGGCAGCCGATCCGCCCTTCCGGCGTCAGGTTTTCCAGCGTTTCAAGATTGGTCGCGCGGGATATGTCCAGATCCGCGATCATCGTGCGCCGCAAGCCCAGAAGATATCCCCCGCAACCGAGGGATTTGCCGATGTCCTCAGCCAGTACCCGGATGTAAGTCCCCTTGCTGCAAGCGACCCGTATCGACAGTTCTCCTGGCGGCGCAAATCGCGTCAGGATGAGGGTTTTTACGGTGATTTGCCGCGCTTCGCGCACAATTTCCTCCCCTGCCCGTGCGTATTCGTACAGCGGACGGCCATTCCGCTTCAGGGCGCTGTGCATGGGCGGCACCTGTTTGCTGGTCCCGAGGAAGGACAACAGGACCTCGGCCAGCCGCTGTTCACTGAACTCGGGGGCAGATACCGGCTGGATCAAGCCCTCCGCATCCCCCGTCGAACTGGTAAAGCCAAACCGGATGACGGCTTCGTAGGTCTTGTCGGCGTCCAGCAGGGCGTGGGAATACTTGGTCGCCTCGCCCAGGCATACAGGCAGCAAACCCGTTGCCAGCGGATCCAGGGTCCCCGTGTGGCCCGCCTTGGACCAGTTGAATAGTTTTCGCGTCCTCTGCAGGGCGGCGTTCGACGACATCCCCGTGGGCTTGTCCAGAAGGAGCACGCCGTGGACGGTGGTATCGGATTTACGCATTGTCCCGGGCTTCAGTTCTCGTTTTCATCCGGGACCGGAGGCTGAGAGGCGATGGCGTCGTCGATCAGGATGGAAAGATAGATGCCGCGCTCGACCGACTCGTCGTGCACGAAATGCAGCTCGGGGACGATGCGCAGCTTCAGTCCGCTGGCAAGCTGCGATCGCAGGAAGCCGGAGGCATGCTGCAGGCCGGCCCGCGCCCTCGCGGCGGCCTCCGCGTTTCCCAGCGTTGTAAAAAAAATCTTGGCGTGATGATAGTCGTTGCTGACCTCGACTCCTGTCAGCGTGATCATGCCCACTCGCGGATCCTTGAGCTCGGTGCGAACGAGTTCGGCCAGATCCTTCTGGATCTGGTCGGCAATCCGGGCAATCCTGGAAGGGTTTTTTGCCATGCGCTGCTCGATAGGCCCGGTCGGGATCAGGGGGGGCAGGTGCCGTGCGCACCTGCCCCCCTGTTCCCGTACTAGAGGAGGGTGCGCGCGACTTCGACGACTTCGTACACTTCGAGCTGGTCCGCCACCTTGATGTCGTCGAAGCTCTTCACTGACAGGCCGCACTCGAATCCGGCCTTCACTTCGCGGACGTCGTCCTTGAATCGTTTCAGAGAATCGAGTTCTCCGGAATGGATGACGACGTTGTCGCGCAGGACGCGGATCAGCGAACCCCTGCGCACCAGGCCTTCCAGCACGTAGCAGCCCGCAATCGTGCCGATTTTGGAGATCTTGAACACCTGGCGTATTTCCACCAGGCCGATGATGCTTTCTTTTTGTTCCGGCGAGAGCATGCCCGACAAGGCAGCCTTGACCTCGTCAACCGCGTCGTAGATTACATTGTAATAACGCAGGTCGATTCCGTGCGAGCCGACCAGTTTACGCGCCATGGCATCGGCGCGGGTATTGAACCCGACTAGCACGGCATTCGAAGCCAGTGCGAGGTTGACGTCCGACTCGGTGATCGCACCGACGCCGGCGTGGATGATGTTGACCTTCACCTCTTCGGTGGAGAGTTTCTCCAAGGCATGCCCAAGGGCTTCGTAGGAACCCTGCACGTCCGCCTTGATGATCAGCGACAGCGTCTTGACCTGGCCCGCCGTCATCTGGTCGAACATGCCTTCGAGCTTGGCGGTCTGCTGCTTCGCCAGCTTTACCTCGCGGAATTTGCCCTGGCGGAATAGCGCGATTTCCCGTGCTTTGCGCTCGTCGCCCAGCACTATGACTTCTTCACCGGCCATGGGTATATCGGAAAGCCCCTGGATTTCCACCGGAATGGCCGGACCTGCGTCGTGGATCGGATGCCCGGCCTCGTCGAGCATCGCCCTCACCCGTCCGAACACCGCACCGGCAAGAACGATATCGCCACGTTTGAGAGTGCCCGACTGGACCAGGATGGTGGCAACCGGCCCGCGACCCTTGTCGAGCCGCGATTCAATCACCACCCCACGCGCGGGCGTATTCCTGGGAGCCTTGAGTTCAAGCACTTCCGCCTGCAGCAGTATCCGCTCGAGCAGTTCGTCGATGCCTTTGCCACTCTTGGCGGAAACGTCCTGGAACATCGTGTCGCCGCCCCACTCTTCCGGAACCACTTGCTGCCCGGCCAGTTCCTGGCGGATTCTCTCGGCGTTTGCTTCAGGTTTGTCTATCTTGTTTACCGCGACCACGAGCGGAACTTTCGCTGCTCTGGCATGGTGGATGGCCTCGATGGTCTGCGGCATCACGCCGTCATCCGCCGCGACCACCAACACCACGAGGTCCGTCACCTTTGCACCCCTTGCGCGCATCGCCGTAAATGCTTCATGGCCCGGCGTGTCGAGGAATGTAATCATGCCGCGAGGCGTGTTTACGTGATAAGCGCCTATGTGCTGCGTAATGCCGCCGGCTTCACCGCTCGCGACGCGGGTCCGGCGAATATAGTCGAGCAAAGAGGTCTTGCCGTGATCGACGTGCCCCATCACCGTGACTACCGGTGCCCTGGATTCGGCGACGACGTCATGTTTCTCGCCTTCATCCACCAGGAACGATTCCGGATCGTCGAGCTTCGCGGGTTTGGCCACGTGGCCGAGTTCCTCCACGAGGATCATGGCGGTTTCCTGGTCCAATACCTGATTGATCGTCACCATGCTGCCCAGTTTCATGAGAGCCTTGATGACCTCCGCGGCCTTCACCGACATCTTCTGTGCGAGTGCGGCAACGCTGATGGTCTCCGGAACCAGCACCTCGCGAACGATCGGTTCGGTCGGCGCATTGAACGCCTGATCCGTCGTCGCCGTATCTGTCTTGTGTCTGGAGCCTCCGCGGCCGGAGCGCGAATGCCAGCCCTGCCCGCCCCCGGAGGTGTCGCCGCGAGTCTTCAATCCGCGGCGCTTGCCGGCTTCGTCCTTCCAACTGGTGGCGGTTTTCTTGGGAGCCTTCTCTTTGGGCTTGGCTGCCTTGTCGCCAGGCTTGACCGTAGGCTTGTGGAGTGTGCCCTCGGGAGAGGCTTTTTTCGTCTCGACCGCCGCAGCGGGTTCGGCAGCCTTCGGCACTTCCGCAACAGGTGCCGGCGTAGCCTCCGCTACCGGCGCTGCCGCATCCTTGGTCTTGCGCTTGCGCTGCTGGTTTAGCGCAGCGTCAGCAGTCTGGCGCGAAATCAGTTCTGCCTGCTTGCGCGCTTCTTCTTTACGCAACGCAGTCTGTTCGGCATTGATGGCGGGGGCGGGAACTGCTACGGGGGCTGGAACGGCGGCAGGCGCCGTAACTACCGCAGGCGCAGGTGCAGGTGCTACGTCGTCGGTTGCGCCTGTTCCATCGCGTTTGACCAGCACCCGCTTCTTTTTGACTTCGACCTGAATGGTCCTGGCCTTGCCGGTGCTGTCCGATTTTTTGATCTCGGTAGTCTGACGCCGGGTCAGCGTGATTTTGTTCTTGGTGTCTTTCGTACCGTGAACGCGACGCAGGTAATCCAGCAGCTGGGTCTTGTCCTGTTCGGTGAGTACAGTGCTTTCCGCCAGCGCCTTGCTGACACCGGCGGCCTGCAGTTGTTCAAGCAGCAGTGCCGCGGGTAACCGGAGCTCGCTGGCAAATTGTGCGACGTTCATTTGCGCCATAGATTATTGTCCTCGGCCGGCCTATTGTTCCTGACTGGCCGCGAACCATGGTGCGCGTGCTGTCATGATTAGTTGCTTGGCGCGTTCCGCGTCAATCCCAGTCAGCTCAACGAGATCATCAACTGCCAGATCTGCGAGCTCCTCCTGCGTGGTCACACCCTTCGCCGCCAGTACCCGCGCAGTTTCATTGTCCATGCCTTCCAGCGTGAGCAGGTCGCTCGCCACGTTTTCTACATGCTCCTCGCTGGCGATCGCCTCGACCAGCAAGGCATTGCGCGCGCGGCTCCGCAATTCGTTTACCGTTTCTTCATCGAAGGACTCGATCTCGAGCATTTCGTTGAGCGGCACGTATGCGACTTCTTCCAGCGTGGCGAATCCTTCCTGGATCAGGATATCCGCCACTTCTTCGTCCACATCCAGGCGTTCCATGAACACCTTGCGAACGGACGTGGATTCTTCCTCGTTTTTCTTCTGGGACTCTTCCTCGGTCATGATGTTGAGCTCCCAGCCGGTCAGTTCGCCGGCGAGGCGAACGTTCTGCCCGTTGCGTCCGATCGCCTGGGCGAGATTCTCCTCGTCCACGACCACGTCCATGCTGTGGGACTCTTCGTCGACCGTGATCTTGCTCACTTCTGCCGGGGCCAGCGCGTTGATCACGAACTGCGCTGGATCGGGCGACCAAAGAATGATGTCCACCCGCTCGCCAGCGAGTTCAGCGGTCACCGCCTGCACCCTGGAGCCACGCATTCCCACGCAGGTTCCGATCGGATCGATGCGCTGGTCGTTCGATTTCACCGCGATTTTCGCGCGCGAGCCGGGATCGCGGGCGGCAGCCTTGATCTCCAGCAGGCCTTCCTCGATCTCCGGCACTTCGATTTCGAACAGCTTGATGAGGAATTCGGGCACGGTTCGCGAAAGGATCAGTTGCGGGCCGCGATTGTTCCGGTCCACCTTGAGCAGGAAAGCGCGCACACGGTCGCCGATGCGAAGATTCTCTTTCGGGATCATCTGATCCTTCGGCAACATCGCTTCGATCCGTCCCGACTCGATGATGGAATTGCCGCGCTCCATGCGCTTGATGGCACCGGTGACGATGAACTCCTTGCGTTGAAGGAAATCGTTCAGGATTTGTTCGCGTTCAGCGTCGCGGATCTTCTGCAGGATGACCTGCTTGGCCGTTTGCGCGCCGATGCGCCCGAACTCGACCGCCTCGAGTGGCTCCTCGACGAAATCGTTGATCTGAAGATTGAGCTCCTGCTCCTTCGCGTCCGTGATTGCGATCTGCTGCGTCGGGATCTCATGATCCTCGTCCGCGACGATCTGCCAGCGGCGGAAGGACTTGTATTCGCCCGTTTCGCGATCGATCTCGACTCTGACGTCGACGTCATCCTTGAAGCGCTTTTTGGTGGCTGATGCCAGCGCAAGCTCGAGGGCGCCGAAAACAATGTCCTTCTCGACATTCTTTTCACGCGCCAAAGCGTCAACCAGCATTAACAACTCGCGGCTCATTGCTTCAATCTCCAGTCATATATTGGGGATCAGACGGGCTTTCTCGATGTCCGCGAATGCGATGGTGACCACCTCGCCATCCGCATCCAGTTCGATCCCGCCTTCTCCCACTTTCCGCAGAACGCCGGCGAATTTCCTGCGCCCGTTTGTGGGCACCCGGACCTTCACCTGCACGCGCTCTCCGGCGAACCGTTCAAAATCCTGTGGCCGCTTCAACGGCCGATCCAGTCCGGGCGATGACACTTCCAGCCTGTCGTACTCCACGCCTTCAACAGCGAACAATCGCGTCAGGTGGTTGCTGACGGCCGCACAATCGTCCACGTTCACGCCGCCCGTCTTGTCTATAAAGACGCGCATCATCCTTCCCCTGTTGCCCAGCTCCAGGTCGACCAGCTCATAACCGAGCCCTTGAAATGTCTTTTCTATCAGTCCGGCCAGGTCCACAAAGTGTTTCCACAAACAAAAAATGGGCGCTCGGCCCACTGTTCTTTTTGAATCATTGGAATTTTAACAAATTTCCCGTTCAAATCAAACGAGAACCGGTTAGCCCGACCTCAGGCCCGCCGGGTCGAGCTTCAATTCAGCGGTTGTTGGACTTCCGGTGCGGATATTTGGTGGTTGCGGGTTGCCGCGGAATCAAGATGCTGGGCGGGATGGATCAGTTCTTTTGAAATAGTTTTGGCGGTTGGTTGGGTGCCTGGCCGACGCCGACTTTGGTGCTGGCCGGATCTATTGTGGTTGGCGACTTTGGGGTTGGGGATAACGGTGTGAGGTGCAGCCCTTCTGGATTTCTGGGTGTTCCGGCCCGTCGGGTTCGCTCTGGGGGGTGACCTGCTTGAGTTCCGACATAAGTTCCGATGGGGCTGGAAGTTAGCCTGCACTGAAACACGCCTTGTGGGGAGGGTGGAGAGGGGACTGCTCTGGCAATGCAGCGCTGGATCGGGGGGGTCGGAAGGCGTGTTTTCGTACCGACGCAGGTCCCCGCAAAGACCACCGCTATAAAGCACAAAGCCCCTGCCCGGAGTCCGGGAGGGGCTTTGTACTTGTTGGGGCGCCTGGCGGTGACCTACTTTCGCGCGGGCAATCCGCACTATCATCGGCGCAGAGGCGTTTCACCGTCCTGTTCGGGATGGGAAGGCGTGGGTCCACCTCGCTATGGCCGCCAAGCAAACTTTCGGGGCATGAAGTCACGCTCGACTCCAGGCCCGCATGCGGTTGCAGGCAAACAAACAATAAGGGAAGAAGGTTGGGTTTAGATCCGGCAACACAGGCCGCTTAAAGCCCTAAGCCTTGTCTGGCAAGGTTATAGGATCAAGCCGCACGGGCAATTAGTATCGGTTAGCTTAACGCATTACTGCGCTTCCACATCCGACCTATCAACGCGGTGGTCTTCCGCGACCCTTTAGTGGAGTTAACCTCCAGGGACGTCTCATCTTGGGGCAAGTTTCGCACTTAGATGCTTTCAGCGCTTATCTCTCCCGAACTTAGCTACCCGGCAATACCACTGGCGTGATAACCGGTACACCAGAGGTTCGTCCACTCCGGTCCTCTCGTACTAGGAGCAGCCCCCCTCAAACGTCCAACGCCCACGGCAGATAGGGACCAAACTGTCTCACGACGTTTTAAACCCAGCTCACGTACCACTTTAAATGGCGAACAG